>Ga0214192_1000131_pt1 | contig 44236 bp, 32 predicted proteins | sample TroBogEpilimnion_44_FD_153030 | JGI IMG/M metagenome (GOLD analysis project Ga0214192, IMG submission 153030) | Freshwater microbial communities from Trout Bog Lake, WI - 29JUL2008 epilimnion | ecosystem: Environmental > Aquatic > Freshwater > Lake > Epilimnion/Euphotic zone | place: Trout Bog... | reverse complement strand
TTTTTGTCCTCTGTACATTTCCAGGTATTTCTTTGATCAGATTGAATCCATAGTGTAATAGATCCTCTTTGCTTTAATCCTTCATTGTAGGATGACCAATTTGTTACTTTATATTTATCTTTACCCACTGGATATAGTTTGAGTTTATTATTTGAATAGATACTTATAATAAAACTCTTCTATATCCTTTTTAGTATGTAAATGCTAATTATTCATGCAACAAAGCCATTTTAAATTCTAATTACTGCTGTTCTTTTCTTCCATTAAAGTATAATTATTCAAAAGCTTTTCTATATTTGATTCTAAATTAGAAGATTGATTTCATGCAAACGTCTGTAACACTTAGTAAAATGGGTTTAGCAATTCTTTCAAAATTAAATGTTTCCTAGCAAAGAAATAAACTAGTATTTTATTTGGATGGGAGACATTTTAAAATCACTGACAATAAACGAATAACAAAAACCAAGAAAGTGTTACACATTATTTGTATGTTGGTGAATTTACTTATTCTATTTTACCAAAAGAAAGCAAAAATAAAATCACTTTTAAACTAGCATCTTTATTATAAATATTCAATTAATCGTTTCTTATATTACATTCTTTCTTGTTTGTTTATAACTTCTAATGCGAACAGCAACGACAGTAAATACAATCAACCTTAATTTACTGACTATTTTAAATATATTACAGAACTCAACAATACTTAAAAGGTTATAATTAAACAGCAGATAAAATTTACGCAGAACTTTAAAGCCTGATATTCTTTACCTCATTCATAAATAATGACCATACAAAACCTCTTGCTTCATATTCTGTAATTGAATCAATATTAGTACAAACGTAATGATTCTTTATATCAAATTTTCTAAGGTCTTCCACAATAATAGTATATTCAGGATTTACTAATCTTTCAATTTCCGATAAATAATCAAAGTACTTTTGCGAAATAAAATGCGAAATAGTCACAGGATTTTTTTAAAAGACCTTAATAATAGTATTAGTATGAACTTATTTGGAGCGTAGACTCTTTTTAACCAACAAGGAAATGATAAATCCTTTTGCTTCTATCTCGTTTTCAAACCAGTTGTTTGGAGTGAAAAAATAATCGTGCAAATCTATATCTCTCATTATGGCAATTTTCTTTTTTGTACTTGGTTTCAATACTTGTTCCAAATCAGTTATATACTCCTGATACTTCGAAGTAATATTAAATTTTCCAGCTTTAGCAATATTCATATATTGATTCTTAAATACCCTATTTCAATACTCCCAATGTAAACAATGCTTGTGTAATAAAGCCTAATATAAAAAAGGCATATAATGTAAGGTAGAATGTTTTTTGTCTTTTTTGTTCTTCAATACTTTGTTCTTTGTAAAAACTTTTGTAAGTAGCTTGTTGTGTGTTTGTCATGATCTATGTTTTAAACAATCCAAAAATCAATCAAACGGCATCATGTTAATTTATCATTTACAAGAGAAAATTCATCATTTTACAAAACATTTATTACAGTAATATTCGCATTTAAATGAGCAATATCTTTTATAGATTATGGTGATAATTTTATTATTAAAAATATCAACTTGTTGAATTAATTATTGTATAGTTTTGGCAATCTGCTTTGCGTGGTAAAACCTCTAGTTATCTTTTAGTATGGTTTATTACTATTATTAAAAATTTGTATTACTTATTTACAGGTAGAATCAATAAGTAATTCTACACCGCAAAATCTAACAGTTTCTAGTATGGTAAATTAATAATAACAGTAGTGCCCTCTCCTACTACCGATTTTATAGAAATAGTTCCCTGATGGATATCTATAATTTTTTTCACTATCGACAAACCAAGGCCAGTCCCTGGTATACTGCCAGTATTTTTAGCCCGATAAAAAGGATTAAAAATATTTATCATTCCTTCTTCAGGAATACCTATTCCATAATCAACAACGGTAATTTTAATACCTACATCATCGTCTTCTAATAAGACTTCCGGAGAAGGCCTTCCAATTGAGTATTTTAAAGCATTAGATACTAAGTTTTCGATAACCCTTTGTATCTGTTCTCGGTTTATATGAACAACATTATACTTTGTTTTTATTGATTTCAGTTCTACTTTCCTTCTATCTTTATTCGTTTCCCTTATTCTAATAAGTGTTTCTTTTAAGAAAGGCAATATAGCTGTTTCAATTTTCTCATCACTAATAGTTTTTTGATTTATCTTTTCAATCATGATAGCGTCCTTCATCATTTCCAACATTCTATCAACTTCACTATTAATAACATCTACATAACTATTTACGATTGGACTTGTTTTTTCTAATAAATAAATTAATTCTACATAGGTTTTAATAATAGCAAGTGGCGTTCTGAATTCGTGAGAAATAGTAGTTATGAAGTCAGACTTATCCTTATTCAATAATAGTTCTTTCTTAAGGTTGTCTCTAAGTTGTTCTTCCTGAAGTTTTCGTAGATTAATATCTCTCGAAACAACAATCAAAAAATCAACATTAGTTAAATTATCATGTACTATTTTAATAGTAGTCTCGCACCATGTGATATTACCAGTTGATTTATCTTCTCTTTCTCTTTCTATCACTAATACTTTTTCGATCGATAGCTTTTTTAATAACTCATTTATTTGCTCTTTATCAAAATCCCCATAGGCATTATTTTTTTTCATGTCTTCAAAAGAGCTGAAACCCATATTTTTTATCAAGGAATCTGATGCGAACAGATAATTGCCATCTACATCAAACATGGATACCTCATCTGCTATATTGTCGGTTAAAATTTCTAAGACTCTTTCAAAATTTTTTCTTTGCGAAATATCACTTGATACTGTTAATAAATAATCTAAACCAGATATAGGATCTCTAACTATTTTATGAAGACCAGAATACCATTTATAGTTTTCTGCAGAACCAATCTTTACTCTGTAATCCATTGTTACTTCTGATTTCCCTTCAACTAAAAAGCAATATTTTAATTTTTCAAAATCTTCTTGATGTATATTGTCAGATGTTTTTTTTCCAATAAATTCATCAATAGAATCAAAACCACGATTCTTTACAAGAGAAGGAGAAACGTATACATAGTTTTGATTTATATCGCTTAATATTATTTCGTCATTAATGTTATCTAAAATAACGTTCAATCTATTTTCCGTTTCTACTTTTCTGGTAATATCCTCAATTACACCAGTCATTCCAACTATAACATTCAGATTGCTGTATAAAGGTCTTATAGAAAATTTTAATAATACTATTTTTTTATCTTTTCTTATACCCCTTATTGTATTGGTAATATAGGTTTCCTGACCAGTAACTATTTTAGTAAGATATTCAATAGCTTTTTCAACATCAGGAGGGTATATATACTCCAGAAAAATAGTACCAGCAACTTCCTCGTTTACATACCCACTTACTCCTTTCCAACCTTCACTAACCTGTACCAATGTACCATCCATGGTTACTTCAAATACAGCCTCGTTTAATGAATTGATGGTAGCTATATAGTTTTTTTGTTCTTTTACTAATTGTACCTTTTGTTTATCAATAACTTTATTCATTAAAAAGAAATCCTTTATAAGAGCTGCTCTTTCTTTAAAGTAATTACCTAATTGATTATAATTGAAATAACTAAAATCAAAACCTGGTATAGTTAATTGCTTTAAATAAAAATAGCTATCTCTTGTAGGATAACAAATAAAATAAGACTCGCGTATATCATTGCTATAGTACTTTAATACATTTAATACTACAGGATGAATTTCGTAGGTACAAAAAAATGATTGAATGTTAGTTGAATCAGTAATCGCAGCTATTTCATCACTTACAGGCACTATGTTTATATCAATTACTGCATCTATAGAATTGTTTATACAATCCGGATAAATCAATAGCAACCCATTACCAGCTTTAGTAATGGTTAAGGTATGATCTACAACGAAGTAAAATGGAGTTAGCTTTTCTACAGCAGCAAGCACACTGAATCTCATAGCTAAAATTATGTAGGATGAATTGAGGTTGTAGGTTTAACTATTTCTAGCTTCCAATGGTGATTTACCGTATGCCTTTTTATAAGCAGTACAGAAATAGGAGATAGATTTAAAACCACATTGAACTGCAATATTATTTACAGAAACATTTGTACTTCTTAACATTAAATCGGCACGACTTAAGCGTTTTGTTAGAATGTATTTAACAGGTGTAGTGTTGTGGTACTTTTTTACAATTATATCCAACTTTGAAGTATTTGTATTCAGTTTTTTTACCACATCCTTAACCGTAATATAGCTTCCTTCCACAACAGTTTTGTTTATGAGAGTAGCAAATTTGATAGATAGCTGATAATCATAATCCAATTCTAAAACTTCGTAGGTAATGGGAGACAAGTTTTCTTCCTCTTTTATTTTTGAATTGGTTTTTGTGTGATTTTTCACTTTAAGAATTAACTCGTTTGCTCTAAAAGGCTTCACAAGATAATCAATAGCGCCAAGTGCAAGTCCTTCATAAATTTTTTCTTCATGAACTAAAGCAGATAGTATGATCACAGGAATATTTTCGAAACGAATATCATTTTTTAATATGTATAAAAATTCAAAACCAGTCATGTTATCTCCGAGCATTACATCCAAGAGTATAATATCAATTTTGTTTTTCTCCAAAAAATCTATGGCAGTTTCGGCGGCAGAAATAATACTAACACTTACATTATCAGTTTCAAGAATAGTTCTTATTGCTTGTGAATATAAATCATTATCTTCTATAACTAAGACACTTATATTACTAATATTAGAAATAGGATTAGAAATATTTTTTACATGCATATTGTTCATATTTAAACAAATATGCTATCTTTTTAAATAAGATTATTTTCCATTTAAGTTAATAATTTGCTCTTTTTAAAGAAATTATTTTTAATAATTAATAAAGTTAAATTAGTATAATTTTTTTACGTTTTACTTACTTTTAATTACATATTTTTTTATTGGGGGAAATTAAAAGCTATGCCTTACAAAATCTTTAGCATCATCCGGACTAAATAGGAAAAAGTAACGCCTAGGTAACCATTGTATAGCCACAAGATCTAGCTCCACTCCTATTGTTACAGATATTCGCTCCAGTATAGTTTTGTGTTTATCACTACTACTCTTACCTGTAAACCAAATATGTTTTATTATGTCCTTTTCCGTTTCGCAGATAACTGCATAATCTTTATTGCCAAATGCTCTTATCTCTTCGTTAGATGTAATAGTTCCAAGTCCCTCCTTATAAAAGGTATTAACAGACGATAATCCATAGCCTCTAATAATTTTATCCACCCTTGCAAAATCAATTTTACAATCAATCAATTCAAGAGGCAAGTTAATATCTCCCTGTAATAGTTTTTGATACTTGCTTTCAGCATCATTGTCTCCCAAACTCTTAGTGTAAATAATATTCAATAAAAAAGCAACATTAGAATAATGTATTAACTCTACTGCTCTAAACCTTTTATTTAGCATTTGGGTAGAGAGTACTAAAGTATTTACATCATTCTTACTAGGCCTCGTACCTATAATACGTTTAAGTAATTTCATTCAATAAAAAGCTACAAAAGAATAAGAAGTATTCGTTTTTCAATTTATGAATTTTAGGTATATCTTTATCATTCTCATGATTAACATACTGTTTCGGGTGAAATAATGTTGAATAACTCAAGTCCTATTTAAAAATGGCTTATAATTTGTATTTTATTCATTAAAAGTCTGCACAATGAAATATTTTTTAGCGTTATGTTTATGCTGCTTATTCAATCAGCATTTCACCCACGCAAACAGTTCTAATACTACATACAGACCAGTTTTCGTATATGTTTCACACTACAATCATGTTTCCTATACATCCCATGAAGGTTATGTGCTTTTAAAAAACCATGCAGATACCATTTTCGGGAACATTTATCTGGGTAATGAAGAAAAATTAATTACAATTACTTTACCAAGATCATCAAAGCCCACCATTATTCTTTGCTATTACATAGTTTATCTGATTGGTATACCCCTGCAGCATTTCCTTAAGCTGAACTGGTATATTAGCAGGATTAAAATTACTTTCATCAGAATAGCCCAATATCGGACAACAATTATCGTCGGCAGATATTATTACAAAACCTTTTGTATTAATTGTATTAAATACATAAAAACAGGTAACTGCACTTGCATTTGTTTGTTTATAAGCCAGCTTCATGTCTTTTACAGCAATCAGATTAGTACTGCTAACCTTACTTGCAAAAAAGTTCAGACCTACTTTTTTTGCGGTAGCTTCTGTAACAGGATTGGCAAATAAATAAGATATGCCAGAAAATAAGAATAGTAAACTCAGCATCTTTTTCATAAAAACTATTTATAGTTGCCTACTCTTTTCCGTTTTCGGCATCTCGTAGCTGTTTTTATAAAAGTGCAGCTGGACTTTATTTTAAAGACTTTAAGTTGGCTTATTACCAACTCTATGTTAATTACTCATCATCATTTTTTATCCCTTGATTAACATTAAATATATCAAACCTTTTGAATCGTTCTCTTATTCATCAACTTCCATTAACTTGCTCAATTCCGCTTCCAGCTTTTCTTTCTCGGGTAAATACAATTGGTATTTACTGACAAACAACTGATTGCTTATATTTTCTATGGCATATTCCATCAAGACATGGTCTTTATAAGCACCCAGGACTATCCCTATAGGTTCGTTATTACCTTCTGTATTCTCTTCTTTTCTAAAGTAATTAAGATACAGATTCATTTGTCCAATATCGTTATGTTCTATCTCTCCCCTTTTCAAATCAATCAGTATAAAACATTTCAGTATCCGGTGATAAAAAACCAGGTCAACAAAAAAATGTCTGCCACCAATACTTATTTTATACTGTCTACCAATATAGGCAAAGCCTTTACCCAATTCCAGCAAAAATGATTGCAGATTTTGTATCAACTTTTCTTCCAGCTCACCCTCCAGATATTGTTCTTTATGAGCAATACCCAAAAACTCCAGTATATACGGGTCTTTTATTATGTCTTCAGCATTTTGTGTATACATACCTTCTTCGGAAAGTTTCATTACACCTTCTTTATCTTTACTGAGTGCCAAACGGTGAAACAACATACTTTTCATTTGTCGTTTCAGTTCTCTTACACTCCAGTTTTCTTTTTCACATTGCTTGCTGTAAAAGCCTATTTCCAAATCACTATCTGACTTTAATATTTCAAAATAATGACTCCATGTCAATATGTGAGACAGTGTCTCACATATTGGAAAATAAAGATACATTTTGCGCATATATACCAAATTCGACCTACTAAACCCTTTGCCATATAAGGTAGTAAGATCTTTGGATAGTCGTTCAAAAAGCTGTGTACCATATCCAGCCTTTTCTTTTCCATCCTGTTCAAACTCTACTATATGCTGGCCTATCTTCCAGTAAGTGAGTACCAGTATGGTATTAACCGTTCTCGCTGCTTGCAATCCTCCTCACGCAACAAATTGCCAATAGTGCCGATTAACAATTTTAATTTTCAGGAGAATTTTTCATATTCGCTAATTTTCAATATCGTTTAACTCTTTTATTCTTTATACCATTTATTTTGTAACCGGATATTTTTTACAGAAGTTGAATAATCAAAAAAACGTCAACTAAAATCCTGAACTTATAAATTATCAAATCTTTACAACCTCTGTCTGCATTAAAAGTCTCATATCATTCTCAACAAAGTCTGCACTATCTGAACGGAGATTATAATCAACAAGATACCTGATAATATGATTGAAATTTTTATGATATAACTTACTGTTTTCATATCATCAATTTTAAATTATCCATTAATATTATAGTTACCTTTTTCTTCGCCTCATCCTGTGTACCGTATTAGTTGTTTTTATCCATACACGGTTACCTTCTGAACTCTGGCATGGACTCATATAACTACCACCGGGTTGTTCGGTAAGTCCGGTAACTTCTGTTTTACATTTAATACAGGTATACGTGCTCATGATAGTTATTTTATCCTGTTACAGTTACAGTTATTACTGCACTTACTTGTCCTACCAGTTCATCGCCCACAAAGAACCAGGAGCGGTATTCTCTTTTCTCTGGCTGACCAACTACCAATGTTGGGCGCTTATCCAGATAAACATTTTTATTTATCTTGTCAAGTAAAGTAAATCCTGTTTCCAATCCTCTTTTACTTTCCAGTCTTATACCATCATTCTCTCCTTTGGTATACTTTATCTGCACATCACCAGCTACCGTCTTGCCAGTTAAAATTGGCATTACCTCATCGGTTGCTGATTTTGCCTCCATTTCAGCCCCTATAATACCCAAAGCTCTTCCTATATCATCGGTATAGCTTGCACTTGCTTTAATCTTTTTAACCAGTTTTAAAACTCTGGCAAAAATACCTGCTGCTACAGCATCGGGAATTACGCCCGCAACGCTTAAAACGGGTACTGCAACCACATCGGCACCCTGAGGACCATTACGCATTGCTAATTGAAAAGTTACACATTGATGTTCATAGGTTTTGGCAGCCTCTATCAGCGAAAGGCAATAGGTAAAAATCAATGTGTCGGCATTCAAACCATCCGTCTCTTCTTTACTAAGTCCTAATTTAGTAATGAGTGCTGCAGTTAATTTGTTTTTAAAATTGTTTAACCAGACTCCTCTTTGTGCATTCCCAGATGGGAGAAAATAACTCTTTTTCATACTTATTATATTTTAGATTTTATAAAATACATTTAATCAAATTGATAATTCGTTTTAGATAATAGATTGGTTATTTAGTCTTCTTACAATTACATAGTAAGATATTATACCTTTTAAATCTCCCATAATCACTTCTTAATTACCCTCTACAACTTCCTTGTAAACCCTAAAGAAATTATGGTAAGTAGTTATCACTTCTAAATAAAGCATCACAAAGTGCTTGCAGACGGTAACCACTTCTTTATGACCCATAAAGAAGTGGTTATTACCAGTAAAGACTTCTTTACCTGCCATTTAAAAGTGACAATGGGTAGTGAAGAAATCATTACTACTTAAAAAGAAGTGATAATGGGTTATATTAAAATGAAAACCGGAAATAATAGTTTGAAAAGGGATTCCGAAGAATGTATTACCTCTTATTATAACTGTTTTGCTTTCTATAAAACATTCTTCGCTTTTTATTTTCAATTCTTTGCTTTCTATAACCAACCAACATTATTAAGAACTACCCTCATTCGCTACTACAATCATTTGCTTGTTTTGAATGAGGAAGCGAATGTTGTTTAAATAGTTCAACAGGCACTATAAAAAGGACAGCTTTTATGTAATAAAGGATAGCTTATACTTTTCAAGGTAAATAAAGAGGAAGATTGCTGCGAAAGAGGGTAAAATTTCAAAAGCTGTTTGAGTTAATTTTATAGAATTTATTATTGCACTTATCTGTAGAGAAACATAGCAGAAATTGCAGATTTAGTTGAATGCTACAGCAAACTATCCAACAAAGTTGGAGCACCGTTAGCACCTTGTGGAAAATCAGATAATAAATTCAAATTGCTTATCAAGTGTAGAAAATCAAAATTTTAACTGCTGCACTAAAATATTTCATCTTCATAAGGTACATCTCATAAATGTTACTTAACTATTAATTGTTAATTAAATTAAACTTAGCATTTATCCAATGCTATTAATAAAAAATAATACAGAATATTGTGCATTCAATAGGCAATAATTACCAAACAAAACAACTAACAATCTTAACTGTTATATTTACCAAACAACCCGCTTATGCATATTGCAAATAAATCAGTGTTAGTTATTACGGACAAATTCTATACTAAATTTTTAAATAAGTATAAGTCAATAATTTTTATTCTACTACTATTTCAGGGGATGAGTTCTTTTGCGCAACAGTCGAAACTGGAAGGCAATGTGAGTGATACGGGAAATAAGCAACCACTATTTAATGCTACAATCTGTTTGTTGCGACAAAAAGATTCTGTACTAACCCGATTTATCCGTAGCGATCATAATGGCAATTTTACTATCAACAATATTGCAGAAGGAGATTATGTTCTGCAGGTTTACTATCCCTCATTTGCGGATTTTTCCGACAAAATATCTTTAAATGCTTCCTCTCCCCCATTCAAGATAGCGCTAAGGGCCAAATCTACTTTATTGGCAGATATTACACTGGTCAGTAAATTGGCCGCTATCCGATTAAAAGGCGATACACTGGAATATAAAGCCGATAGTTTTAAGCTAAAGGATGGTGCGATGGTAGAAGACCTTTTAAAAAGATTGCCAGGTATACAGGTAGATAAAGATGGAAAGATTACCGCTATGGGAGAAAGTGTACAGAAAGTACTGGTAGATGGTGAAGAATTTTTTGGCGACGACCCCACCATTGCTACTAAAAACATACAAGCCGATGCTATAGATAAAGTACAGGTATTCGACAAAAAAAGCGATCAGGCAACCTTTACCGGAATTGATGATGGCGTAAAAAATAAAACGATTAACCTTAAGCTTAAAGATGATAAAAAGAAAGGCTATTTTGGCAAACTGGAACTAGGGGGTGGTACCGATGACAAATGGAGCAACTCTTTAATGCTGAATAAGTTTAAAGGTAAATCAAAATTTTCTGGTTATGGCATAATGAGTTCAACTGGAAAAACGGGGCTTAACTGGAAAGAGAATGGGCAATATGGCGAAACTAAAAATCTTGATTACAACGAAGATTATGGCTATTTTTATTCCGATTATGAACATGATGATTTTGGTGGTTCTAATTACGACGGAGAAGGCTTACCAAGGAACTGGGCTGCCGGGGTAAACTATTCCAGAAAATGGGATGATGATAAACAAAATATCAATGGCTGTTATCTGTACAAAAAATTACTTACAGAATCAAATTCCAATACTTACACGAAATATATAGTAGACACAAATTCTACTTTAAATACTTACGAAAACAAAACGACATTTAATAATAGAAGTAGAAATTCTTTAAACGCTACCTACGATTGGATGATTGATAGCAGTGTATCCATAAAGCTGACTGCTAAAGGATATGCCGACAATAATGAGAGCAATACCAGCTATAATAAAAATATTACCAATCAGCTAAACCAGCAAGTTACCCAAAGTAAAAGAACGAATAATATTAACGGCACCAGCGACAATTATAAATCCTCTTTATTAATAAAAAAGAAATTTAAAAAACAAGGTCGAACTATTTCTTTCAATCTTGATATAGCCGGTAATAATACAGCCTCTGATAATTATCTGTACGAACACGACACCTATTACCTGCCCACTACTAATGATTCTATTACCGATCAGCTAAAGAATAATCACACCACTACACAGATTATAACAGGGAAAATAGTATATACCGAACCACTGATAAAGAAGGTATTTATGGAATTGAATTATTCCATGAACGAGAATAAAAATAATTCAGAAATTAAATCTTTCGATAAGGGTGCCAGTGGTAAATACGATAACGAGAACAGTCTTTATTCCAACCATTATCAGTTTGATGTGTTTACCAATAGTGGTGGTGTAACGCTGAAATATAGTGGCAAAAAAACAAGCTTTTACTTTGGTAGCAATATTGCTAATACGCATTTTACGCAGGAAGATTTAGTAACCACCAATACCACCGAAAGATACTATTTCAACTTATTTCCTAAGGCAGGTTTTTCGCACAAATTCAGTCAGTTTAAGGGTATTAATATAAACTATAATGGATCTACCAAGCAACCTACTATTACGCAAATACAACCTCTAAGAAACAACAACGATCAGCTGACTATTATGATTGGCAATCCTTTGTTGCAACAGGAGTTTAAACATAATATCAATTTAAATTACAACTCCTACAAAGTAATGTCCGAAAGCAATATTTACTTATATAGTGGAGGTACCATTACCAGCAATGCAATAGTCACCAACAATACTACTTTGGTGGATAGCGGAAAAACAACGATACAGTATACCAATGTAAATGGAAATTATAATGCCTATGGTGGTATGGGATATTACTGTAAAATAAAAAAGCTTGACATAAGATGCTCGTCTGGAATAGACTTTAATGCTTCCAGGTATATCAGTTTTGTAAATAGCAAGAAAAATATTACAGACAATTATACACCGGGCTTAAGATTATGGATTGGTAAGGAGAAAGAAAAAAAGTATAATATTTCATATGGCTGTAGATTGAATTACAACATTAGCGCTTCCTCTTTACAACCGGGTATCAACAACAACTACTGGACTCAGGTACACAATTTTGATATGAATATTACCCTTCCATGGAAGCTGGAAATTAATCAGGAAATTGAATATACTATACGGCAGAAAACGGCGCTGTACAACAAAAACAATAATGTTGTATTGTGGAATGCATACATTGGCAGAAAGATATTAAAAGACAATAAGGGCATGATTAAATTATCGGCAAACGATCTTTTAAATCAGAATATAGGATACAACAGATATGTAAATAATAGTACCATTACCGAAAATAATTATCAAACTATTGCCCGTTATTTTCAGGTAAGTTTTCTTTGGAATTTTTCTAAAACCCCTGGAAGTAAATAAATTAAATAATTATGAAAACCTTGAAATTTATTGTTATAGTAATACTGTTTTGTCCGCTCTTTAGTTATTCGCAGGCAATCTTTATAGAATCGGGTAAAATAGAATTTGAGAAAAAAGTAAATCTATTGAATCAGATAAAAAGCGAGATGGATAATGACCGCGATAAAACCTGGTTTGAGATGATCAGAAAAATGATTCCTTCAGAAAACATTTCTTATTTCGACTTAACATTTAATAAAGGTGCAACCTTGTATAAACCAGGAAAAGAGTATACCAATTCTCCTAAGCCTCCAGCATGGACAGTAGGACCAGCTACCGAAAACATAGTGTATAGCAACTATAATACACAGGAACAGGTATCTGAAAAAGAAGTTTTTGAAAACACTTTTTTAATGAAAGACAGCATCCATCCTGTTGAGTGGAAGATGATGAATGAAACCAGAAACATTGCAGGGTTTACCTGTAGGAAAGCAGTTGCTAAAGTATTGGATTCGGTTTATGTTATTGCTTTTTTCACTGAACAGATAGTGGTAACTGGTGGACCAGAAAGTTTTGGTGGTTTACCCGGAATGATTCTTGGTTTGGCAATCCCTAAGTTACATACTACCTGGTATGCTACCAAAGTAGAAATGAAACCCATTAAAGAAGCAGAAATTGTAGCTCCTAAAAAAGGAAAGAAGTATAATTTTATACAACTAAAAGAACAACTAAAACAAAGCTTGAAAGACTGGGGGAAAGAAGGTGGCAGAAATTTGCTTCAGGCACTTATTTAAAGCGCTAAGTAACAGGTTGTAATTGTTTCGATTTCAATAGCATTGTTTTAAATTTATTTTGAAAATGCATGGTATTAAAATATGCCAATGTGCCTTCTTGCTTTAGTACCTTATATTTTTTTGTTTTTCCTTTTTTGTCTTTATAGTTTACCTTGTATTCTTTAGTATTTCTTATTCTAGTCTTTATTTTTTACCCTGAATTCATTTTCAAATTTGCAATTCTCCTATCATCTTAACTACTCCCGATAATTTCTTTTACAACGCTTACATAGCTTATGCCAATAGGAATTTTATGGTCTTCTATTATAAGTTCTACCCATGCATTGTGGCCGGTTATTTTATCAATACTAATAATATATCCATCATGAACCTGTATAAACAGTTGTGGCGGCAAGATTGTTAAACAATAACCTATTGTTTCCTTAATGGCATAGTAGTATTTACTATCGCTTTTTAATCTTATTAGGGTACTATTTCTTACATGCGAATTGCCAGCTTTAAAATACAGTATATCGGAAAGACTGATGTTCTTTATTTCATAATAATTTTTCATCCCCTTCTTACTTACCGGCTCCCCCTTTTCATCTATAGCCAACTGAGTTACTTTCCAGTGGAAAGCTTTGTATTTACAACTATCCGGTAGAAGAATGGGTATAGCAAAATGCAATGAATTCAAAACCTGTTCATGATTGTTGTTATTTGATTTTACCAGACAGGAATAAGGCAAAATAGCTATGTATTTATCCAGAACTTCCTCTTCATGATATTCTACCAATAATAGTAAAGGGATAAGGTATGTATCCCGAATAAAAGTTGCAATAGTCAGTCCTACTACATCTTCATCGGCACGGCACATACTAAGGATAATAAAATCGGGTAAATGCTGTTCAATTGCATGCTGCACTACATTATAAATAGTAGGAACAATAAAAGTCTTTAAGTTATTCAATGTAAGAAACTTAGCCAGCAACAGTGCTTCGTCTGCATCATCATCAATAATCAGAATCTTTATTTTTCCGGGCATACAAAAACGTTTATCTACAAAACTTATTTGATTTAATAAGTCTGTAGAAATTTATAATACCGCTTCTGTCAGAACCAGGTTTTTAAATGTTTTGGGTACTTTGCAGGCGCCTCGGTTGCGGCAAAGTACTGTTATTGTAAGTTAGTAAAACATGATAGTTGTCATGCTTTAGGAGATAAGAGGAATACAAATTTGAAAATTTGAAAATGAATACAGAGTAAAGAGATAGGAGTTAGAATACAGGAGGAATACAAAAAACTTAATAGTCTTTTCTTCTTTCTTCTGTTTAACCTTAATCAGTTTTAAAAACTATATAATTAAACTTTAATAAAATAAACTGGTATTTATTGGATTAATTAGGTTTCTAACTTTTAAAAAGCAACTTTACATTCAATCTTATGAAGTCAATTTATAAATACCTATTTAATGGATTCCAATAATGTATACAAACTTGTTTTAGAACAATCCCGGGTTGGGTTATGGGATTGGAATTATAAGGAAGAAAAAGGAAGCATAAATAGTACTTTTAAGAGTTTACTGGGATATACTAATGTTGAATTGAGTGATATCACTAATTTCAATAATCTTGGAAATTTAATTGTTCCGGAAGATTTTGAAAAGGCTACCGAAATGATGAATAGGCATATTGAAAGTAAAGGGGTAATACCTTTTGAAATTGAAGCAAGATACATTCATAAAAAAGGAAATATAATTTGGGTAACGAGTAGAGCAATTGTTACAGAATGGGATGAAAATGGCGATGCTGTTCACGTAGTAGGATGTATAGTGGAAATAATGAAGCTGAAAGAAAAGGAAGAAGAATTAATCCATACCAATAATTTAAATAGAATACTAAGTCTAATAAACACTTATCTGTTGAATACCGATACCAAGCAGGATTTATATGATGAAGTGTGTAATATAATTACCATTGTAGGCGGTATAAAACTGGTATGGATAGGGGAAATTGAGAACAATTTTGTAGCACCTGTTGCAAAAGCAGGATCGCCTTTATCTTATGTAAAAAATGTAACCATTACACTTGATGACAGCCCAACCGGGATGGGTCCTACTGCAAGGGCTATAAGAGAAAATAAACGCTATATATGTAATGATTTTTTAACGGACATAAATACTATTCCCTGGCAAATGGCAGCTAAAGATGCAGGATTAAAATCTTCTGCATCTTTCCCAATACAACATAACAATAAAGTACTTGGAATTTTAAATGTATATGCCGATACTCCCAACTATTTTAAGGAAAAAGAAGTTGCTCTTTTTGAAGAGATAATAGCTACTATTTATTATGGAATAGAAAGAATAAAACTATCCGCACAAAAAAAGAAAGCACATAATAGAATAAAACTGTTAGCAGATATAATAGAAAACAGTCCTGCATTAATATCCATTGCAAGAGTAGCAGACAATTCATTTATATACATGAATAATGCTTTAAAAGAAACGCTCGAATTGGCCCCGAACGAGGATGTGACTAAATTATCTGTTTTTGATATTAGACCAACTTCCAGTAAGAATTTTATGGAACATACTGTATTAAAAGCAGTAAAACAGAACGGCAACTGGAATGGCACTAATAAACTTAAAAGCAGAACAGGTAAAATTATTCCTATATACCAGACCATTTCTCTTTTTAAAGCCGACAGCGCTGATAAAGCGTTATTTATGACGAGTAATGCTATAAACATATCTGAACTAACAGCAAAAGATGCAGAACTGCGGGAACTAACCAGGCACTTATTTAATATAAGAGAAGAAGAACGAAAAAACATAGCTAAAGAGATTCACGATGAACTGGGACAGAATCTTACGGGTTTGAAATTAGGTATCTCCTGGTTAAAAAATCATATAAGCGATGATAAAGAATTGCTACTTAAAAAAATATCGGAAATTGAAAGTATAACAACCAATACCGTTGCAGCAACCAGAATTTTATATAATTCTTTATACCCACAGATGCTGGATGATATAGGTTTGCTGGGCGCTATAAGATGGCATAGCAATACTTACTTAACACCCAATAATATTGATGTGGTAATTGGCACCAATCTTTTAGAAGAAGAATCTGTTTTTAAAAAACAAACTAATGTTTGTCTTACTTTGTACAGAGTATATCAGGAATGTGCTACTAATATTCTTCGCTATTCAAAAGCCAGTAAGGTTTCTATCGATATAATAATAGATGAAGGCATACTAAATATGGAGATTAAAGATAATGGTATAGGATATGATATTACGAGGGTAGATACAAAACTTCACCATGGATTACTGGGCATGAGGGAAAGAATAAGTTTAATAAATGGAACCATTTTGCAAGAATCTATTGTAGGAACTGGAACAACCAATACTATAAAAGTACAAATGTGCTGATGAATACAAGTTTGAAGATTAAGGAATTTGAAGATTTGAAAATGAAATACAGAAAAGGAGACAGGAGAAATACAATGCAGGTTTACTTTAAACAACAACGCCCCAAAGCAATTTCGAGGCGTTATCAATTATAAATTTTCAATCATCAATTAACTTCCTGTTTGTTTTCTACCCAATTAATTATGGTTTCTGCTTCTTCTAATCCTACAGCAGCAATCTTTGCACTTTCAGCCCCATCATATCCCATACATAAATGCAGTAATTCATAAACAGCATTAAAAGCACCTAATATCTTCTTATCTACTTTAGCAAGTTCTATTTGATACCAGTCAACACTCATTCTTCCTTTTTTCTTTACTCCTAAATACCCATCCAACGCAACTAAAACACCAGTATAAGCAGTATGACCAGCCATCTTTACGTACTTTTTGTCTTGATAATAGCCATCTTCCTTATGCGCTTTCTCCCTCAAAATTTCCTTAGCATTATCTATGTATCGGTGTGCTTCCTCTATATGTTTCATCTTGCTATTTATTACAAAGATAGTAGTATACAAAAACTAAAGACAAAGGAGGGAAAAAATAAAAACACATTCAACAATAAAACAATTGGACAATAAAACAATTAAACCGTAATGAACTTTTTACTCACCCGACTACTTCATGTCTCCTTTTTACAACAATGCCCCGAATCACTTCGAGGCGTTATCAATTATCCATTATTAATTATCAATTAACTTCCTGTTTAGTTTCAACCCAATTAATTATGGTTTCTGCTTCTTCTAATCCTACAGCAGCAATCTTTGCACTTAGTACACCATCATAGCCCATTACTAAATGTAGTGCTTCGTAAGCAATATTGAAACTGTTTAGTATTTTTTTATCAATTTTTGAAAGTTCTTCTTTGTACCATTCTACACTTTTCCTTCCTGTTTTCTTGGCTCCAAGTAATTCATCTAAGGCTATCAGTACTCCGCTATAAGCAGTATTACCTGCCATTCTTACATATTTCGCATCTTGATAATATTTATCATCTTTATGAGCCTTATCCCGCAGAATTTCTTTTGCATTGTCAATATACCTATGTGCTTCTGCAATATGTTTCATTTTGCTATTTGGGTAAAGGTAGGGGTATACAAAAACTAATAAAAGAAAAACGATTACAATACAAGGAGGAATACAGCTGAAAGCAAAACGCTTAATTCTTTACGCTAATATAGAATATCAGTTACTAGTAACAAGTAACTTGTATTTTCCTTTCTCCATGTATTTGGCCTTTCTCCTGCAATTACGCTACATAACAGGCACTTTTACCATGGTTGTAGTTCCTTCACCTGGTTTTGATTTTATCCATAAACTGCCATTTAAAGAGTTTACTCTTTCGCGCATACCAACTAAACCATGGTGAAGTTTAGTATCTACCTTTTCTGGCTCAAATCCTATTCCATTATCTACAATAGTCATTAATATATGTTTATCCTCCAGGTTTATTTCCACTTCTACTTTACTGGCATTTGCATAGCGCAATGTATTGGTAAACGTTTCCTGATAAACCCTGAATAGCACTATGTTTATATTGCTATTCCCTATATAGGCAGCTTCCTCTAAAGCAGACCATATTTCTACATGTATATCCCGGTCTTTTAAATAGCTATTGCTGTGCCATCTTATAGCTTCTACTAAACCTACATCTTCAAGCATCTGCGGATAAATAGAGTTGTATAAGCGCCTGCTGGTTGTAATAGTTTCTGTTGCAATATTCTTTATTTGTTCTGCTCTCTTTAATAGTTTTTCTTTATCAAGATCCAGGTGTTTTATTATCCACGAAATATCAAGACTTAACGAGGTGAGATTTTGCCCCAGTTCGTCGTGAATATCTTTGGCTATTTGTTTCCTTTCTTCCTCTTTTACCGCAACCAGATGCCTTGATAAACTTAATAACTCTTCATTTAAACTTACCAGCATGGACTCGTTAGCTTTTCTTTCCGAAATATTTACAATAGAAATTGATTTATACCTTGGTATGTTTTTATCATTTCTATGAAGCTTTTTAATCATAATTGCTGGAAATAAAGAACCATCTCTTCTTTGCACTTCAATTTCTCCCTCCCAGTCATTATTTTTTAACAGCATAGGCATTGCTGTATTTTCAATAAGGGTATTTGTTGTAGGCGTATGCAAATCTGTTGTAAAAAGTAATTTAACATCTTCATCCAATGGTATATTCAACATTTTTCTTGCGGCATCGTTCATAAATATTATCCTGTTATCTACTTCGGATAATATTATTGCAGCATTCGATTTTTGAATAATATTATTTAGCAAAAATTGTTCTTCCTCTATCGCTCTTTTTGATGTAATATCTTCTTTTACTGCTACATAATTCGTAATAATTCCCTCATTATATACAGGCGATATGGTAGCGGCTTCCCAATAATATTCTCCATTCTTTTTCTTATTACAAAATATCCCCTGCCAGGTATTGCCATTTTTAATGGTATGCCACAACTGCTCATATTCAGATTTTAAAGTATAACCACTACTTAGTATACTCGGATTTTTACCTATAACCTCTTCTTTGCTATAACCAGTTAATGCAATAAAAGCTTTATTTACATATTCTATTTCTCCTTTAGTATTAGTAATTTCAACCGATGAAGCACTTTGTTCTATAGCTTGATAAAGAATAATATTGTTAGATTCAACTTGTTTTCTTTTTGCAACATTGTAAAGTGAATCCAGTGAATACGCAATATTATTTGCAACTGACTCTAATAAATTTATTTCTTCTTCAGTAAAATAATTTGATTGAGCAGAATAAAGGTTAATAATATACCTTACCTCTTCTTTTATTATCACTGGGATTGCTATAGCAGACTTAAATCCCCTATTAATTGCCCCTTCTTTTACAGGGAGCATACTACTTTCAGTAATAATATCATTGTTGCAAAAATATTTTTGAGTTCTGTAAGCAATTCCAGCTGGGCCATTGCCAAAAGGTATATCCTGTTCGGCTATTTTAGTTTGTGCATACTGGATATAGCCATTTTCAGTACCTGCATAAGAAATAGTTTCTAGATTGCCTGTTTCTATCAACGGTTTTGTAACCCATACAAATTCAAAACAACCAACTTCTACTGCAATATCTGGAATCGTATCCAATATCTCTTCTCGTTTTTTAGATTTTAATATTAGTTCATTTACTTTACTAGTAAAAAGAATGATACGATTGGATTTAGCCATTGCTTCTTCAGCCTTCTTTCTTTCGGTTACATCTTTTTGAATGGATACCCAATGGGTAAACCATCCGGTTTCATCAGCAATAGGAAATACAGAAATATTTACCCAGAACTCCTCACCATTTTTTTTATAATTGACTACTTCAATCTCGGAAGGCTTCCACACTTTAAGAGCCGCTTTCATTTTGTCCAGTTCTTTTCTATCCGTCTTTTCTCCCTGAAACATTCTGGGAGTATTACCTATCATTTCCTCGCGGCTATACCCGGTATGATGAATGGCAGCATCGTTTACAAAAATTATCTTAGGGCCCGGCAGTTCAAAAGGTTCAGCTTCTGTTATTATCACTACATCGTTGGCATTGGCTATTACAGATTCCAGTAATTTTAAATGCTCCTGTTCTTTAATTTCCGCAGTTACATCGCGTGCAATAAAATAGGTATTTTCATTGCTAACTGTAGTATTCCATTCCATCCATTTATAGTCTCCATTCTTACACTTAAATCGATTAATAAAATACTTTGAATTTTCTCCCTTCAGTATATTGTTTCTTTCCTCTGTAGTTTTAATCTTATCGAAGGGATGAAGGATATCAATAAAATTTTTATTGATTAATTCTTCTTCTTCATAGCCTAATAAAGTATTTGCAGCAGGATTTACTTTTACAAAACAAGCATCTTTTATTACGCCCATCAAATCGTTGGATAAATTGTATAGCTTTTCTATTTGTACATCACTATTTGTCCTTTCCGAAATATCTACTACAATATTAGCGTTATAAGTGATGCCATCAGTTCCTTTTACAACCCAGGAAAATATTTCTACCGGAAAATGGGTACCATCTTTTTTTACAGCAATAGCTTCCAGTTTTACAGATCCATTTTCGTATCGGGTATTTAGTTCCTTTCTTAAATGGTTAATATTGAAGAACTGGTCACGATTTCTTTCTACAATTTCCGACAAAGAGTATCCCAATAAGTTAATAGTTGCATTGTTTGCATTTAAAATAGCCCCATTAAGTTGTGTAAGGAAAAAAGCATTAGGCGATTGCAGAAAAAGCTGATTAAATATATCGTTATTAATCATAAAAAACATTTTATGTTTTGTAAAACGCAATAAAGCTAAAGTTATACTATTTATATTTTCACATATTTATAAATAAACAATTATCTCGATTATTATACAATATATTATTTCACTTATTTACCTTAATAAATTTAATTTTTATAATTTAAAGGAAAATGATTAAAATTACAAGTAAAATGAAGAATATTTTTCATCTAACATATAGCATTGGGAACGATTGCGTTGCACTAAATAAATACAAATTTGAAAATAATAGAAAATACAAATTGGGGGAAAAGGCAGATACCAGCAACTTGTAACATATATTCTCCTCTTTCCTTGAACAAAACAACAACGCCCCGAAGCGATTTCGAGGCGTTGTTCATTATCCATGATTAATTAATTAGCTGCTATTATCTTCTTGGCAGTTTCTCCTTCAATACCAACTGCTTGTATAAAATAAGTACCAAAGTTCAAATGGTTTTTTAAGCTGATTGCTAATGTGTTTTTACCTTTTATTCCTACTACTTGTTTTACTAAAATAACCTTGCCGGTATTATCTAACAATCTAAGTACTATTGCCTTATTATCTTTCAAGTTCATGTTTACATGAATCGTTCCACCAGTAACAGGATTGGGCGATACAGTCCAGTTTTCTGTTACTACATCATTTACATTTATCAAAGAAGGTTTCATCACTATACCATGCAGATTATAATCCTTATCGTAAGCAGCTATTGTTGTTACTGAACTATTTAAAACGAGTGAATTTTCTATTGCCTCTTTGCCTGTTGCCTCTTTGCCTGTTTTCTTAAATACCAGTTCAAAAACCACGCTTCCGTCTTCAAGTGTCTTCGCCTCACTTTTAGGATCTACCCAAAGGAAACTCACACTACCATCCGCTGCATGATTGGTACCCGTTTCAATACCCAGAGGATTGTTGCCTATTCCCAGATATTGCAATTTACCTGCATCAAAACTAATTGTGAACTGCATGCTCGTCATCTCTACGAAGTTCTTCACTTTTATAGGGATGCGGATCTCGTCAGACGATTTCAAATAGTCAGAAGAATATGATAACTCAACAGCATCTATATTATTTACCTGTGGCCTAGCAATAGCAGGATTCCAGTCCCAGTTTACATCACCCAGCTTCATCCCTATAAAGGTTTGATTAGTTTTGTTGGTATTTAAACCGGTAACAACAATACTATCTTTTAAAGGGAATGGATTAGTTGTATCAGGGAACTTGTAACTGCTATCCACAAAAGCCCATAATCTGTTTTGTTTAGTGGTAATATTTGTAAACGTAGTATCTACTCCTAAAATCAAACGTTTCAGATATACAATATCCAATGCGGTTACTTTGCCATCACCATTCACATCAGCAGCAAGTATTTTGTAAGGACTATTCAGCAAATTCTTAGCCAGTATATGGCTTTGTACCAGCGCAATATCAATAGCAGTTACTCCATTGGCTTTTGTTACATCATTATTTTTATTTAAATGAACGATATCATGGGATTGGGAAGATAAACATCCAATATTATATTTTCCGTTAAACTCACCTGTAAAGCTGCTATCCCCTGTCATTATTACCTTTACTTTAGGAATAGAAATGTTGTTTTTTGGATAAATTATATTACCGGCGATACTACTTTTAATGACTATAACCGTTGTCAGATAAACACTATCACATCCTCCAACCGATTTAAGAGTATCATGAAGTACAGTAGAAGAATTATAAGTAATTCCTTTATACACTAAACTATTACAATTACTGCTATTATTTGAAATTATTACAGGCGTTATTTTGATGAAGGTAATATTTCCGCTGATTGCACTATCTATCGTCATACAAGTATTATTAGCCTTCATCACACAGCTTACAACATCACCGGAAGCTAAAGATCTGCTGGTATATGTCGCACTACTATTCTGTTGTACAGTATACCCATTTACTTTAAATTCATAGACAGGAGCAGATCCACCGTTAACCGGAGTTGCAGTAATAGTTACAGGGATACCAGAACAGATTGTACTGCTGTTGGTAGTAATACTGACCGAAGGTGTTACAACCGGTGAAACTTTTTCATAAATTATATTACTTTGTGCTGGCCCGGCATTATATGGGGTACAGGCACTACTATTAAGAATACAATATATTACATCATTATTATTTAAACCAGCAATTGAAAAAGTATCACTTCCATAACTAACAAGCTTACTATTGTTTACTATCCAGTTATAGGTTGGCGTTTTGCCCCCTCTTACAGGTGTAGCAGTAAAAGTAACTCTCGAACCAGCACAAATACTTGTATCTGAAGCTACAATACTAACTTTAGCCAAAGAATCCGGCGTTACATGAATAGTAATGGTATTACTGGTATCCATATTAGTTGAATAACAACCTGATGAATTAATGGTAATAACACATTTAACAGCATCACCATCTAACCACATACCTTTAGAATAAGTGCTACCTGTACCGTCTACATAACTACTTCCACCACTATGATTCAAAATCCATTGATAACTTATATTATTACCGGCATTGGTAACTGTAGGCGTAAAAGTAACCCCTGTATGCCAGCATATTGTATCTGATGGAACTGAAATACTGATCGAAGGTGTTAATGGGGTGGTAATAGTAAGATTTAATGTTATAATACTATCACATCCTGCACTGTTTGCTCCTTTTAAAGTATCCTTAAAGGTGCCGCTTGTTGTATAGGTCTTTCCATTAAAAAGATAACTGCCACAATTATTAATGTTTGCAACAGAACTGGTAGGTTGATGCACAATTACCGTTACACTGCCTGTCATATCGGCGGTACAACCTGTAACAGTATCGGTAGCCTTCATGGTATAAGTACCTGGATTCTGCAAAGTACCTGATAAGGCACTTCCAGTCCCTTGTTTGTATTTTGGACTTAATATCCCATTCACAAACACACTGTAATGAACCGAGGTTTGAGAGCCATTTAAAGTTACTGGTACACCTGTACTACCAGCACAATAACTACCTCCTCCACTTAAAGTATATATCGTTGGGCTGGGATTGAGAGTTAAATTTAAGGTTGCAATACTATCACAACCTGCTATACTGTTTATTGCTAATGTATCGTAATAAGTACCTGTGCTGCTATATGTTTTACTATGCCAGTTGTAACTATTGCCACAATTAATAATTGTATCTGGTTTGGAATGGGAAGGTGATAATACAATAGGAACAAAAATAATAGATGTATCGCTGTTACAGATACCTTTAATAATACACCTTGTATGTGTAATGTTATATATAGGATTAATATTTTCCAGTCTAACAGTGACTTTATTAGTAGTAGAATCTACCCATGCTCCGCCTGAAGGGGTTGTCCAGTTGTTGGCAGACAAACCTGTTGTTTGCCAGTTATAAATCAGACCTGTACCAGATGCCACAATAGTATAAAAAGCATTGTTTCCAACACAGAATGGAGTATTTACTGGTTGTTGGGTAATCTTTACAGAATCATTAATCGTTAAGTTTAAAGTAACCAGACTATCACAACCCGCGGCATTTAAAGTATCAAAAGTATAGCTACCAGTTTTAGTATAAGTACTGTTATGCCAAGTATAACTGCCACAGGCAGTATAGGTAATTTTACTCGCACTGGTATCATTAATAGTCAATACAAGTGTTGCGGCACTATCACATCCTTTTGAATTGGTTAAATGAGCAGTTTGAGTACCTGCTGTGGTAAATATTAATCCATTCCAGGTGTAAGGTAAAACATTATTACATTTAGTAAGATTAGTAGTACTGCTGTTAGCAAAACCCGTAAGACTACCAACACCTCCCGAAAGAACAGGTGTACCGGAGGAAGCACTCCACCCTGTAGCAGGCAATACTGTTGAAACGCCATTGTTGGCGGCAACAAAAATGCCCCCCTGCAACAATATACGCCATTGAATTCCACTCCAGATTATAGTACCTTGTGCTGCTGCATACTGCCAGCTTTGTACACCATTTACCAGACCATTGGGTGTATAAGTACCATTAAGAGATGCATAAGGACCTGTAAGTCCACTTACCACTACATTGCTGGGGATATAGGTACATCCGGCATTTTCAATTTTTTTTAAAGCAGATAGCCCAGTAATAGAAAAATCATTTACCAATCCATCTGATTTATATATCACAACTCTTTCTGTTGAGATATTTTGATGATAATGTTTATTGTAATATCTAACATTTGAAACGCTTTTAAGGTAATTTACTTTTGCCTGCAACATATTAATGCTCGCTAAGCCTAAAAAAAATAATTATAATAGTCTGCTATAATGAAACTTATTTTTTTTGTTCATTCTTAAAATTTAACCCCTATGAAATAATTATTGTATTAAAAAGATGATAATATTAAATTCTCCATACCCTTCTAATGTTAGCAAATATTAACAATTGATTTGTGAAATAAAATAGACAAATTGTTAAATATATGCAAATAGAGAAGATTTATTAAATTTATTTTCTTTGACAATACAATTTTTATTGTATTGCTAATTATTGCCATTACAATAAATTATATTCAAGATTTGACTTACAAATTTATTTTAAAAGAGACAATAAAATTATTTGAATAAGTAATTAGAATTCCAAACAAAAGATATCTGTGAATAACAAGCGAAGTTGCTCCATTAAACTATGTAACACTACAATGTAGTTACACAAAGGAAACAATATAATTAAATAGGGATTTCTACCTCTAGTGTAAAACCTTTTTCTGGTCTAGTTATAATTGTAGTGCTACCATTAAATATACTTACCCTACTACCAATATTCCGAAGCCCTATTCCTTTAGTAATTGTATTTTGATCCATGCCTTTACCGTTGTCTGCTATTTTCATTTTAAGCATAAAATCATCTACTAGTTCCAATGAAATAATAACTTCAGTAGCTTCGGCATACTTCACAATATTGGTAAATTGTTCCTGTACTATTCTATACAATGCCAGTTGAGGGTCTTTATTTAACACAGATACGGCCGATTCCTCTAAATTAATAATAGTTTTAATACCGGCATGATGGAGCATTTCATTTCCTAAATAATTAATCTGTTCATAAAAGCTTTTCGATTCCGGGTCAGGAGAAACTAGTATATGGGCAATATTTCTGTTTTCTTGAATAGCTCTCTTTATATTTATAATACTCTCCTCAATTAACTCAGTCTTGACTGGGCTTTTCTTTAATAACGATAAAATCATAATGGTTCCAACCAGTATTTGATTTACATTATCGTGCAATTCTAAGCCTATTTCATTCCGTTCTTTTTCCTGTGCTTCAAGGGTAGCAGAGACTAGCCTAATTTGTTCATTATGTTGTTGTTCCTGAAGCTCCATTTCGAGCTTTTTCCTATCGGTATTATCTCGAAAAAAAAGTGTTATACCCGTACTAGAAGGATAAATAGTACCAGAAATCCATTTCTGTAAAACATTCGAAAAACAATCGAACCTTTTGGGTTTATTTGTTCTGTGTACTTCAGTAACTACATTATATATATATTTATCAGAATCCTTATTAAACACTTCAAAAAAACTTTCACCCAGTAATATTCCTGGATTTTTATGCATTAAGTTTTCCAAAATAGTATTTGCATAGGTAATTTTAAAGTCATTATCAAGCGATAAAAATGCATCAGAGATTCTTTCAACAAGATTCTGGAATTGAGTTTCTCTGACTGAAAGCGCTTCTGCAACAGCTTTCTTTTCAGTAATATCTCTAAAATTAAAAACTATAGCCTGCACATACTTATCTTGCAGTAGATTTATAACAGTACCCTCTAACCAAATTACATTTCCATTTTTATGTTTCATTCGAAAAGTAACAGGAATAGCTTTTCCAGGATGCTGCTTTATTTCTCTTAACTTTTCTGATGCATATTCTATATCTTCCTGATAAATATTGTTAGTAGCTTTTTGATCAATCATTTCAGCATCGCTCCAACCAAGTAATTTCTCTGCCGATGGACTACGATAAATTACTTTTAAATCTTTATCAAATATGGAAACTATATCATTTCCGTTTTCTATTAGGGCTTTAAAGCGCTGTTCACTGGCAACCAGTTTCTCTTTCTGTAATTTCCGGTCGGTTACATCGCGGTAATTGAAAACTATGGATTGCACATTTTTATCTTCCAACAGATTAACAATAGTACCTTCCAACCACTTAATACTTCCATTTTTATGAAACATTCGGAGGTTGACTGAATATGGGATGCCCGGATTTTGCAGAACAGTTTTTATCCTTTCAGAAGCGTAATCATAATCGTCAGGATGTAATCCATCTATAGCATTTTGACCTATTCTTTCTTCATCTGTCCATCCTAATAATTTTTGTGCAGAAGGACTTCGATAAATAACCTTCATTTTGCTATCGTACATTGAAACAATATCATTGCCATTCTCAATGAGCGCCCTAAAGCGTTGTTCACTAGATAGTATTTTATCTTCTTGATTTTTTCTATCCGTTATATCATAGAAATTGAACACAATGGCATTAATATTTTCTTCCTCCAATAAATTTGCAATAGTCCCCTTTATCCATATATAATGACCTTTTTTATGTAGCAATCTAACAGAAACTTCTTGATAAACTCCATGCTGCTTCATAAGCGCTTTAATGAATTCTTGTGCTTCCTTTCGATCATCGGGATGTATGTTTAATAACCCGGTTTCACCCATCATTTCTTTGTCACTCCAACCAACCACTCTTTCACAAGAAGGACTTCGATAAATAATTTTAAAATTATTATCATACATCGTAACTACATCATTCCCTTTTTCAATTATTGCGCGAAATTTTTTTTCACTCTTTTCTAATGCTTTTTCCGTTGCAAGAAAATCAGTTACATTGTTTAAGTAGGACAATCTAGCTGGTTTACCATTAAATATAATTGGATAATTTGTAATGTCTACAGCTAATAATGAACCATCTTTTCTTTTATGCGTCCACACTCCAATCCTGTTATTATTATATTTTATTAATTTACTCCTATTAAAGTTCAAAGATTTGTCAGTTTCCTCATTTGGTCTTATATCCAGTAAAGTCATAGAAATAAATTCTTCTTTAGTGTAACCATATTCTTTTATGGCTAATGCATTTACATCAAGAAATTTAAAAGTTGTTGAATCATTAATCCACATAGGTATTGGACTATTTTCAAATATATTGTGATAGGTGTTTTTTAAATTATCAAGTTCAGATTGATTATTATTCAATGATGTTTTAAAATCTAAACTATTAATGGTGGAATTTACCACTCTATTATCCTTATTTATTTTTTGGAAGGTTAAACAAACAGTAAGAAGATTGCCTTTTGAATTTATCAATCTTTTTGCTAATATAGATGCTGAAAAAGCAATATGTTCATTATTATGTATAGAAATCTCAGATAACCATATTGAATTATTGATAGCATTTTGAATAATGCTGTCAATTTCAGATTCTTTTTGTTTAAAAATATTTAGGCTTATTATATTTTTACCAATGGTATTGTTATTAGTTAATCCAAATAATTCCTCAGCAGCTTTATTCCAAAATTTAATAATGTTATTAGTATCTGTATAAACAATTGCATCAGAACAATCCTCAATTGATTGAATAATAAAATTTGTTTCAGGATGGAGTAAAGTGTTTTTCATAATTAACTATTTTAAATCTTAATACCGGATAGTTTAATTCATTCAAATATACATTGTACAGCGTTTATTCAATTATTAAAATACAGTAAAACAAATAATTGAAGTTAATATTTCAAAATTTAGAATTCTAGTTTGGATTTCAATATTATAATATTTTATCATTTTAAAGACTAAAAATATCAATAGTAAACTGATTAATCAATGGAGAAATAATTATTTGTTTAACTAAATAAATAATAGAGTACTTACACTTAAATTAATAACGTGTTATTTTAAATAAAAAAATTCATGCTGTTTATTGAGCTATGTGAGATAAAACTAATAATACCGTTATTTTTTTGATTGAATTTCTGCAGCAAAGTTTTAGTATAGTTGTTTTCATCGAAAACATTTCAATCAAATCTCACCAAATTAATAAAATGCAACATGGTTTAAAAGATATATTTCATGGCCGCATGATTGATTTTTAAATTTGCCGTCAACATAAAATAACCGGAAGAAATATAGACTATGGAAGAAATAAATTTGAAAGTGGAGGGCATGAGCTGCACCAATTGCGCACTTTCGATAGATAAATATCTTAAGAATCAGGGGATGGAAAATGTGAAAGTGAACTTCATTGGTGGCGATGTAAGTTTTAACCTGCATGGTGAGGGAAAATCGAAAGAACAAATAGAAAAAGGAATTGAAAGCTTGGGCTATAAAATAAAGAAACTGCAGAGCCAAAATCACGATCATCATGGCCATGATCATGGGGAGGAAGGAAGGTTTCGCTTCCACTCTCACCTGCAAAGATTCTGGTTCTGCTTTGTGTTTACATTACCCTTGATGGTACATATGATTCCGGGTATTCATATTCACCTTTTAATGAACCCGTTTTTTCAGCTGGCATTGACTATTCCGGTGTACATTGTGGGTATGGATTTCTTTGGCAGGAGTGCTATAAAAAGTCTACTATATGGCATTCCCAATATGAACGTATTGATAGCGCTGGGATCAACGGCAGCCTTTACTTACAGCATCTATGGAATGATTGCGGGCAAGGCTCCAGAATATATGTTTTTCGAAACAGCCTGTACTACTCTAACGCTGGTATTTCTGGGTAACTGGATGGAAGATAAATCGGTAGAAAGAACACAGGCATCGCTAAAGAAACTGGCTATTTCGCAAAAGGTAATGGCCAATATGATAGCCTTCGATGAGCATCATCAGGAGCAGGTATTTACAGTAGAAAGTACCTCGCTTAGAGTAGGCGATCTGGTACTGATAAAAAATGGCGAACATGTACCTATGGACTGCAAAGTATTGTGGGGTGAAGCGAGTGTGAATGAAGCAATTATTACGGGTGAAAGTATTCCGATAGATAAGAAACAAAAAGACCTTCTTATAGGAGGAAGTATAATAGAACAGGGGACCATAAAAGCACAGGTAACGGCAGTGGGAGAAGATACTGTGCTGGCAAACATTCTGAAGATGGTTAGGGATGCACAATCGGAGAAGCCGCCTATGCAACAACTGGCAGATAAAATAAGTGCCATTTTTGTACCGACTGTGATCAGTATTGCCCTTCTTACATTATTTGGCACATGGGGTTTTACCAACCATACTTTTGGCGAAAGTCTACTACGTGGTATTGCAGTATTAGTTATCTCCTGCCCTTGTGCAATGGGGCTTGCAACACCTGCCGCTATTGCAGTAGGACTGGGCAGAGCAGCCCGCAATGGCGTACTGTTTAAGAATGCTAAAAGTCTGGACGTATTTAAGGATATAAAGCAAGTAGTATTCGATAAAACCGGCACCCTTACTACCGGTCATTTTGTAATAAGAGACCATCAAATAACAGACCATAATAGTGTGGAAGAATTTAAGCGTATTGCTTACTCTCTGGAGAAATATTCCAACCACCCAATTGCGAAACCTATCATTAGAGAATGGAAAGTAAAAGATGAGATTCGCTGGGCATCGGTGGAGGAAATAAAAGGGCTTGGCATAAAGGCTACCGACAAAGAAGGCAACCATTACTGGGCGGCATCATATAAGGCTGCTATGGGACATACAGAAGATGAAACGCACAATATTTATGTGCTGAAAAATGATGCATTAATTGGCTGGATAGATGTAGAAGATGAACTAAGACCAGAAGCTAAGGAAGTAGTTTCATTGTTGAAGACTATAGGCATAAAATCAATCCTTTTAAGTGGTGATAAACAAGCAAAATGTAACCATGTAGCGGCAATACTGGGCATAGAAGAAGTATGGGCAGAACAAACACCTGAACAGAAGCTTGCCAAGATTGCTGAACTGAATGCAATTGCCCCAACGGCAATGGTAGGCGATGGTATAAATGATGCTCCAGCACTGGCAAAAGCTACGGTAGGAATATCGCTAAGTGATGCATCGCAAATAGCCATGCAAAGTGCACAGGTAGTACTGATGAATCATGGCCTGAAGAACCTGCCTATGTCGCTAGGATTGGGCAAGCATACATTCTTCACTATCAAGACGAATCTGTTCTGGGCATTTGCCTATAATATAGTTGCAATACCGGTAGCTGCATTTGGATATTTAAGTCCAACGTTTGGTGCACTGGTTATGGGATTGAGTGATGTGGTGCTGGGCATTAATTCGATGTGGCTGAACTGGAAGAAAGTAGTTTAAATACATCTTGAATCGGTAGTAGTGAATCGTGAGAAATACAAATGGTTGCCAGTTATCGGTTACTAGTATCTGGTAACCAGTAACTTCTCCTTTCTCCTGTTTTTTCATTCAAATTAAAAGATAGTTTATTATCATTGCAGCATGACGAATTTCATTCCCATATTTCCATTGGACATTGTGGTGTTTCCGGGTGAAATACTGAACCTTCATATATTTGAAGATCAGTATAAACAACTGATAAAAGATTGCCATTCACTTAATAAACCATTTGGTATACCTACGGTAATACAGGATACTAAATCGGAGATGGGTTGCCTGGTGCAGATAGATCAGATAGCACAGACTTATGATGGTGGCGAAATGGATATCCGTACAAGAGGATTAAAGGTATTTAGAATACTGGAAGTGATTAATGATATACCAGATAAAATATACAAAGGGGCTATCGTAAACTATCCTGCGAACTCTATATTTCCTCAGCCATTACTAATGCCGCCTATCATGGATCTGGTAAGGGAACTGCATCATTTGTTGAATGTATCAAAGAAGTTTGGCCGTAATGATGAGGAATTGATTAGTTACGATATTGCGCACCATGTTGGCTTTAGCATTGCAGAAGAAATAGAATTGATGGCACTAACGAATGAGCCACACCGACTGCAATATATCAGCAACCATCTGAACAAGATTATCCCTATAGTTTCTGGCACCGAAAAGCTGAAAGAAAGAATACAACTGAATGGTCATTTTAAAGAACTAAAAGGGTTTAATCTTTAAACTTAATACAAGTTTAAAGTGATAGGTTTTAAGTAATAAGTATAGGTAGGGACAAATTCATACTAATTGATTCTGGATAGTTAATTTTGAATCATTATTAATAATACATCATGGCTAATACACTCTGTTTTGACTTGGGTAATTCACGCTTAAAATGCGCTGTATTCAGTAATGATTCCTTACAGGAAGTAATAGTGCTGGAGGACTTATCCATCAATACTATTCATACAATATTGCAGACCTATCAGCCATCGCATAGCATACTTTCTTCTGTAATAAACGGCACCGAAGAACTAGAGGCTGCCTTAGCACAAAACACCAAGTTCCACAAACTGGGCTATGAAAGTAAACTACCATTTGTATCACCCGTTGCTAAGCCACAAACTATTGGGGCAGATAGGCTGGCAATATGTGCAGCAGCTGTAGACATTTACCCTAACCAACATGTACTGGTAATAGTTCTGGGCACCTGTATTACGTATAACTATATCAACACGCAGCATCAGTTTTTAGGAGGTGCTATATCGCCGGGAATGAATATGCGTTTTAAAGCCATGAATCAGCATACTGCATTACTACCGCATGTAAGTCCGGAGAAAATTGTACCCCTGATTGGCTTTGATACCAAGACCAATTTACTAAGTGGCGTACAGCTTGGTATAAGCAAAGAAATAGATGGAATAACGGCAGAATATAAGGAGCGTTTTGAGCAACTGAAAGTTATTTTAACGGGAGGTGATGCAGCATGGATATTACCCCATCTTAAACAATTGGTGCAACATAACGAGCACTTATTATTTAAAGGTCTATACTCAATAGGAAAGAATAACTGGCAATAAAATGTAGCTTATTTACCCAGCTTGAAGGACGCAAAATCAATGTATTGAAACTGGATGCTGCCTTTGCATTTTGAAATGTCTTCTTTAGCAAAAACACCTTCAGCAAGTTGTGTATTAATGAAGGCCGTAATTAGTGCTTTCAAATCGGTTATATCGCTTTTCTTTAAGGTAGAAACAACATGTTTATCTATTCTTAAATAATCGTTGGCAACAATTGTGCGGAAGCTCTTTAGCTGCTCCCAGTTTATTTGCGGGAAGGCTGATTTTGTATTATCAGAAATATTAAAAGCCTGCTCTCCTATCAGCATCATAAGATGCAGTGAAGCTTCATAATCTTTTTCGTGATTGGTGAAAAGTAATACATCAGGTTTGCCATAACTACCGGCATAAAAAAGAATTTTACCGATTGCTTCCTGTATACGAAGTAAACACATTAAATCCTTGCTGCTCTCTATGGTACTGATCACATTCTGTTCGGTCATTCTGCAAATGTACCGTATATGGAACAGTATTCCTTAAAACAAGCAATAAGGTTTTATAAAACCTGAAATACAGAAGATTAAAGTATCTACAAAACAACACAGGCTTTCTAATTTACTTTATAAAAAGCGATTGGAAAGCCAGCGTATATAAGGAAATGAGCAAGTCTATCTTGCTATTACTATTTGTTTGGTTACAGTTCCAGCCGTTGTTGCAATTCTTACGAAATACAATCCGGCAGGGAACTCTGTAGCAGGAATTAATTTTGAATTGATATTACCTGCTAAAGCATATTTCTTTATTACCTCACCTTGCTCGTTAATCAATTCGATACCTGTAATGTTTTCGTTGGCATGTACAGATATAAAATTTCTTGCAGGGTTTGGCGTAACTTCAACTCCAGCAACATTAAACTCCACCTTTACAATCTGGCTATAAGAGAATGTAGCATCCTTATTTACTACTTTCAAACGATAGAAATTGTTTCCAGCAAAAGGCTTTTTATCTTCAAAGTTGTAATAGTTATTACCTGTACCATTTAAAGCATTTACTGTAGTAAGCTCATTGAAGGTTTTACTATCAGCACTTTTTTCCACCACTATATTCTGTACATCAACTTCATTGGAAGTTACCCAGTTTAGACAAACATTTTCATGACAGCTTTGTCCGGTAAAATTTATCAGGTTCAAAGGAAGTGCATTGGTATAAGAGATCACATAAATATGGTACTCTCCAGGTTGCAGCAATATAGTCTGTGTAGTATTGGAGATACTGAATTTAGTACCTGTAGCACCATTTATTCCAGAACCTAAAGTACCTACACCGGTATTACTAATCAGATTGGTCCAAACCCCTTTCTTAAAGAAATTCAAAGTTTTTGTCTGGACATTTACATCAAAGTTAGCCACTACCAGTACTTGTGTTTTACTGGTATCAGGATCGCCTATAGAAAGCACTTTAATTAGGTCGGTATTGTAATCATAATAAAATGGTGTATTGTTGAATACCGTAGGATTTGCCAACCTGAACTGAATCATTTTAGACCAGGCATCATATAAATGTTTACGGTTAGGATCATTCATATAATTCCACATAGGAAGTTTATCGGCAGTATTACCACCATTGGAACCAATAGAAGAATCGTACCCTCTTTCTTCGAACTGCCAGATCATTTTAGGACCAGGAACTGTAAACAAAGTAGCACCTACTGCTTCCATTCTTTCCAAGCCAGTTGCAAGATTTTTAACATTATAAGAACCAGAGGCATTGCCATACTTCTCATTCTGATACATCATTCTTTCTTTATCATGACTTTCCGGATAACCAACTAAAGAAGGAGAAGCATAATTTCTGGAACCATAGTTCCATACTATTGGACCAATATCATTACTGGAAGCATAGCCCATAGAACACTGTGTATACTGACTCCACATTTCGCCCCAACACATAAACCCATGACGCACATACTCTTGTTCTTCAGCACAAGGAAGTCCACCAAGGAACTCCAGTATCATATAAGTGTTAGGATGTTTTGCTTCAATGTAATCATAGTATCTCTCCAGATTCGCTACACGAGCAGCATCGTATACGCCTTCTCCAAGCCATGTATTGGAGAATCCTTTTGCCAGATCAAATCTAAATCCATCTACTTTAAATTCATTGATCCAGTACTCCAAAGATTTCTCTACCCAGGATTGTGTATAAGAAGAACTGTGATTGATATCTCCATTCTGGAATACACCATATGGGCAACTTTCCTTGAAAGGATTTAACCATGGATTATTGCTGGCAGCATACCCTGTAGCATTGTTCCAGTATAGTTTGGCCTGAGGGTCGTTTGTACTAGCCAAATCATCCCAAACCACATCCAGTAAAACTGCTATTCCATTCTTATGTAGAGAATCTATTAATTCTTTCAATTTGTTCTTGGTACCATAAGCTTTATCAGCAGCAAAGTGATATTCAGGATTATAGCCCCAGCCATCATTACCACTAAACTCTTCCAGTGGCATAAATTCTACCGCATTAATACCCAGCTTCTTCAGGTATTGTATACTATCCAATACATCCTGATAGTTTCCACAAACCGAATAAGTGGTTTTTCTAGCAGAGAAATCTCTTACCAGCAATTCGTAAATCATCAAGTTTCTTTTATCAGGTTTTACAAAGTTTGTAACATCCCAGTTATACTGTGGTGCACAAGTTTGTAATACACTAACAAAGCCATTTTTACCAGATGATACATTTGAATTTGTAGGATACGCTTTTAGATTAGGATAGGTTAAAGAACTGATGTATTTATCATTCCATGGATCAAGGAACTTTTCTGCATAAGGATCGGCTATATAAATAGTATCGTCTACAATATATTGATATGCATACTCTGTACCAGAAGTTAAACCATGAACCGTATACCAGTAATAATTTCCATTGGTGGTTTTGTTCATCTGGAATTGCGTTTGTGGCAGCCAGTTACTACCTGCAAAATCCCCTATCAGCATTGCTCTTGATTTGTTTGGAGCAAAAAGAATAACTGTTGCAGAATCTGTACAGCCATAATAGTTTACTCCTTCATTTAATCCTGCAGCAAAATCTTTAACGGTAGTGGTACCGGCTATGTAGAAGTTTAAAGTATCGAAAGCTGTACCATTTAATGAAGCAATCACCTGATTGTTGCCCGCTACTGCAATTGCATTTCCACTGATAGTAGTACCGGTAGTGGTAGCAAAAGAAGTTCCATTCAACGATAATCCTAAGTTACCACTAACGGCTGAAACAGCAGTAACAGGAATAGAAGCGCCGACTGTAGGTGTTAATGTTTCGTAACCCATGTTATAGGTAGGTGTACGATTAGGTTTTGTTATTAGAATATTATTTCCTGTAGCAGAAGCATATATTGGAATAAACATATCGGTGCCATCAGCATTTCTTTGAACTAAAGTACCAGAAGCGTTTCTAAACAACAATACTACTTTCAAAATAGTTTCTCCAGCAGGAACACTGAAATAAGTACGCGGATTGGTTAATGTAAAAGTCCACTTGTTAGTCCCTGCAGCAGTAGCAGCGGCACCTGTAGTTGTACCCCATGTAGTAGTTACATGTTTCCAGTCGCTGGCACCTGTACTTAAATTAGTTATTACACCTAAGTGCATATAAACAGGACCTGTATATCCCATCAAACCCTGATTACCTTTTGTGGCATCCATGGTAATGGTTATAGTAGAAGCATCTGTTGCAAACTGAGGTGTCCAGGTAAGTAGTTGTGCATGCGCACAAACCGAGGACATTACAAGTAGGAGTATAATGATCTTTTTCATATTGAAAGCCGTTTAATGTGTAAATTACACACATTATTGATAACACTCAATTTTACAGTTATTAACTGTAACAAATTATTAACACTTATTAAAGTCTACTGTTTTAATAACTTAAAGAATCAGTCCATTAAGTTAATAAAAATAGTTATCCTCCTAAACATAATTACAGTGGAATATTACAGCCAGGACTATACTAATTGAATCTATGAAATAACAGCAGTTGCAGTAGCCCTTTTAAAGATATCTTCCAGACTCTGATTATTCTTTTGCAGATTGGCAAGCGTATCGTCCGCTACTATATTGCCTTTATTAATAATAATTATTCTATCACAGATGGCCTGAACTTCCTGCAAAATATGGGAGGAGAATAACACTGTTTTATTAACCGACTGTTGCTTGATAAGATTTCTTATTTCTATTATCTGATTAGGATCCAGGCCACTGGTAGGCTCATCGAGAATTAATACTTCAGGAGAATGAATTAATGCTGCAGCTAGCCCAACCCTTTGCTTGTACCCTTTTGATAGCTGGCCAATCTTTTTCTTTTGTTCTATAGTTAAACCTGTGAGTTCAATAATATTGTCTATTTGACTTTTCAGGTTTTCTATCTGATGAACACCTCCTATAAAGGAAAGGTATTCCTTCACATACATCTCGTAGTATAAAGCATTTGATTCGGGCAAGTAACCAATCTTCTTTTTTATTTCTATGGGATGAGCAACTACATCCATACCACAAACCGACGCTTTACCAGCATCGGGCGTAAGATATCCAGTGATCATTTTCATGGTTGTACTTTTCCCTGCACCATTTGGTCCAAGAAAACCAACTATCTCCCCCTTTTGAATATTGAAGGATATTTTATTAACCGCCTTTTGCTCGCCGTATTGCTTTAATAAATTTTCAACTACTATAGACATGAAAACATTTTGCACGAAGATAGGATGTAATAATTCAGGATAAAATTGATGGATAATTTTAACCTAACCGAAAGAAATAAAATGAATCTGATTATTCGTTGGGGAAACACAATATAAACTCAGTCTCCTCATTTATACGAGAGCTTACCCTGATAGATCCTTTATGAAGTTCTACCAGTTTATTTACAATGTTCAATCCAAGTCCGGTTCCTTTAATAGCTCCTACATTATTTCCACGGAAGAATAAGGAGAACAAATGAGCAATTTCCTCTTTAGGAATACCAATACCAAAGTCCTTTATACAGATATAAAAACCTGCAGAGGTAAAGGATATTTTGCATTGAGGATTAGGGGCGTTCTGAGAATATTTGAAAGCGTTTGAAAACAAGTTATCCATAATGTATTCAAACAATATAGGATCGATAAATACATTGCCTGTCTGCCCTACTATTTCCAGATCTATTACCCTGCCATCTTTTTGTATCAGGCTTTGTCGCTCTATGGTATTCTTTATCAGTGCTACAATATCGGTAGAAACTTTATTACAGGTAATAACGCCAGTATCTGCTTTCTGCATTACCAGTACATCATTTATTAAATGCGTAAGTCTATCGGCTTCATTATTAATATTGACTAAATATCTTTTAAATTGGGCAACTATCTTCTCATCATTTATAGAATCGATAAACATTAGCATCACTTCTGCACTCGACTTGATAATACTTAATGGGGTTCTGAATTCATGAGAAGTTGTACTAACAAACTTCGACTTCATTTCACTGAAGTGCTTTTCCTTTGCAAGTGATTCGGACAATTGAATAAATTCTTTTTTCCTTTTATCAATTGAAAATAAAGTAAGTCCAATTGAGTTTGGAAACTCATTATGAATATTAAATATAATTTCGAACCAGTGAAAACTAGATTTTGTAGTTTTTATTCTTATATCAAGATTATTACTTTTATCCTCTCCAAGCGCTCTTTCCAATGCATTGTTAAACAAATTCAGATCTTCTGAATGAATATATGACTGTATATGCAAAGGTGCAACATTACTCATAACTACCTTTTTAACCATTGTAGCAAATGCTTCAGTACATGCTGTAATCATTCCACTGTTGTGTATTACAACAAATGGTAAATCAGCAATATTTTGAGGGGCAATTATAGTCAAATCACAAAATTTAGTTTATTCTATTAATTTTTAAAGATAGTGTTCCAATATACAAAAGGATAAACTTCAATATTAAAAACGATAATTGTAATACTCTATTGTCTTTGAATAAGTAAACTTATATAAAATCATTTGAAAATTCTGAATAATTATTTATTAGAACTTCCTATTTTTAAGTGGCGATTTACCAAAGTACTTTTTGTAACAGGTAGAAAAATATGATATAGAATTAAAGCCCATTGTTGAGGCTACATCTGTTACGCTAATATTGGAAGTACGAAGCATAAGATCTGCTTGTTCCAGCTTTCTTTTTATAATGTATTGAACAGGGTTACAACCATAATTCTTTTTAACCAAACGCTCTAAAGTACTAATACTTAAACTTAATTTATCCGCTATTTCAGCCACAGATTGTTGATCTACCGACTTAAGATTTGATTCTATGAGCAAGGCGAAATTTTTTAAAATTTGAGCATCTGTAGTATTCTTGTAAGAATTTAAATTTGGATGAGTTCCTCCATTCAATAGGTTTTCACTTATATTAGCTTTTAATCTAACCAAGTTGTTCACCTTAAGCAACAATTCATTTATCTTAAACGGTTTTACTACGTAATCGTTTGCACCAAGTTCTAACCCATTAAGAATATTTGTATCCTGAGTTAATGCTGAAATGATAATTACTGGAATGTGTTTAATTCTTGTATCACTTTTTATTATTTTTAATATTGAAAACCCGTCCAGAGAATCTCCCAACATTATATCTAGTAATATTACATCAGGTAAATTAATTGACAGGGTTTCTAAAGCTTCATTGCCATTCATAGCTTCCAACGTGTTATAACCATGAAGGCTAAGTAAATAGGTAAGACTTTCGCGAAGAACTGCATTATCTTCTACTAATAGTACAGAGGGTTTGTTAGATTCAGTCAACATATAAGAGTGTTCGTTGAGTTTTTGTGTTAAAAAGAAATCAGGTGGTTAAAACAAGTAAATAAAACTTTTAGAATGATTATTTTAAAATATGCCTCATGGCAAATATGAAGAAAATAGTTTAATTTAACAATATTATCCAATAATTTAATAATAAAAGCAGTGTAATCTTTGGTATTTTAGAATTTTTCAAAGTCAAACTTAGTAAATGATAATATTAATTTGTTGGAACTTAAATAAATATTTATTCACAAATTTCAGGGTATCAATCATATAAAATCAGCGTGTTTACAACTCAATTTATTAGTTATTTAACCAAAATTTATTGATATAAATAGTTTTTTGATATACATCTTATCATTTCCTATTGATTTTAATTATACAATTAAGTGTATTAAAGATAATTTTGCCAATATTATTTCGTTTATTTAATAGCTTTAACCGTACAAATGCGAATAAAGACAATCATATTGAGTATATTTTATCCCAATAAATGGACTTTGATCCTTGCTACTTGCCTACTTTTAAGCAATACAGTATTGTTTTCTCAAAACATTACATCACCAAATAGTATCTATGTTCGCCCTTTTAAGAAAAATGGAATATTTTACTCAAAAGGTAGTGTAGGTTTTATTTTAAAACTACTTAGCAATTGTGCCGAGAGACAAAGAGGTACAGTTGCAATCGAAATTAAGAATGCTGTAAATGGCATAGTTTATCATGATAATATTAGTTTGTATATCAATTCAAAAGGTTACTATACAAAAGACCTGAATTTGGGCAAACTAGGTTTACTTTCAGGTATATATACAATCTATTTTAATGTAACTACAAATGCAGGAAATTCTCAAAACCATTTTAGTTTTATTGTAGACCCAGATAATGCAGCTATAAAATCATACCGACCAGCTGATTTCAGTACCTTCTGGGATGAAGCTAAAAAAGACCTTGCAGCAATAAATCCATATTTTCAAGTTAAAAAAAGAAGCGATTTAAGCACAAGTCATGCTGATGTATTTACCGTAGAGTTTCAATCTTTGGATAATATTACAATTCGTGGTTACTTAACTATTCCCAACAAAAAAGGATTATTTCCTGTAATGTGTATGTTCCCCGACTATGTAACGGAAATGAAACCCGAATTCATAAGCAATACTGCAGTTCTTTCAGTAAACGTAAGAGGTATAGGCACAAGCAGAGATAAAATAAAAGCTGACTTTGCTCAATACATGAATGTAGACGCAAATAACAAAAAGAAATTCATCTATAGAGGTGTTTATATGGATTGCTATAGAAGCATCGATTTTTTAATGAAGAATGGTAGTGGACTTGGTATCGATACAACAAAGATATTATTGAAAGGAGTAGGTCAAGGAGCCGGACTATGTGCCGTGACTGCCGTTTTAATACCAAATATAAAAGGAATAATTATGGAACGTCCATTATTCCTTGATATTAGAGATATGATAGCTAATGCCGAAAATACTAAACCTGCCAATTGGCCTGCCAGCGCAATGATGGAATATTTAAGTGGGAAAATAACAGCGATTAGTAAAGAAATGTACCTGAAAAACTGGGACTATTTTGATCCTGTAAACTTTGCACCCTACATTGGTTGTCCAATATTGTATGGCTTTGCTTACCGAAGCAAAATGACTCCATCCATTTGTCATTTAAGTTTTCTTGCACAGTTAAGAGTAGAATCAAAAGATATTATCACTTGCAATGAATGTGAAAATGAACTAGACAATAAATTTTATGGATTTCAAGGAACCTGGATAAATGAAGTTTTAAATATACCGTAAACAGTTAATTATCATTTGAATAAATACTAATGAAAAAAAATAAATTAATACTTTTTTGCATTGCCCTTTTGTTGTTTACTCAACAAGCAAATGCTGGTTTCCCTATTGGAAAAGGTCGTTGGTTATTGGTTCCAACCTTCAACCATTATGTTGCTTCTAGCTATTGGGATGACAATAGAACCTTACATAGCTTTGATAAATCAGGTAGATTTGTTTCTAATTATTTGGGCGTTTATGGAGGCTATGGTATCAATAGAGACTTGGAGTTTATATTTAAAGTTCCTTTCATCAGTAACACTTATACAGATACCACTTTAATAGAACCAAATTCTGGAATTGGAGATGTTAATATAGGTCTATGCTATTATTTAAGTCATTATGATTATTTCCGCCATTTATCACTAACAGGAACATTAATTATACCTTTTTATAGCAACCAGACCGATGTATACAAACATACTTTATTAGGTTATGGTGCCATGGGTATAGAGGCCAAACTTGGTTATGCTGGAACCAACCAGAAAGTATTAAAGAAAACTTTCTATGATTTAGAAGTTGGGGTTCGTCAATACTTTGCTACGGAAGGACCAACTCAATTATTTACTAACTTAACATTTGGTGTACCGATTGACGAAAGTTGGAAAGCCTGTGCTACCTTAAGGGGGGTTACTTCCAGCAGTCCTTATGGAAATATATCCTCAAACTTTGTTGCCTCTACAGTTAACCGGGAGTATGATTATTTACGCTTTGAACTGGCAGCAGGAGTAAAAGCTACCAGAAGTACTTCAATATGGCTTAGTGTATATACCGATATATTAGGTAAACATATCGGAAAAGGAAGCGGCTATTCTATATTTGCTGTGATTAAATTCTAGAATACCAAGTAGTTGGCACTATAGAATACTATGAATTAGGTGAATACATTTAACTAGAATAATATCATTAATTCGTTAATCAATTAGCAAATTCTTTTATTATCCCATTCCTTTATAAACTCAGCTGTTGTATTTATTATTTAATCCGTTAATTAACTAATCCGCTAATTACTTTATTCTCCCATGAAATCAGCATTATACAAACTACATATTGCAGTGTTTTTATGGGGTTTTACAGGTGTATTTGGCCGATTAATCTCTCTGAACGAAGGTTTATTAGTATGGTATAGAATGCTATTTACTGTAGTTAGTCTTTTTTTAATATTAGTTTTTTCCCGCAAACTAATATTGTTACCGTTAAACGTAAGTTTAAAGCTTATTGGCATTGGAAGCCTAATCGCCATACATTGGGTGCTGTTTTATGGCAGTATCAAATATTCCAATGTATCTATAGCACTCACTTGTTTATCTACATCAGGCTTACTTACAGCCTTTATAGAACCCTTGCTTACAAAGAAAAGATTAAATCTGGCCGAAATAGGACTAGGCCTAATGGGTATTCTAGGAATCTGGTTGATTTATCATTTCAATCAGAATTTTAAAACAGGTATGTTAATTGGATTGGCTTCTGCATTGTTAAGCGTTATTTTCTCCGTATTAAACAAGAAGACAGTTACCAACTTCGATGCGGGAACCGTTATGTTTTATGAATTATCGGGTGGTTGGATAATCCTTAGCATACTGCTACCAATCTATTTATATTATTTTCCTTCTTCACATCTTTTCCCCAGTGTTACAGAAATAGGTTGGCTTATAATACTTAGCTGGGTCTGTACAATTCTTGCTTTTGGACTATCGCTTCAAGCACTTAAACATATTTCAGTATTTACGCAAAATTTAATACTAAATCTCGAACCTGTTTATGGAATTTTAATTGCTTTTGCAATATATCACGAAAATAAAAACTTAAGTAGTGGATTCTATTGGGGCTTTGGTATAATTATCGCTACTGTTATTATTCAGATGTTGAGACTTTTGAAAAAAAAGAAAGTCACCGCTTAGAAAAGTAGTGACTTTATGCAATAATTAGAACAATAGTGGAATATATTTCTTGAGTATTTGAAATATAGAATGCAAAGATGTCAGACTTCATCTATATATAAAATGACGAGAATCATAAATAAACATGATATAAATCATACCTCTTATTTTTTACAATTATTTATAAATAAGTTTTTATTCTTGCTAGATTTATTAAAAGCTGTTTGATTTATTTATAATTACGATTATCTAGCGAAACGATCTAAATTTTGCAACTTATGACGGTAACTATAGCGAAATATTTATAGAAATTGCAACCTAGATAAAGCACTATGAGTAATAATCAACTACCTCGCAGCAGAGCCAACAAGGCATGGAATACATCTGTTTAGTTTATTCGAAGCAGAGCTCGGAGGAATTGAACCTATAGAGAGTAAATAATTAATTCAAACAGATTCTTATACGGTTGTTAATTAAATATTATTTAATTGGATTCATTATCAATACTATATTTGAAAATAAAGTTTTGGTTCTACTGCAATTCTTATGGGTAACATATTTTTGTAATAAAAAAGATGACCCCAGAAGATTTATACAAAATCATATTGCAAATAGACAACAATTGGGAAGTTTCTC
>Ga0214192_1000129_pt1 | contig 44543 bp, 64 predicted proteins | sample TroBogEpilimnion_44_FD_153030 | JGI IMG/M metagenome (GOLD analysis project Ga0214192, IMG submission 153030) | Freshwater microbial communities from Trout Bog Lake, WI - 29JUL2008 epilimnion | ecosystem: Environmental > Aquatic > Freshwater > Lake > Epilimnion/Euphotic zone | place: Trout Bog... | reverse complement strand
ATGCAGTGGCAGCTCTGGGTGGATTGGTACAAAATATTCAATCAGCTAAACAGCAAATGGATCAAGCACTGGGTATTGTAACCGGACAAGCATCTCCCCCGCCACTTCCAGGTCAAGATCAAGGAGCCGGTCCAGCTCAAGGGGCAGCACCAGGCGGAGCACCTGGTGGCGAAGCACCTCCAGAAGAAGCACCTCCAGAAGAATTACCGGAACCAGATACATCGGGAATAGGTCGGGCTAAACGTTAATGTTAATTTTTGAAGTAGAAAACTCTGCCCCTCTTGATCATACCAAGCTAATGGCTTTGGTACAATTTCTATCAGGTCGGGCTAATGATACTAATGCAAAAAAAGAAATATCGGTAGGCGCATTTGTCAACGCAGCAAAAAATCTGGGTCTTGATCTTGACATCAACCCCAATAATGATGCAGATGATGAAGAAATTGCCGCGCTAACCGCTAGTCCACCATTAAGTAATTTGCTATTACCATATGAACCAGGTTCGAAAATCATTAAATTTAAAGGTAATAACGATACCGGCGACACTACTATGCCAGTAAACAAAGCCGAAAACATCGTAGCACAAAACGCCAAATCCGCAATGCCCAGCAACTTAAAGTAAATAATTCAGTCTAAACTACTTGACAATTAGTTCAAAACTAAATATAATTAACTTGTCGTTCACTTAAAGGAGTTTCAAAATGAAAAAACTTATCCTGGCGGTATTACTTTCAATTACAGCAACTTCAGCTATTGCCCAACATGGGTATCGCGGTGGACACGGTGGCTACCGTGGTGGTCACAATAGCTACAATAGTTACAGCTATAATGGTGGTGGTTATCGAGGCGGGTGGGTCGCCCCTGCTGTTGGTGGATTAATCTTAGGCGGTTTAGTTGGCGCAGCAGTAGCAGCCCCTTACTACGCACCGGCACCTGTTTATGTACAGCCCAACCCAGTATATACACCTCCCCCTATGCCTCCCTATGGATATCATCACGAACAAATGCTAGATAGTAATTGTAACTGCTATGTTACTGTATTGGTACCGAATTAATGGCCTATTCTGACAAAGTATTAGATCACTATGAGAACCCTCGCAACGTAGGTTCCTTTGCTAAAGACGAAGATAACGTTGGTACTGGTATGGTGGGGGCACCTGCTTGTGGCGACGTGATGAAGTTACAGATAAAGGTTGAAAATGGAATCATCACGGATGCACGATTTAAGACATATGGTTGCGGATCAGCAATTGCAAGTTCATCGCTGGTCACTGAGTGGGTCAAAGGAAAATCTCTTGCGGATGCTGGACGAATTAGAAATACAGACATTGCCCAGGAATTGGCACTTCCGCCCGTTAAGATCCATTGCTCAATTCTCGCAGAAGATGCGATCAAAGCAGCAGTAAAAGATTATATAAGCAAACATGATACACAAAATACTGAAGTGGCCGGACCCCATACTACTACAACCTTGCCAGCCGTGGGATTTTAACAATCCGCCAGTTAGTAACATAGAACAAGATCTTGTTGACACCATGAATAGCCAAATGGCGCTGGGTCTTGCGGCCAACCAAATAGGTATTTCATACCGCGTTCTCGCAATGAATGTGCAGAACGGGATATACGCGGGCCAACAATTAGTATTAGTAAACCCCGATATAAGCAAATTATCAGAAGATCTATGGGAACACAGAGAAGGGTGCCTGAGTTTTCCCCGAGTAGAACTTGCTATTGCTAGGCCTAGATATGTATATGCTCGTTGGAGAGACCTTGCCGGCGCCGAACACAGTACAGTATTCAGTGAACTGGATGCTAAATGTTTCCTACATGAGATAGACCACTTAGATGGTAAAGTATTCAAAGACTATGTAAGTGATTTAAAATTTCAAATGGCAGTTAAAAAGGCGAAAAAATGATAACAATAACAGAAACGGCAGCAAAGAAAATAATTAGCAATATTGCTAAACGAGGCCATGGACAAGGCATTAAAGTTGGTGTTAAAACTACCGGATGTAGTGGACTTGCATATGTACTTGAATACGTGGACCAGGTTCCATGCTCATGGGATTGGGTAGAGTACGATATTGGAGAAGGCGCCAAGGTTTGGGTTACTCAAAAAGATTTAGTTTATATTGACGGACTTGAGATTGATTATGTTCGCAAAGGACTTAACGAAGGCTTTGATTTTATCAATCCCAAAGAAGCAGCCCGTTGCGGTTGCGGAGAAAGTTTTACCATATAGCTTGATATTTTTACAGTACTAAGTTATACTAGTGTAATGTATATACCTAAATTTGATTATAAAAACTTATCACGAACTACTGACGAAGCTGGAAAAAGACTTTATCAAACACCGGACGGACGCCGAGTCCCTTCAGTAACAACAGTTCTTAGTGCCACTCAGCCAGCAGAAAAAAAGCAAGCCCTACAAAACTGGCGAAATTCTATAGGCACAGAACGTGCGCAAGCTATTACTACAGAAGCTGCAAATCGTGGCACCAGGATGCACAAATATCTTGAAGATTATATACGCAATGGTGTAATAAGCGAACGTGGTTCTAATCCTTATAGCTGGGCAAGCCATAAAATGGCACAAACTGTCATTGAGGACGGTCTTAAAAATGTTAATGAAGTATGGGGTGTAGAGATTCCCTTATATTTTCCTCAATTATATGCCGGCACCACTGATGGATGCGGGATACATTTAGGCGATGAAAGCATACTTGACTACAAACAGACTAATAAGCCCAAGAAATTAGAATGGATTGATGATTATTTCCTACAATTAGTTGCATATGCTCTAGCCCACAATGAGGTTTACGGAACAAAAATTCGTAAGGGCGTAGTACTGATGTGTGTAAAACCTCCTGTAGACCCCACTACCATGGAACCGTTAGAACGCCCGCAATATCAGGAATTTATCCTAGAACCCAAGGACTTTGATCACTGGGAACAGGTATGGTGGCGACGATTGGAGCGGTACTACACGATTAGCTAAATACTAGACATTAAGGAATCAAGTAAATGGCAATCGTTCAAATCTCCCAGATCACTAATCGATTAGGATTAAACGCGGATCTGCCCCAACTAGCGGGTGCTGAACTAGGGTGGTCTACTGATACTCGTCAGCTATATATCGGTAATGGCACTTTAGCAGAAGGTGCCCCAGTTATTGGGAATACCGAGATTTTAACAGAGTTTTCAGACATACTGAATCTCGCGGCTAGTTATACCTATAAAGGTACGGCCGCTGGATACACAGTACAAACAGGACCGACGCCCGGTACTCCGGTAACACTAAGTTTACAAAATTGGTTAGATCAATTCGCTTCTGTGTTAGATTTTGGAGCCAAGGGTAATGGACTAACCGATGATACCGCTGCCATCAATCGTGCGCTAAATCAACTATATTGTGTACAGTCTAATCCACAAGTTCGTCGTAGTTTATTCTTTCCGGCGGGCGTTTATATAATTTCTGGTCCCATTAATATTCCACCTTATGCTACGTTATATGGCGAAGGACCTGACAATTCTATTATTCAAATGGTTGCATCTGGTGGCTCCGGAACATGTGTTGCTCAGACTGCGGACAGTTTGCAACAGACAGGTGCTAACATTGGCAGTGGTGGTGCGACTCCGCCCACTGATATTAACATCAATAATATGGCATTCCAAAGTTTAGATGACACAAAAGATATTTTCCTAGTGCAATCAACGACTGATTGTGCGTTCCGTAGTGTAGGATTTTATGGTCCAGGCACCACAGCAACACTAGATATCGATACCTTGGCAACGTCCTGTGTATCTCTTGCCAGCCTTATGGTACACACTACAAACATTCTATTTGATGGTTGTAGATTTAACGGAACAGTATATGGTGTCAATACTAGCGATGTCACCAACGGTGTAACTATTGCAAATAGTAATTTCAATATACTATACCAAGGTGTGGCACTGGGTACCGGATCCATTATTAGTGGTGGGCCTACCGGCACACGTATTACTAGCAACATATTTGATAATGTGTATAGTTCAGGAATTATTATAGGTGGTGTGTCTCTTAATATTAGCGGGTACAATATTTTTTATGACGTTGCTGATCACTTTCAAGGAATAGCTAACCCCCATGAATCAATAATTGTTATTGACGGAGATAACAACGCTAGTGTAGGCGATATGTTCGCACGATCAGATGCATTTGCGGTTAACCACCCCCGGATATCATTAAACAACACAGTTAGTATTGCCACTACAAATGGCTCGCAAATACAACTAGGCAACAAAACAGTTCAATCTGGTTTACAAGTTACATTGGCTGCAAATGTACCGTTTGGTTCGGAAGAAACTGCGTTTACAGTTGATGCTGGAACCGGCATATTAAGTTTTAAAGTAGATTATTCAATGACACAAAGTTACACCGCATTTAGATCAGGTACATTAGTGGTTACGTCAGGCACAATTCTTAACTATACCGACGATTATGTTGAAAATACAGACCTAGGTGTTACATTATCAGTGTCGCAAATAGGACAGGAAGTATATGTTCAATATATTTCTACGGCTATTGATCCATCACAAATGAGTTACTCTATCAGTTATTTCAACTAATGTGGCATAAAGATTTTACCGACAGATTAGAATCCTGGGCGGCCTTACGATCAGAAGTTCAATTAATGTCGTTGGATCAAGCCCTACAAACGATCAGTAATTGGTGGTATCAATCCCCATGGACCGGATATTATCTACACTGGGACGACCGTGATAACTGGCCCGATCCATGGCAGCTTTTGAGTGAAAACATTTATTGTGATCTTGCTCGAGGACTGGGAATACTGTATACTATAACTTTAGTGGATCATGCAGATTTGATATCTGCAGAGCTCGTTTTAACAGATGACGACCGTAATTTAGTATTGGTCAACAAAGAAAAATATACACTTAATTGGGGTGCGGAAGTTATAGTAAATACTCCGTTATCACAGAAAGTGAAGCACAAATTTATCAAACCCAGCATATAGTGGTATAAGTAGTACACAAAACAAAAGAGAAAGAATGACAAAGATTACAGTTGTAAAACGTAATGGCGACAGAGAGCCATTGCAAATAGATAAATGGCAAGCACAAATAGCAAAAATTTGTAAAGGCATTGCTGATGTTAGTCAGTCGATGGTTGAAATTAAAGCTCAGTTACATTTCTACGATGGCATAACTACCGAAGAAATTGATGGCATCACACTTCGTGCAATAGTAGACTTAATTGATGTAGGATCTAATCCAGACGTAGGCCATACTAACTATCAATACGTTGCTGGAAAACAGCGACTATCAATGCTTAGAAAATCAGTGTATGGCACATATACGCCGCCTCATTTATATGAAATCGTAAAGAAAAACGTTGCCTCAGGATTTTATACTCAAGAACTATTAGAGTGGTATACTGAAGAAGACTGGAATCGCATGGAAGACATCCTGGATCATTCAAAAGATGAACAGTATGGCTATGCTGCAATCGAACAGCTTATTGAAAAGTATCTTGTTAAAAATCGTGCTACAAAGGAAATTTATGAAACCCCTCAAGTTAGATACATGGTGGCAGCGGCTACAGTCTTTCACAAAGAAGAGCCTAACTCTGCTCGTATGCGGTACATTAAAGAATACTACAATGCGGCAAGCGATGGTCTATTCACTCTTGCCACTCCTGTGCTTGCAGGCCTTGGGACTCCTACTAAACAATTTTCATCTTGTGTTCTTATCCGGAGCGACGACAATCTTGATAGCATATTTGCTTCTGGCGAGATGATGGCAAAGTATGCCGCCAAACGAGCCGGCATAGGTCTTGAGATAGGTAGATTACGCCCACTAGGCGCACCCATTCGCGGTGGTGAAGTTACACACACAGGCATGATTCCATTTTTAAAGAAATGGTTTGGCGATCTGCGTAGTTGTAGTCAAGGCGGTATTAGAAATGCAAGTGCTACAGTTTTCTATCCTATATGGCATTATCAGTTTGATGATCTTATTGTTTTAAAAAATAATCAAGGTACTGACGAAACTCGTGTGCGCTTCATGGATTACGGTGTTGTGTTATCAGCATTTTTCTGGAGACGTTTCAAGAACAAAGAAAATATAACCTTCTTTGATCCAAATGAAGTACCTGATTTATACGAAGCTTTCTATAAAGATACCGCCCTATTTGAAGAATTGTATGTCAAGTACGAAAAGAAGAAAGGCCTAAGAACAAAAACTATGGCTGCTGAAGATGTATTTAAAGGCGGTATATTAAAAGAGCGCACGGATACAGGTCGTATCTATCTTATGTTTACTGACAATGTTCAGAATCAAGGACCATTTGATCCTGAATTTCATACCATATATCAAAGCAATCTTTGCATGGAGATTTTATTACCAACTCTATCATTTGCTAGATTAGATGATGAGAAAGGTAGAATTGCATTATGTACTCTTGGTAGTCTTAACTGGGGTGCTTTCCGTAATCCAGAAGATATGCGCCGCGCTGCTCGCATACTACATCGCAGCCTAAACAATATTCTGGACTATCAAGACTTCTTGTCAATCCAAAGTAAATTAAGCAACGATGAAATACGCCCACTAGGTATTGGTATCACTAACTTAGCATACTGGCACGCCAAGCGTGGCCTTAAGTATGGCGAGCAGGATGCATTGGCAGAAGTTAAATCTTGGATGGAACATCAGGCATTTTACCTAACAGAAGCCAGTGTAGAGCTGGCAGAAGAGCGTGGTAAGTGCCTGAGCAGCGATCAAACACGCTACGGACAAGGTAAGTTTCCTTGGGAATTACGTGCTGCTGGAGTTAACGAACTCACAGACTTTACCGCAGAACTTCCTTGGGAACCATTGCGCGAACGCATGATCGTATCTGGTGTCCGTAATGCTACTGTGACGGCAATTGCTCCAGTCGAGTCTAGTTCGGTAGTAATCAACAGCACCAACGGTGGTGAAATGCCCATGAGCTTGATTACAGTCAAGGAATCAAAAGCTGGAAGTTTAATCCAAGTGGTACCTGAATACAATAAACTCAAGGCTAAGTATCAACTAATGTGGGAACAAACTGACTGTGTGGGATACTTGAAGACCATGGCTGTACTTGCAGCGTATGTGGATCAAAGCATTAGTACCAACACGTTTTATAATCCTGCACATTTTCCTGGACGTAAAGTTCCTGCAACCTTAATTGCTAAAAATTTAATGTTGGCTCATTACTGGGGTCTAAAGACGATGTATTACTCATTAATTTCAAAACAGGGTAGTAAACACAAAGACGAAATAGCAAACATACCACTAGAACATATTGATTTTGACGAAGGAGAAGAGGACTGTTTGGCCTGTAAGCTCTAAGAAATATTGTGTAATCATAAGAGAATAATAAATAGTATTATGAACTACAGTTTACACTACAATAGATTAATAGAACGCAGTCAAGCACGAACATTATCGGGATACAAAGAACGGCATCATATTGTTCCGCGATGTTTAGGCGGAACAGATGATAAGAGTAATATTGCCGTGTTAACTCCAGAAGAACATTTTTTGGCACATCAGTTGTTAGTTAAGATGTATCCAGGTAATAGAGATTTAATTTACGCAACACAGTTAATGACTCTACACCAGACCGATCGTAGAGTTAATAATAAGTTATTTGGCTGGTTGCGTAGGCGTATGGGAGAGGCAATGTCAACTCAAATGAAGGTGTATCAAAAAGAGTTTGGGCATCCTAAAGGTATGAAAGATAAGACGCACACAGAAGAAACAAAGAAACAAATCGGAGCAACAAACAAAGCATTAATGACAGAAGCAGTAGGTGTAAGAGTGTATGTTTACAGTATTGATGGTAAGTTTGAAAAAGAGTTTAGAACATTAACTGAGTGTGCTGAAGCTATTGGCTCAACTCCTATTAATGTTAAACAAACAGCAGAAGGAAAGTTTACACATTGTAAGGGCAAACAGATTAGATACGATTATGTAGAAAATATGCCTCCGAGAACAAGTCGGTTGGCAGGCGTTAAAAAATATGATTATGTATGCCCACATTGTAATAAAAAAGGAAGAGGTCCAGCAATGAAGCGGTTTCACTACGATAAATGTAAAGAGAAAAAATAATGTCAAAACAACAATATAATTTAAGCACCAAGACAGATTATCTTAGTAGAAAAATGTTTTTGGATCCAGCTGGACCAGTAACGGTACAGCGATTTGAGGAGGTTCGTTATCCTAAACTAACAAAATTTGATGCTGAAGCCAGAGGATTCTTTTGGGTTCCGGAAGAAATTTCGTTAACTAAAGATGCAGGAGATTTCAAAGACGCAAGCGATACTGTTAAGCATATCTTTACAAGTAACTTGCTGAGACAAACTGCATTAGATAGTGTACAAGGGCGCGGGCCCACTCAGGTGTTTACACCTGTGTGTAGTATTCCTGAACTTGAAGCACTGATGTACAACTGGGGATTTTTTGAAACAAACATTCACAGTCGTAGCTACAGTCACATTATCCGCAACATCTACAATGTGCCAAAGGATGTGTTTAACACAATCCATGATACACAAGAAATTATCAGCATGGCAAGTAGTATTGGCAAGTATTATGATGATCTACATCGAATTAATTGCTACAAAGAAATTGATCCGCAGATGGCCGGAGAAGAAGCACACATCAAGGCAATTTGGTTAGCACTACATGCTAGTTACGCACTTGAAGCATTTCGTTTCATGGTATCGTTTGCCACAAGTTTGGCCATGGTGGAAAACCGTATCTTTATTGGTAACGGTAATATTATCAGCTTAATTTTACAAGACGAAATCTTACATAAAGAGTGGACAGCTTGGATTATCAATCAAGTTGTCAAGGAAGATGCTAGGTTTGCCAGAATTAAGGGTGAGTGTGAAGCCGAAGTATATCAAATATACCTAGATGTTATACGCGAAGAAAAAGAATGGGCAGACTATTTGTTTAACAAAGGTCCAGTCATTGGGCTTAATGCTAATATTCTAAAAGACTTTGTTGACTTTACTGCTGTCGCAGCACTAAAGGATATTGGTATCAAGTATCAAGGCACCGCACCAAGAACTACACCTATCCCATGGTTCACCAAACATAGTAATCCATCGAACAAACAAACAGCGTTGCAGGAAAATGAATCGATCAATTATGTTATCGGTGCTATGAGTGCAGATTTAAACTACGAAGACTTGCCCAACATTTAATCACGCATAATATTAGCAAGTGCTCGCATCTGTTCCGCGGCACTTTCTGCAAAAGTCTGCTGGACAAGATTAAGTGCCCGTTCTTTACCTGCACCTTTGGGCGAACCTACTTCCCCGGACTTAACCGATACCATGGAAGAGAACACTCCCTTGATACGTTCGCGACTACGGGGATTCTTAATATTCTGTTTGATTTGCTTCAGCAAATCTTCAAATGAAACATTCAAATTATATTGATATAGTAGTTTCTGTAAGTCAGCATAATTGGTCGATGACCACAATATTTCCCTACTAGCTTGTTTGACCGTACCAGGTTCGTATTGGACTCGGCGTAATTGTAGTTCATTGCTGGATAAATTAAATTCATACTCTTGATCTTTGCCCAATGGACCTGGATTCGGAATCCCCAATTGTTCAAACAATTGGTCTGGCGGAGTTTCTATAGTAGCAATCTTCACTAACCCTAGTACCAACCCTTGTATTGCTGCTGGCATGTCCAAGAATTGTTGTTTAAAACCAGCTTCCTGTTGATCTAGTGCAATAATATTATCTATCTGTGCAGAGTAGCCAAGCGCGGCATCGTGATACCTGACAGTTACAATCTCACCTGAGTTATAAGTTCTTTTACCAGTATATTTGGGGTTACTGAATCCCACTATAACAGTATCAGGTTGTTTATGGAAAAAATCTACTAATTGTTTTTTAAGTTCTTTCTTATCTACGTCAGATTGAATGTGAACTATTAAATCTATATCACCAAAATCTTCCTTGGTAGCGTCTGAGTTATAACTTCCGCTGGGAACCATGCTGGTAAATCCAGGAAACTGGCTAATGAGTTTTTGATAATCACTCAAGAAGTGTTTAAAATCTTCGCGGCTTTTAACTCTGTCGGCACCAGCTACTCCTGATTCCGTCATATTAGCTTTTAATTTTGAATCGTCTGGCAAGAACTTACCGGTTAGACCCAGTTCATCTTTCTTTGCCAGCCATTGTTTTTGTAAATCATCTGGGATATCAGCGCGAGTAGAATCTAATATTTTAAAGTAAATATTGACCAGATGGTTGTAGTGTTCGGGACTGAGTTGTGATTTTAAAGCGGAGTGTAATTTATAATAATCTTCCGCCACATCCGGCGTAATGTTAGTATTAAGTCTTTGGTTTAATATCGTCAATGCCTGTACCGGATCTCGAGCTAGTATCTCACCTGACTCTTTATCTTTGACACCATTTACGTGGTTGAATGATAATCCTGCTACTTGGAAAGCAGACAACATAAGTTGAGTACGATGTAACCCTTTAATATTAGAGCCTTCGGGATAAGCAGATGAATAATATGAAAACCGCAACCAACCTAAGTCGCCCACCATCCAGTCAATTTGAACTCCCTGACCAATATCATTACCTTCGATATCTTTCTGTGGGAATAATCCAAATATGTTACCATCAGATACTTTCTTTTCATCGCAATATAAACTGGCAGCGTGACTGTTAATATATAGCACCAAGTTAATTAAAAATGCCTTCATGCGTAATTGTTCGGGCTTGGCAGTCCTTGCTCGTTTTGTAAGGTTCTCAAAAGTAGCCTTGACATCGGCTGGGTCAATATTCCATAATGATATTGAATGATCCGACAATTCCTTATCCACTAAATCACTAGCCGAGACTCCTAGATCTATATCTCCCGACATGGGTTTTTTACCCACTGATCCCAGGGCCTCAAAATGTTTAGTATTGAAAATAGATGCTTTCTTGGGGAAAATAGATTTCAGCTCGGCAAAATAAGCTTCTAGAGTAGGCGGAATATTTTCACGAAGAATCGGACCAGTTTTACCGGTAAACACATTCCCGCCTTCAGCAATACCACGAGTTAACACTTCGAATATTTTCATAATATATATTTAGCCATTGCAGTTTTATCATAGCCTATATTATTACCGGTAAATATCAGCTACAATACGAGTTCATAAGGAAAAAAGATGACATTAACAGTTTATACCAAGGACGATTGCCCATTTTGCGATCGTGCTAAAGCATTATTGGAAAGCAAAGGCATTGAATATACCGCAGTAAATGTAAGTGTTCGTACAGAAGCTCGTGACTATTTGGTTGAACAAGGGTTGCGTAGTGTACCACAAATTTTTAACGGTGATACACTCATTCAGGGCGGGTATCAGGGATTGGCTAGCAAACCAGAAGAATTTTGGACAGAATTAAAAGGATAATATGGAAATTAAAGACAACGAAGTATACACATTTAAAATGGCATCAGGCGAAGAAATAGTCACAAAAGTATTAAGTTCAGACGCCGACTATATCTATATCACAGAACCATTGGCAGTAGCACCTAGCCCCCAGGGCCCAGCGTTAATGCAGGGTATTTTTACCTCGTCACCAGGGACAAAAGTATCACTAAATATTAAGCACATCGCAATGTTTGCCGAAACCGAGGACGGTGTTAAGCAGCGATACATTAAGGTTACTACAGGAATTGACGTTCCAAGCAAAAAACTTATTTTAGGATAATATATGGCAGGTGGAGTTGTTAGAATGACAGACGCAAATTCATGTGGTGGTAAGCCCATGAATGGTGTAACTTCGGTAAGGGTTAATGGAATCCCCGTTGTGGTTAGTGGTGCATCTGTTAGTCCTCATGCCAACTATAAACCTCCGCACTCCACTGCACGCACTATGTCAACAAATACATCAGTTAAAGCGGGCGGGCAACCTATAGTAACTGCGTCAGATGTTGACACATGCGGGCACACCAGATTAAATGCCAGCACCAATGTTAGGATAGGGTAATAATGGCGCAACCAGCTAGTTTATTAACTCCATTTCAATTAACAGTCACCGACAGTTTATTACACAATCAAGGCATTAGTGTTAATGCTCAATTTGTAACTAAAATGGCAACCTTTAATAACTTGCCCTACATTACTGCGTTGACTGACGCAATTGCCGCAGCAACCTCACCAGGGGCACAATTATCGCCCACCATCTATCCAGAACTATATTCATTGGGCTCGGGAAATTGTGCAGCACTCGGTGATAGTATACCTGTGCATACAGGAAATATTGCATACCCCGGCAATGTGTTATTTGGTAATTTGCTATTAGCGACAGCATATTCCTACATGGGGCAAGGTCCATCCGGTGGCGCAAAAAATCTAAGTATTTTTTGCCAAGGATTTGGTGCATTGGTAGGATATAATGGGATCACTAACAATTTTATTAACTCGGCAGTTAACAGCCAAAATTATCTAGGTGGAACTTATACCAACGCTGATAATATGGTAAGCGGTGGCATCACTAGTGTCAACATATGCACCGCACAATGGGGTAATGACCTTGCTAAGTTAGGTGGATTGATAGATCTCAATAATCTAGATGAATTAGGAACCCCTTTGGCTCTGGTACAACAGTTAGCTAGCCTTGGTGGGATTACCCCAGATATTGCCTTATATTTTACCAATGCAGGTGTTAGTGCAGATGTTGTAGTAAATCTAGCATCACCAACAGTTAATGCGTCTGACGCAGATCAAAAGGCCATGTATGCGGCGATGACACAGATTACTGGTACACCACTATCACAAATATTAAAGATAATGGGAATCACCACCACCAATATTAATACTATGGCCGACCTATTAAATCCCTATAAAATATTTCCTACTAGTTTTCAGACATTAACAGTTACCGGAACGAATGGGGTTAGTCAAAACATTTATACGAATCCTGATGGTACGGTTAATTCGACATTAAATCAGTACCTACCAAAAATAGCCCTGAGCTCACTATCATGACAGCATTAGATCGGTTAAGTCAAATAATTCCCCCGGATCAAGCATTGGCCAATAAGGCTCTGTCGGTTGCCCTACAGCAAATAACAAATATATCTTCGTTAAATTTACCTAGATTAGCCAATGCTGTTAGTAATGTACAGACAAATTTTGGATTACCACTAGTAAATGCACAAAAATCGGCTGTTGATCCGGCAGTGGCCAATAGTCTGGTCAATACTTTGGGATCAGGGTCTGGACCTAGTGGGACTATCACTATCAATGACTCCATGGGAATTGCTGCCGGTGTAGTGGTTGCAAATGCCATGGCTAATACCGTTACACTGATCAACTCCATGGACTTGTCTGATCTAGTCAGCATCTACAATGACATACAGGCCACTGCTAGTGGTACGTATGGTCCTCCCGAAGGTCCAATTATAATTGCTACTGGCCCGGCTGCAGGAACGTATGATAATATCAACGCTGCATTTTCCGGACAGATGGCCAATATGACCAGTAATAGTGCAGGCGGCAATGGTCTTATTCCGTCAGTCAATTCAAATGTTATCCCCGCATTGATCACTACTTATCCCAGTCAAACAGCCAACCTGAACACAAACTGGAACAATATGATGACTCAATTAAATTCTGAGAAAACTATTCAAGAAAGTGCCAGTGTGCAGTTTGCTAATCTGTTACCTAACAGTAATCCAGCCATTTACAGTTTCGTAATCTCAATACCAAGCTATGGGCAAGATACCTCGGCAAATAGCTCTTTTCAATATCTTGAATCTGTTGCAGATTTAACCACACTGGGTGGGCAGTCACTGGTGGCTGCATTACGGCAAGGACAAACTAATATCAATTCAACTGGAATCGCCACTTCTAGTAATGTGCCAGTGGCGCCAAATCCCCCACCACCGGAGGCTGCATTAACTCCATCTCAGTATCCTTACCCCCTGCCCCCAACCAGCTAATCTAACTAAATACTGGTATGAGAGCAAAAGAATTTACCACAGAAGCAAAATTTATGAATAGTCCCTGCACTAAAGATTGCAGTGGACATAAAGCCGGGTACGAATGGAGCAAACGAAACAATTCTGCGTCAGCAGCTACAAAAAGTTCTAGTTTCAATCAAGGCGCTTTCATAGCAAAGAATTATAAAAAGTCACCGAATGAACCTACCACACCCATTGCAGAAGCAACTGGTGACGCTGAGTTCGATCGCATGATGCGAGGGATTACCGATCCCAACGCTCTTGCCGCACATGACCGCGATGAGCGAGCCCATATAGCAGATCATGAATTCCTACAATTAGGTGACCATATCTGGGCACACCTAGAAAAATTAGGGCGCCAGATGTTGAAGAACCCCCGGCGTCTTGACTGGTATGTTCAGAAAATCAACTCCGGTGATTATGCTGCTATATCAGATTGGCTAACTTCGGTACTAAGAATCAGCCCCGATGTTTTGGAAAAATTGGATCAATTATGTTATGAGTGGGGTCGCCCATTAGTGGAGTTTGTGGAATCGGTTGAAGATAATACCTTCAATCAAGACTACTTACGACACTGGAAACAGTACAAAGCTCATGCCGAAGGTAATGACTAATTTGTCTTGACAAATATACCCGCCTACACTATAATATTTAGACATTAAACATTTGGAGTAGACATGGGATTAGATCAATACGCTTATGTTGCCGCCAAGGCCGGCGCATATGATGAATACTGGGGCGATGAGAATTACGAAAAGAAAGACGATGACCCAACAAAACTTAGAAAGCCTACAGAATTAGCATATTGGCGCAAACATCCAAACCTCCAAGGTTGGATGGAAAGACTATGGGTAGAAAAAAACCCAGGTTACGAGGAAGAAGTCAAGTATCCTTTCAATAATGTTGAATTAGAACTTACGTGGGAAGATCTTGATAGGTTAGAAGCCGACGTCAAAGCTGGTAATTTACCAAAAACAAGAGGATTCTTCTTTGGTGATGATTCTGACGACCACTACAAACAAGACGATTTAAATTTTATTAAAGCCGCCAAGGCAGAAGTTTTTCTTGGTCTTAAAGTATTTTATAATTCAAGTTGGTAATAGACATGCATTCAACAGATTATAGTTCAGAAAATTTTGAAGGAATTAAATTGGCAGCAGACTGGATCAGAGACCTTGAAAGTGATAACAGTAGGCTACACAAGGAATCTGTAATTGAAAAAGCATTGATGGCAGCACAATTGGGTTCAACTAACGCCCAATGTTTTTTGTTTAATTGCTATCAAGCATATAACCCCTATTATGTATTTGGCGTTAAGAAAATTCCTGAGACTACCGGTCTGGATAATATGCCTAATCCATGGCCAAAGTTCTGGGCTATGTTAGAGGGTTTACGTACTCGTAGTCTTACCGGACATCATGCTCGTGATACTATTGAAGAAATGAGTCAACAGTTTGATAGTAATGAATGGAATAAACTCTGTCGTCGAGTATTGATTAAAGACCTACGTTGTGGTATTACAGAGCGTACTCTAAACAAAATTTTAGGTAAGACTGAATGGGCTATTCCTGTATTTGAATGCCAATTAGCGTTAGATTCCGATGAGCACCCTAATAAAATGAAGGGTGTAAAACGTCTGGAACAAAAGTTAGATGGAGTGCGGGTATTAGCATTGGTAACAAAAACTAGTGTGAAACTGTTTACTCGAAGCGGTAAACCATTTGATAACTTCCCACATATTGTAGAAGCTATTGAATCAGTCAAACTGAATTTGCGCACAGCAGTAAAAGAATCTTATTCAGGATTTGTACTAGATGGTGAAATTATGGGCGCCAGCTTTCAAGCATTAATGAAGCAGGCTCAACGTAAAACTAACGTCGATACCTCTGACATGGTATATAATGTTTTTGATTTTATTCCTCTAGAAGATTTTGAACGTGGATACTGGAATGCTCAGCAATATAAACGATTGGAAATATTGGAAAAATTGCGCCCTATATTTGACAATACCAATTGTATTAATATTATGGATGGCATCAATGTTGATCTAGATACATGTGAAGGGCATAATCAATTAAGACGTTACGCAGATGATGCGGTGGAAGCAGGATTTGAAGGCATTATGATTAAGGATATCGGTGCGCCATATGAATGTAAACGTTCAAGTTTTTGGATGAAATGGAAACCCGTTATTACAGTAGACTTAGCTATTATTGGATTTGAAGAAGGCACTGGTAAGAATGTAGGTCGGTTAGGCGCCTTTGTATGTGAAGGCATTGATAACGGTAAAACTATTAAAGTTAACGTGGGCGGTGGATATACCGATGCTAATCGTACTGAGTTTTGGTTAAACAAAGATAATTTAATGGGGCATATAGTCGAAGTTAAAGCAGGCGCAGTTACGCAAGCCCAAGACGGTACTTATAGTCTTAGGTTTTCTAGATTCGTTAGATTCCGTGGCACTGAGCCCGGTGAGAAATTTTAAAAAGGAAATTACATGGCTGTGAAATCGTGGTACTTAACGGTAGTAGAAACTGGCACCAACAAAAAAGTTTTTGATAAATTATTTTTTACTGCCCCTGTAATGAATCAATATATTAAGGAAGAAAAAATCCTGGAGAAATATCCCAAACCACAGTATTATATTGTAAAGGAAAACTATTAATGAAAGTGAAGCGTAGGAAATTTAACATCTTTGAACAATTAGAACTGGCACATACAGATGCTACCGCATCTGGGCCGGTTGAGGAATATGTACTGACACCGGAAGAATTCTATGAGTTTAGTCTGGATGCTAAGAATCGCCCGGGCACAAGTTTTAGAAAAGTAGTAAACCGCCCCGATGATGAAATCGGCGGCGATTGGTATTATCGTGGCGCAATTATAACTGTTGGCAAGGCAACTAAAAGAAATGACAAATCCGGAACATGATGAACTTATACGCCATCTGCGTGGGATACAATACATTGTAATTAACACGGAGCATGGCGGATTCGGCCTGAGTAAAGAAGCAAAAATTCTTTACCTAGAACGAGCAGGAATTGCCTACACACTGGTGCCAGGTCCAGATAGACATACAGAATCATTGTATGGTCCTCAGATTGAAGTTAATGGAAGTATCTGGGGGTCCATTGAAATTGATAGAGATGATCCTATATTAGTTGATGTAGTTCGCCAATTGGGCAGCAAAGCCGATGGCAATTATGCTAAACTTAAGATCGTGGAAGTGCCTGCCGGAGTTAACTGGGAAATTGCCGAGTATGACGGCCTAGAGTGGGTAGAAGAAGTACATAGAACCTGGAACTAAATACATAATGATATTTGGATTAATAACTTTACTAACTGCGCTGGTAATCAGTATCTCAGCAGCGGTATATTCAATACTAGGCCTAACGGCTATCTTTGCTGCTGCCTATTGGCCTATTGTTATACTTGGCGGATCTTTGGAATTTGGTAAAATTGTAACCACATTATGGTTACACAAATATTGGTTAGTTGCCGAACTAAGATATAAATTGTATTTGTCATTTGCCGTAATTGTACTAATGGTAATGACTTCTATGGGCGTATTTGGATTCTTATCCAAAGCTCATTCAGACCAAGCGGTTCCGTCAGGTGATATTGCAGCGCAAATTGAATTGGTGGATACTAAACTTCAAACACAAAGAGAGAACATTAATGCAGCACGTAAAGTTCTTAGTCAGATGGATGGTGCAGTGGATCAAGTGCTTGAGCGAAGCAAAAACGAGCAAGGTGCCAGAAACGCCAATACTCTTAGACAACAACAAGCCAAAGATCGTGCGAAACTTGCGGATGATATTGGCAAAGCGCAAACTGAAATTGCAAAACTTAATGAACAAAAAGCCTTAATATCCAAAGATCTGCGTAAGGTAGAAGCTGAAGTTGGTCCACTCAAATACATTGCAGCACTTATCTATGGCGATAATCCTGACGCAAATGTATTAGAACATTCTGTACGTTGGGTAATCATATTGATTGTCATAGTATTTGATCCACTTGCAATAACTTTATTGTTGGCTGCGACTAAAGGTCTTGGTTGGGAACGAGATAAAAAAAAGAAAACATTAGAACCTAAAATTGATACCGCAAAATATGAAAAAATGATGAAAAATCTTGCGGATGAAAATCAATCTCTTGCTGAGGAAAATAATAATCTAGTCAGTGCTTTTCAGATGAAAAATACTCACCTAGAGATCGCTACCGCACAAGTTAGTAGTCTTATGGCTCAACTACAGCAAAAAGTTGAGATTACTCCCGAGGTAGACTATACAAAATTAAACAAAAAAATTACCGAGAATTATTCTGCCCAGGAACCACAATACGAACCTGACGACGGGCCACTAACTGACGAACAAGTTAAGCAGATAAAAGAAACTTCATCTGATGATATTGAACCATATGGCAATGCATTGCAACAACATGCTATGGTAGTTTGGAAAGGAGAAAATCCTGATAAAACATTTAGAGAATATCTTATACAATATAACATGGGATTAATAACCGAATTACCGTGGGAACATTCTGATCACATCGACACACTCAATCTGAGTGATAGAGATTTAATTAATCTTAAGATAGGATTGGAAGCAGACAATGATATGAAAGCAGGGGAAATGAAAGGATTCGGTATTGCATTTCCTACCATAGCTGAAAAAGGCGATATGTTCCTGCGTGTCGATGTGCTGCCCAGTGTACTATACAAGTATAATGGTGTTACCTGGATAAAGACAAACAAAAATCTTAGCGACAGCTATGTGTACGATGATGAGTACATAAATCATCTTATTGAAAAAATTGGGTCAGGAGAATACGATCCAGACTTATTAAGTGATATCGAAAGAGAACGCATTTCAATAAAACTTAAATCACAATCGACCTAGGATAACGTGTTGGAAAAAATTAACCATTGCTCATTCTGTAATAAGCACAAGAATGCTGTCACTACCTTTATTGTGCAGGACAATGTTGCTATATGTAGCGATTGTGTCGAACGTTGCGGTAAGTTGATAAAAAATAAACAAGGGACACCTAAATCCATTACTTCGATGGAAATTCCGGATCCTCAGGAAATTAAACAATATCTTGATCAATATGTAGTAGGACAAGATAATGCTAAGATTGTATTGGCTGTAGCAATTACAAACCACTATAAACGTATCAGCAATTCCGAAAACGAAATTGATAAAGCAAATATATTAATGGTTGGCCCTACGGGCACAGGAAAAACTCTGTTGGCAAAAACAGTATCACAGTATCTAAATGTACCGTTTGCCATAGCCGATGCTACCACGCTCACCGAAGCAGGTTATGTCGGTGATGACGTCGACTCTGTCATATTAAGGTTATTTCAAAACGCAGACTCGGATATTGAACGTACACAACGTGGTATTATCTTTTTAGATGAAATAGATAAGATTGCACGAAAAAGTGAAAGTGCCACGGTTAGTCGAGATGTATCAGGCGAGGGTGTTCAGCAGGCCCTTCTTAAATTAATCGAAGGAACAAAAGTTAAAATTAGTCCCCCTGGTATACGTCGCGGAGACGCGACAGTTGAAATTGACACAAAAAATATATTATTCATCTCCGGTGGTGCATTTGTTGGACTTGATAGAATCGTAAAGAGTCGGGTGCAGGGAACGGCTATGGGATTTAACGCTGACATTGTCAAGGAAGAATCTTTTGAGAATATGGCAGCATCTCCGGATGATTTGGTCAAATATGGCATGATACCGGAATTTGTTGGTAGGTTCGGTAACTTAGTAAATTTACAAGGCTTAACCAAAGAACAATTAATCAGCATATTGACAGATGTCAAACATAATTACGTTGGGCAATATAAGTGGTTGTTTAACCAAGATGGGGTGGATCTTAATTTTGAAAAAGAATCATTGAATCTCATAGCAGAACGAACCCTTAAAACAAAAACAGGGGCTCGCGGATTGCACACAGAGTTAGAACGCATATTGCTACCGCATATGTTTGACCTACCAAAATATCGTAAACAGAGTATATTATCAGTAGCAATTACGTCAAAATTAGTAAATACTCCAGAGACACTCGTAAGGGAGAATGAATGAAGCTTTATGGAAACACAGTATTTGTCAATGACGGAAACGTAGAAAAGGCACTTAGAAAATTTAAGAAAAAGATACAAGACTCAGGGCTATTAGACGAACTACGGTCTAGAGAAACATATGAAAAACCCACTACTACCAGAAAAAGAAAAAAGGGCGCAGCCCGGGCTCGGGCTCGCAAACGTCTAGCTGCGCAAGAACTCCCCAAGAAACTCTACTAATTTTACCGAATAATATTTGTAGTTAATGATTTTATAGTATAATAAATACTGTTGTAGGTGCCGATTGTCGGGCTTACATTATGTCACTTCGTTTAATTAAAGGAGAAAACAATGACAAAAATCACTACCTTGGATCTCAATCCATTCTATCGTAACGCTATTGGCGTAGATCAACTGTTTAATCGAATCATCAATCAAATTGATCATCACGGCAATGACGGCACAAACTATCCACCATACAACATCATTAAAACTGGAGAAGATACTTTTGAAGTACAAGTAGCTACTGCTGGATTTGGTGAGGGTGAGGTTAATGTTGAAGTCAAGGACAATACTCTTATTGTTACTGGCGAGAAGCAGGATAAAGAACTACCCGAAGGCCACGCATATTCACATAAAGGTATTAGTGCTCGCAACTTTGTTCGTACTTTTAGCCTAGCTGATTATGTTGAAGTAGTTAATGCATCGTCGAAAAATGGCATTTTAACTGTACGGTTAGAACGCAATATTCCCGAAGCACTTCAGCCTAAAACTATTGCTATTGCATACGAATCGTAATAAAATATAGTAAATACAGTACGGGGCAGTTTGGCCCCGTGCTAACCCTAAGGAACTAGTATGTCACAAGCAGATGTAATCACAAGACCTGATGTTAATCAGGAAATTAAAGAGCCCCCACTGTTTAAAGTTATCTATTTAAACGATGATGGTACTACTATGGAATTCGTTGTTGAATCGTTAATAAGCTTCTTTGATTATACGTCAGATACTGCTGTAAAAATCACACAAGATATTCATGAAATCGGCTCAGCTGTCGTAGCGGTACTGCCTTACGAAATTGCAGAACAAAAAGGCATTGAAGTTTCAATGGCTGCTCGCTCAGTAAATATGCCACTAAAGATTCAAATAGAGCCGGAATCTAATTAACCGGAACTGATATCCTTTTAGGGTAATATGCAAATTGAGAATATTCAGTATTTCCTCGTCCTCGAGGATTACTAACATATCTAATACCATCTATTACTGTGTCCACCGGTCTGTGATAATGACCAAAGCACCATAGTTTAATTTTACGTTCAGTATCTGAGTCAAGGGCAGCATTTACATAATTATTCCCCATGGAATTATACCGCCATGTATCTTTTAATTCTAGATCATGCTGTATAATTTCGGGAGTTGGGACAGTATGTGTAACAATGATTATAGATTTTACATCATTATAAGTTTGCAACTTAGAAATGCTGTTTACCAAATAACCTGCATCTCGATATGCGGTTCCATTGATATTAATTGCAGCCTGCTGACTGATCCCATCCTTTTGTTGCACCCATGCTAGTGATTGGTCTACTGGTAAGCTGGGATCAAAGTCATAACTCCACCATCCGTTAGTGGCCAAAATGGCGATGCCATTCATAACAATTACATTATCCTGCATATATACCACATTCTTCAAAGGGCTAATAAGATCAGCTAATTCAGCATAACTACGATTCAAATTTTCTGCATGGTCTTTATGTTCATCATTGCCATCGATATAAAAGACTCCGGTATATACTTCACTAAGGTGTTCCAAAGTATCCACTACTAGGGCTCGATCCCTAGCGATGTCGCCCGCCACAATACAATACTGAGATGTTGGTTGCCCAGTCCAATCAAATTGTGGCCAAGTTTCTCTATGGATATCACTAATAAGGTCAAAATTAAAATTCATGTATGTTCATCTTTTTATGGTGGGTAACTATATTTAGATAATTATTTAACAGGAGATACGAATTGAATATAATTTTCGGCACCGCGGAAGTAGCAAAACTACAAGAAAAATATATAGTTCTTGAATTAGATACAGTAACTATACGCAGCAGTAGCCCTATTACCGCATATTGCGTGGTGGAAAACTTACCTCTAGAAGAATTTGCCAAAGTAGAAGTTTTTAAGAAACTACATACAGATTTAATGGATAATTATCGAAAAAGAAATTGGCATTTTTGTATCCAAGCGATAGACACTCTAATGGGGTTTTGGGGTAAACAAATTGATTCATTCTACCAAGTACTTAAAACACGCATACTTGCATACATTGAATCCGAACCAGATACCGCGTGGACTGGGGTAATACCTAAAGGGTAGCTGTATTATGTGACAACTTAACTGGTTGTGATTTTTTATTAAATACTTGTAGGAGCGAGAGTATGATAAAAATAATTACAACTCTGCTAATTACCCTTGCGATCTCCTTACAAGCCGTCGCAACCCCAATAGCAGACTATCAATTTAAAAGTCCAAGTCTTAACGGATCTGGATATGGAACATTTCAAATGGCTATTGAAAATGAGCAATATTCTCGTGCTCAAGCCATTCAGCAGGCTTTATTAGCAGCAGCACAACAGGCAAAATCTGATGCGCTTAACACTCCAATTAATCAATTTCTAACTAATTTAGAATCTCGCATTTATGCTCAAATTAGTCAAAATTTAGCCACGGCCATGTTTGCCGGTGGTAGTAGTAGCACAGGGCAAATACAATTTCAGGGTAATACAATATTCTATAACAATACAGGAAATAGCATTCAATTGCAAGTTACTGACAATTTGGGCAATTTAACTACCATTAATATTCCGTTAGGACAATTTAACATTATGGGAGGTTCAACTCCATAATGAAAAAAATATTATTAGTTATATTAATTTGTTTTTTATCAGGCTGTGCATTATCCCAAAAAGCAGGACAAACAGTTGGGGTTGAGCATAAACCTGAAGTTACAAAAAGTAACATGGCAGATGAAATGAATAGTATTCCTCCTCCTGTCAAGGGCAAAATTACTGTAGCGGTTTATCAGTTTACAGATAAAACCGGACAAAGAAAAGCTGTACCTAATGTGGCTAGTTTTTCAACAGCAGTTACACAAGGGGCTGATGCATTGCTAATTCGTGCGTTACAGGATGTAGGGAATGGTCGTTGGTTTGATGTAGTTGAACGTGGAAATATTGATGCATTAACTAAAGAAAGATTAATTATAACACAAATGCGACAGGCCTACGAGGGCAAAAATGCGGAAAAATTAATGCCATTAACCTTTGCCGGAATTCTTATAGAAGGCGGAGTTATAGGCTATGATACAGGTTTGGAATCTGGTGGCACTGGTTATAATTTTTTAGGTATTGGTCCGACGACACAATATAGCAAAGATGTAGTAACAGTAAGTCTACGTGCTATATCTGTTAACACAGGAAAAGTATTGTCTAGTATAACAGTTACTAAAGTTATATATAGTACCAGTGATACTATTGCAATTTTTAAAAGTGTTGACCCTGTTGCCGGAGACATAGCAGGACAAATATTTAATAATAAGACTGGGAGTCAAACTATTACAGCTGGAATATTTCAATTTGAATCTGGAATTGTTGTCAATGAAATTACCACTTTGGCACTCAAATCAACAATAGAAGCAGCAGTAGTTGAATTGGTCAAAGAAGGTGAACGTAAAGGAGTTTGGGATTTTATTACTAAAATTAAACCAGTTGATATAGAATCTAGTGCTAGCGGCAACGCTACAATACCGTTGGGAATGTCTAAGCCCATTGAGACACCAGCGGATCAAGCTGCAAGGATGGGCACAATAAAATAACGGTCAAAAGCCAAGGAAAAAGTAAATATGAAACAACGTCTAGCTAAAATAATTACAATAGTGCTAGCCATAGTATTGTTTTCAGGTGCATACGCAGGTGACAATAGCATCTATATCAATCAATCAGGCGGTAACAGTACCATTACTATGACACAAGATGGTGCCACAAACATAATTGAAGGAATTCAGGGTGTCGGCACGGGGTCAACCACCCCTTCCGTAATTGTGGGTAATAGCAATCTAGTTGCAATAAATCAAATCGGGGTAGCTAATACATTACAATTAGGCATTCAAACTACTATAGCAAATGGATACACAGGTAACAATTATATCTATAATGTAACAGGAAATAATGCTACAGCAGTCATTAATAGTAATGCTGACGGTACTGGTACAAGTGCCAGTAACAATGCCACTATTAATCAAACCGGTAACAATGCTAATTTGAACTTGAATATCTTGGGAACAAACAACAACTTCACTGCCACGACAGCAGGCGGGTCTAATAACTCAGTTGTGGCCACTATCAATGGTAATAACAATACAGATACTATTGTTATGAACGGTGGTGCTAGTAATAGTCTAATATTAAATCAAGGATCAGGTACTATTCCTACCGTTAACTCTACAGTAACACTTAACAGCACAGGTGCAAGTAATACATTTACATTAACTCAACTAGGTGCTACAAATGGTGATTCAATCTCCATTGGTGGATACAATGCTACTGGTAATACTGTTAATGGATCGTTAGGAGGCTCAAATAATACTATTACCGCTAGTCAAACCGGCAATAATGATAATACACTAGTGTTGGGCATAACTGGAAGTACTAATACTCTTAACATTGCACAAACTTCTGGCACCGGTAACAACACTACTAATATTCAAAGTAGTGGTAGTGGTAACATATGGACTGTGCATCAAACACATTAACTGGAGGAGTGATGAAATTATGGATGGCAATACTATCGGGATTCTTGCTCATTATATCGCAGAACTGCATCGCCGAGATCGGAAAGATAACGGAACAAATAGACAACCCAGCTTCGATACAACGGTCGAAAACAACGTTGCCCGGGACGAAAGGAACCGGGATAGAGATGGACGATGCAGTACAAACAACTCGGGGTAAGATAGGAATAGTATTCTCAGATGACACTAAAGTACAGATAAATGAAGGTAGCAAACTTATCATTGATGATTTTGTCTATGATCCAAAAAATAAAGATGCTGGTAAGTTGGCTCTTAATATGGCTTCTGGTACTGTTCGGTATGCTAGTGGTGCGATTGCTAAGAATAATCCTAATAGCGTTGCTATTAACACCCCTACTGCTACTGTTTCTGTACGCGGCACTGATTTTACTGCTACGGTAGATGAATTAGGTGCTAGTACCGTTATATTATTACCCAGTTGTCCACGCAAGGATATGTTGCCAGACGAAATTGAACGTTTATGCAAGACTGGAAAGATTGATGTAAAAAATGATGCAGGATCGGTTACATTAGATATGCCATTTCAATCTACTAAAGTTACTAGTCGTGGACTTGCACCTACCAAACCAGTTACACTACGATTAAATGAAGATGCTATTACTAATATATTAATTTTATCTCCTCCGCAAGAAATTAAACAAGCACAACGTGAGCAGGCAGCACATGTTCAGTCTGAAACAGCATTAAGTCAAAATTTCTTGCAAGCTGCTGATTTAAGCAACGTGCTGGCAGATCAACAATCTAATATGCTCAATAATATTTTACAACGTAATTTTTTGAATCAAGATTTTTTGGCCAATTTGTTACTACTGGCAAATGAAGAATTAGCAATTCAATTTGGCAATTTACTGGCAACTCCTAAAAATCAATTATTGCCTGACTATCATAAAGAATCAGGAGTAATTGCCACTGTTGATAGTTTCGAAGTACAATTATGTCGTCCTGATGCTACTAATAATAATAGTTGTATCACAACTCCAAAAACACAAAGTTCGATTGTGACTATAGTACAAGGTAGTACTACAATTGTTAATCGTATTAATCAAGGAAATAATACTATTATTGTTACTAAACAAAATTAATGAAAAAATTATTATTATTACTATTATTTGTTGCTAATGTATATGCTCAAAATGATAACATCTATATTAAACAAGTTGGCAACGGCAATATAATGAATTTAAATCAAGGACAGGATTTATTTGGTAATACCACTGGATTAGATACTGGCAACCACTCTCAATCAATTTGGTTATCGGGTAATTACAATATTATTAATACTGCACAACAAAATACCGGAGGTGATGGACATAATGCCAATCTCATCATACAAGGTGATTTAAATAACGTGTCGGTTACACAAACTGGTAATACTCAAAAACAAGCGGTTGTTACTATAACCGGTTCTAACAATACCATGTTATCTACTCAAACTGGCAACGGGGGTCATTATCTGAATGTTAATGAAACTGGGGACGGCAATAGCGCAATAGTAAATCAATCAGGTAACATTGCTAATACTGCTAATATTTCATTAATTAATGCAGGTGCTCCGGCCAGTGTAAATCTTACACAAACAGGTGGACAAACGTATACTATTTCCAAAACATGCGTCACTGCTTGCGGTACTGTAACAGTTAGACAAGGCAACTAAATACTAATATAAAAATAACAATTAGGAGCTATAATGGATGAGATATTTAAACTGATCTCAGATTTAGGTTTTCCCATAGCAGCCGCGACTGCAGGCGGATATTTCGTATATCTGACAATTAAATTATTACTTGCAGGTGTGCTGTCATCAATAAAAGGCATGGCTGGTATTATTACTGCTTTAGATAATCGTGTTAAAACTATGAATCATGATGTAGTGAGAATTGACGCGGTAGTATCAAACGCATTAGGATTACATCCTGATGTAGATCGTATTGCCCGTGCCGACGGTAAAAATGACGCAAGGCGAGATTAATGTTACATTTTGACTTCACATGGGATTTAAGTTCAGAACGAATAATTTTAGACGAAGAATTAGATATATCTAAGTTAGGTTGGAAAGAAGGTGATGTATTTAAACTTATGGACATAGATGGCAAGCGGCAATTAGTTAAACTTGATCCATTAGAGAAATTTATTAGAGGAATAGAATAAAATGGCATTGATAGATTCAGTAATAGCAATGGTAACAAAAAAAGCAAAAGATCCAACTGCTCCAAAACCGCCTGTTGGATCACGCAGTGAACGTGAAGCAAAAATTAAAGATAAAGCTGGTTTGGTAATTAATATATTTGCTTTGCTTTTAGCAGTCAATACTTACTTTGGTAATAGCTATAGTAGTTTAATTCTCAATAATACTATTAAGGCTAATGACACTTGGAGTTTTTATCAAGCAAAAGCATTGAAACAAACTATGGCAGAATATTCTATGGATGATGCTGTGCGTGCAGGTGATCAAAAACGTGCCGATGAATTAAAAGCTCGTATTGAAAGATATGAAAATGAACCAGCAGAAGGAAAAAAAGATTTAATGATTCATGCCAAAATGCTCGAAGCTGTACGTGACGAAGCCAAAAAGAAATCACCATGGACTAATTACGCATCTACGGCATTTCAACTTAGCATAGTTTTATTATCTGCTAGTATACTCGCAGTTAGTATGTCATTATTTTGGGGAAGTTTTATAGTTGCTGCTATAGGTACCATACTAATGACTCAAGGAATTTGGTTGTGGTTTTAAATGAATAACATAGCAGATTTAATTTCAAAATATGGATTTCCAATTGTTGCTGCGGTTGGATTAGGTGTAATTATTAAATATGTTTGGATATGGGCTACCAAAGAAGTCAAGCCGGTTATTTCAGATGCCAATACTGTATTGATTGCATTGATTGATCGTATACGTATGTTGGATAATGATTTAATTAGATTAAATCAAAAAGTCAACACGGTATTACATCTACGAGGTAAAACTATTGAGCATGAACGTGTAGAGTCAGAACATTTAATTAATCAACGTGTTAAGAAATCTAACCGTAATAAAATTAAAACTACAGATGACCAAGAAGCATCTAGTGGCAATGGATAGATGTAATTAAATTTTAATCTTAATTTTTTGTCAATTGATAAATAGCATTAGTTAGCTCAACAATGGTAGCAAAAACAATGGCAAAAATATTATTCGTATTAAAACGTCGCGAAGACTATAACGCGACGTTGCATTCCAACATAGGCCTTTCTACCGGATTATATAATTCGGCTAGCTTTATGAACAATATGTTACTAGAGCATGGAATAGATTCTAAAATGTCTGTGGTAACCGACAATAATTGTATTGATAGAGAAGTAACAGCACACAAACCAACTCATGTAATTATAGAAGCACTATGGGTAACACCAACTAAATTCACGGTGTTGCAAAAATTGCATCCTTCAGTTACATGGATTATTCGTTTACATTCTGAAATGCCTTTCATGGCAGGCGAAGGAATGGCCATGGACTGGCTTGGTGATTATAGCTCTTGTAAAAATGTAATTGTAGCCTGTAATGCACCACGCATGTTACGTGAAACTCGAATGTATTTACAGATCAAAAATAAATGGCCTGACACGATTGCTGAACAACGAGTGATATATCTTCCCAACTATTATCCACAAGATTACAAAAGAAAAAAGTTTAACAAAAATAAAGATTATGTTGACATTGGATGCTTTGGTGCAATAAGACCTTTAAAGAATCATTTAATGCAGGCATTTGGTTCAATAGAATTTGCTGAGAACATTGGAAAAAAATTACGTTTTCATGTTAATGCTGGTCGTATTGAGATGAATGGGCAAGCTGCCATCAACAACTTGAAAGGGTTGTTTCAGCAACTAGAAGATCATGGGCATCAATTGATTAATCACGAATGGACACCTAGAGAAGGATTTTTAAAATTATGTGGCAACATGGATATAGGCCTTCAAGTAAGTTTTAGTGAAACATTCAACATAGTCGGAGCCGATATTATTAGTCAAGGAGTGCCTTTAGTTGCCAGCACTGAGATACCGTGGGCTGTCACTGCATTTACTGCTGATGCCACAAATAGTATAGATATTGCCAATAAATTAAAAAGAGCTTATAATTTTTCTCAAATTAATGTGTGGGCAAATCAAAAAACACTGGCGAATTATACCAATAATACTGCTAAAATTTGGTATAAATACTTTAGACAATAGGAATTTAAAATGAAACATAAGCATCGAATTAAATGTTATACATGGCATGAAGGCAAATTGTATACAGAAATACACACAGTTGATTCATTAGAAGAAGCTAAACATCACGCACATAGCCGTGGGCCACATTCATACAAAATATTTAATGCAATCACCGGAGAAGTCTTGTTTACTGAAACTTTGGTTGATACAGGCAATCAAATTCCAGATTACGCTTGATTTTTAACGGCAATACTACTGATAATATAATATGGCATGAAATAAAGTTTTAACATGGGTAAAACCATCATGTCGTATATTATGCCACACTGATAGATCACAATATCTATTTTTGTAAATTTATACATTTGTCTAAATGCTGCCGGTGCGGGTGGCATATCTAACATCACTTAGATGTAGATATGTATGTACCGTCCCAATCGTGCGGCAATTTACTCAGTTTCATTTCTTTACAGCGATCTTTCCACATTGCATAGTAAGCATCCATCTGTCCATCAAATTCGCCTATCAAACTATCACATAAAAATATAGCATGTTCAAATTCTCGATTGCGATATGCGGCTAACATTTCTTCATGATCCCTGCGACCCATTTCATATTCGCCATGTGCCCCTGGATGCGACTCTAGAACAGTAAAGATATTAACGCCAACTTTCTTGCCCTTGACAGCAATCTTATCTAGCTCAAGCACAAAGTATTCATCTTGGACTTGCTCTGCTGTTACCGGCCCAAGAATAATTTTGACGCCGTACGGCTTAGTCTGGCCCTCGAGTCTTGACGCCAAATTAACACCGTCGCCAAGGCAAGTATAGTCAAACCGTTGATCACTACCCATATTACCCACCACAACGGTGGCAGTATTAATTCCCAGACCCATACCAAAAGGCGGCACGCCCTCTGCTGTAACTTCTTGATTAAACGCATCTAAACTTCCCATCATTTGTAATGCTGTGCGTACCGCATTCTTAGCGTGATTGATATCATCAAGCGGTGCGTTCCAAAATGCCATCTGCGCATCTCCAATATATTTGTCTAATGTGCCATCATTTTCAATAATCTTTCCCGTCATTGCGGTCATATAACGATTCATTATTTTTGTAAGACCTTGAACATCTTCGCCATAATGTTCACTGATCGATGTAAACCCACGTACATCAGTAAATATAATACTCAGTTCACGAGATTCGCCGCCCAGTGTTAGCAGCTCAGGATTCTTTTGTAATCGTTCAACCATTGCTGGTGATAGATAAGTTCCAAACTGTCGTTTAATCTGTAGCTTTTGTAGGAACTCACTTACAAACCTAACGATATAAGCATGGAAAAGAACAATAACAAGACCAGCAACGATGCTAGTGATATCCAAAAGCCAACGATAATTATCATAAAGATAACTGCTGCCGTAAACAGAACCGCAGAGAACAATAACGCTAGCAAGAATCCCAACATAAGTCCACCTCGATAGTAATAATAGTATAACACCCAATATCACCAGTGTCAAGATTTCTGCACCATCTGCAAAATCCGGGCGAGTAATATTAATTTTGTTTAATAACGTTCCAGCTACCACTGCCTGTGCATAATGTGGAAACTGTGCGCCGGTAGCCGTGGGCACCGGATTACTGATGCCAGCAGCAGACGGTCCAACTATAACAATAGCACCATTTAGATTTTCGGGTAAATCCATAATGCTAATGCTAGTAGGTTTTAGACTCCAGTCAATCCAAATACGACCCAAATGATCCGTAGTAATGGGACCAAACTTTTTGATACGCATCTTATCCACACCCAGCTCACTTAGCTTGACTTGGAATGTGGTATCACCAGCAGCTACCCGTAGTATTTCCATGGCCAGTGATGGATATAAAGTTCCATTAACATTAACTACCAAGGGCAATCTTCTATTAACACCGTCGATTTCTGGTAGAGTATTAATTGAACCAATACCCGCAGCAGCCTCTTCTAGTTTTGGTACATTAGCGATAATACCAGGATAGGTAACAATGCGATCCAAATATTCACTATTGATTACAGCTGAGCCAGGATTTCGTGGTGTGTTCTTTGTCACAGCAGCGGGTACATTAACCAATACTGTGGGATAAATTTTTAGCATCTTGGCCAGTTGATCGTCCCCGCCCTGGCGGTCGGTCTCTGACATCATAACATTTAACACTACCAGACTAGCAGCTCGCGAGTAAAGATCCTGGATTATATCTGCGTACTCTGCACGATTTAATGGCCACTGACCATACCGATCCAATGCTGGCTCGTCGATATTAATGGCATATATGTCCAGGGGTTTATCAGGTTGATTAGTAATTAGCGTGTCAAAATACCTAAGACGAACTGACTCTACAAATGAGGGATCCTGTATTCTTATGGTAACAACTAAGAATAAGGTTATCAGTGCAGTCCAGGGGCTTAATAGAATACGCTTCATTATTTAATATTAGCAGTTCCATTTGCGCAGTGATTTGTTAATTCGGCTATTGGGATCGTGCGCAGTCTTGGCACCAGTACGATGTTTCTTCATACCCTTCATACGAGCACAAAAACTCTTGCGCCGCTTGGCTGCTTTACTACCCTTTTTAAGTTTACTGGGTTTAGTTGTCACTGCTGTTTGTAATTTTGAACCGGGGTGTTCTCTTCTATAACTATTCACCCCCTTCTGATTAAGGCCGCCGTTTTTATTCTTACCCGATGATTTTTCCCACGCTGCGGTTTCCGCCAGTAATTCACTATCCGATACGGTTTCAAATAGGTCCCATACCGAATCAGAGTCTATCCCATACTCAACAGCAAGATCTTCCATCATTGCTTCAATCATGTCAAATTGTGCATTGGCTTCGACTTCTTCAATATCGGGATTACCAATTTGTTCTGCCACACTATTCAAATGATCATTACTAGTAGTAACATAACTATACATCCAACCATCTAAGTTAACTCCATGTTCCAGCGCCTTTTGAATATGCATGGCATTGTTAATAATAGCTTTTATCTCACCCTTGGCCATACCATTAATTTGGTCATCTTCCGAGATCTGTTTGGGCTTTTTGTGATGCTTTTTCATGTTAACCGCAATAGCTGCCTGCTGTGCAGCATTGGCGGCTTCGGCTACAGATTCATTGGGCACACAGTTACGTACCGGTCCGCCGTTCTTACCCTTCTTGGTACCTGCCGCATGTTTGCCGGGCCAGCATTTAGTAAATCCGTTTGAATCTTTTTGACCCTTTTTAATCTCATTAAGACTACCATGCGACTTACACATACCACAGTCAGGGCAGGTCATCTCCATTTCAACTGATTCGTTGTGTTTCTTTTTGCCAGCACAGTGAGCCTTTTGACTGAAGCCTTTTGGGTGACTACAGTTTATACTGCTTTTGTACTTCTGACTCCATTTTTCAGTTATAAATTCGTTAAATTTCATAATTATTGTTGATTATTTTGTAAAGCACCACACCCAGCGTTGAGTCCTAGTTCTTGCTGCTCATGTCTAGCTACTGACATGTAATCGTTTTGTATATCAATAACATTCAAGTCATCCGGAAAAGAATATGCACTTCCGGATAAATCCAATGCCAGACCAGCTTGTGCCATCTGATACATGATCCAATGTATTTTACGCTCCAGATCACGTAAGGGTGTACCGTCCTCAATACGCGGATCGCGTGCAAAAAAGTCTGTCATTTACTTCTCCAATATATCAAATATTTAGTTAAAATAGTTGACATGCGTTATCTAATATAGTATCATTACACTACTATTCTTATACACCGTAAAGGATCCCTATGCAGGGTAAAATTGGTTTTGCTTGTAAATGGATTGACCATCCAGAGCAAGTTAATGGTATCAAGGCAACAGATGATGCCAAGAAGTACAATACAGGTAGTACCACAGTAGCTTGGCTTAATCGCCAAACTCAATCAGCAGCCGAAGAAAAACTATGGGATTTAATGAAACAAAACATTGAATCTACCTATCAACTTGTTAAAAGGGTAAGTGAATTAGATGAGCACCTTCGCATGGTTCGTATTAGTAGTGATATTTTACCAGTGTATACTCACAGGGATTGGAGTTATTTTTGGCGTCAGTCTGACGTTAGGCTTTACGCTGAACGGGCGTTTGCTAAAATTGGCCTGTTGGCTCGTGGTAGTAATGTGCGTCTTAGCTTCCATCCTGGCCAGTTCTGCGTTTTGGCTTCGGATTCTGACGACATTGTTTCTAGATCAATAGAGGAGTTTGAATATCATGCGGACATGGCAAGATTCATGGGCTACGGTCAACAGTTCCAAGACTTCAAGATCAACGTCCACATTGCTGGGCGGCAAGGCCCAGACGGTATCAGACAAGTCCTACAACGGTTATCGCCCGAAGCTAGGAATACTATTACAATCGAAAACGAAGAAAATGCATGGGGGCTAGAAGATGTACTTACTATTAGCGATATCGTTCCTATTACTCTTGACATCCACCATCATTGGATACGTACCGGGGAATATATTCAAACTAAAGACCCTCGTGTATTACGTGTGTTGGATAGCTGGCGTGGTGTTAGGCCTACTTGCCATTATTCTGTCAGCCGCGAAGATTGGCTTCCCGGGCATGATGTAAATACATTACCAGACTATCATGCACTATTGGCAGAAGGTAAAAAGAAACAAAAACTACGGGCACATAGTGACTTCTATTGGAACAAAGCCACAAATGAATGGGCTTTGGGCTTTTTAGATAACTTTGATATCATGTGTGAATCAAAAGGAAAGAATATTTCCTCTTTTAGTTTATATAGGCAGTGGAAAAATGGAATGGATCACAATAGCCGGTAGTAATATCTGGCAATATATTAAACAAGACTGGGGTAGTAATAGACTAAGATTTCTAGCTGAAGTCTTTGCCTGGGCATGTTCTGTTGTCAGTGCAATTATCTTTGCGGTAACAGTACCTACAATTCCGGTGATTCCGCTTTACACCATCTTTATTTGTGGATGTATTTGTAGTGCATGGGCCTGTTGGACCAGACGGAGTTTTGGCCTATTGGCCAACGCCGTCTTTTTGGTCATTATTGATTCTATCGGACTAATACGAATGCTACTTATGTAGCAGCAGGCTTCTTACGTCTTCTAGCAGTTTTAACTCCAGCTTCTGCACCCTTTTTGGCCATGGACTTACCGGTTCCGGTAGCAGCTTTTTTAGCTACCTGAGCTGGTGCAGCCGATATTGCCGGTGCAGCTTCTACCACGGGGGTAATAACTGGGGCTGGTTCTTCTACTTTATATGGTGCTGCTACTTCTGCCGCTTTAGGTGCAAGACCCAATAATCGTTTTAAAAATTCTAACATAGTAATCTCCTGATATTATATTTAACTTATATTGCGATATATCAAAAATAATATTGACAGAATTGTGCATTTGCAATATAATGACTAAATAGACATGTAAGTGTTTCCACTTACACGTTAACACTAATACAAGGAAATCACAAAATGAAAACTTTTTTAAAATGGATCACAAGTCTATTCGACGCACCATCATACGGACAACGTATGGAAAAATATATTACCAGTAAAAATCCCACCAACATTGCCGATGTTGAATACTGGGCCAGCACATTCGATCGCGGCGTTCGCAAGGGGATAATTTAATGAGAAAATTTTTAAAAGCAGTTGTGGAAATAATTATTGAAGCTAGAATGCGTCAGGCTAAACTTGATGTCAGATATAGACACTATTGATATTTTTTACCAAAATAGCAAAAAAATGTTGCGACCGCACATTTTATATGCTATAATACATAAATAAGATAGAGAACAGTTAGTGCCCATGGTGGGGCTAACATAAAGCTCGCTTAACCGGAGATTTAAAATGGAATTTATGAAGACTTTTGAAGAAATGATGGACCCAACTAAAATTATCGATCAGGTAGAAAAAAGCACTCTGAGTGTGTTGGCCTATCTACAACCAGCCGAATTCGGCACAGCAATGAAAAATTTGGCCAAAGCCAATGCTGAATTTGCCCGTGTTAACTTAGCCACTGCTAAAACAGTATCTGAAATTGTTAAGAGCAGCACTGACAAGTTTACCCAATCTTTGGCAAAAACTACCAAATAATGGTAACAGCTACAAGGCCCCGCAAGGGGCTTTTATTTTGGCTCAGCGAATTTGATCGAGTAAATAGTGACAACAGAGTTATCGCCCAGTATAATTTAGGTACACACTAACCCAATGAGTTGAGATTATGGCATCGAGTATTCCCGAAGTAGACACCACCAATAAAGAACCCAGTCAATTACTGCAAGAATCCGGCATGTATGTGTTTATGGATGAAGTCAACGCCGAAACCATTAAGCCCGTGGTGGAATGGATACTGTTTGCAAATCACGTGGCCAAACGTAAGAAAAAAGAACTATTGCTGATGATATGTAGTGATGGCGGGAGTGTAGAACACGCATTTGCTCTAATCGATGTCATGCGGTCCAGTTCCATTCCAATCAAGACTGTGGGCCTGGGCACTATTGCCAGCTCGGGATTATTAATATTTTTGGCAGGTAACCGGGGTCGTAGAATACTAACACCCAATACCAGTATATTAAGCCATCAATACTCAGCATATTCGGAAGGCAAACATCACGAGCTGTTCAGCATCACCAAAGAGTTCAACCTAGTCAATGAGCGTATGGTGGAACATTATAAAGAAACTACGGGCCTGGACGAAGCCACCGTTAAATCCCAATTGCTACCCAGCAGTGACGTTTGGTTGTCGGCTGAGGAAGCAATGAGCATGGGGATTTGTGACTATATCAGTGATTTAAAAAAGTAATCAGTGTTTACGACGAGTACGGCCCATGGTATTCTTGTTACCTAAAGGCTCTGACTGGCGTTCGCTACTACTGCTTACTGGTAATTCATCATCGTCTATTGTATTTGATACCGGTCCTATTTGTATCAACTTTTCCAACATAGGTCCAATTTCAAAATAATTACGATAGTTGTCACCGGCTTTGAAACTGCGAAATTGGCATAGTTTGTTTGATTGACGTGATACTTTGACACCAGCCTCTGGTTTAACAAAAATCTGAAGTGTGCGACTATTTGCACTCTTAGTTAGCTGTGTGTATAAATCAAATTTACTCATAGCATCTTCCAAATTGTCACTGACTTTCAAAATTTTATAATTACCATCTTTGATTTTATCATCAAGTTTGACAACTTCTATGTCCTCATTATTTTTACCGTTAATATGCAGTTTGGTAGCAGCCGCAAATTTCTGAACAATTTCGCTTTTTGTCTCCGGAGATTGGTTGTCAACGATATTTTTAATCATATCATAACTATCGTCATATAACTTTAGTAATTCATGAAATTTTTCCTGTGGGGTAGTGGCTTGCTGAATACCATGACTCATGGGTGTGATATCTATACCAAAACTAGTATCGAACCATGCTTTAACTTGTGATAGCCCCACTCCGGATATTTGACCATAAGTTTTGGTACCAAAAGTTTTTAAACTAAACAGGTTAATGGTACGACCATCTATGCTCATTATCAAATCAGCTTTGGTCATTTTAGCATCGCTAGTCCCATCGGAAGTTATTACAATTTGATTGCTATTGGGATCAGTAGCCACCATATTAATACTACTGGCCACTGATGGGGACTCGTTAGCATATCTAACCGAAGACGACATTAGAGCTAATAAATCTGAATTTAACCTACCAGATTCCAATTGATTTACCAATTCGCCGGCACTTTTGCCTGGAATTATTGCGGTAAATGTTAACCGATCCGTTTTGTTGTACACATTATTATATACGATTGATTCATTAAAATGGAATCGTAAATTGCCAGTATATGATCCTTTGCTGGTAAGATGTTGTTCTATGGTATTGGCCTTGAGGAAATCTAAGACTTCATTATCGGTGATTGGTTCACCCAGTCTAATAAATTTAACACTGACTGCTAATCCCATGAATAATTCTGCTAGGTGACCGGAATTATATAACTTGGTACCCCTAGGTCCAGCATATTCGGGCCCTTTATATAGAGCTCCCCAGGCTCCCTGTACTTTGGATCCATCCGCCAATATAAACATAGGAGCACTTGGTAACGGGGTATTGATAGCAAGGTTATCTTCCAAGGCCGCAATTGTTTCCCTGGCTAACCCAACCTTACCATTTACTGTGCCTTGATATTTGTTGAAACTGGAGATGGGAATGGCAGGATCTAATGGCACTGGGCCGGCCTTGGCTTTTTGTATAAGGGTATTAACATATGCCCCGTTATGCTTAGATAATTCCTTCGCAGTCAACCCTGCTTCGGTTACTATATTGATTAAGTGTCGTATGTCCATATCCATCCATAATTATTGATTTATTTACTGTTTGATGTTATACTATTACTTATTACTAATACAACTTAAAGGAAAATCAATGCCCAGTTTAATCCCCATGGTAGTGCAGCAGACAGCCAAAGGCGAGCGTAGTTACGATATCTACAGCCGACTATTACAGGATCGTATTGTCATGCTGGATACCGATGTTAACGAAACGTCAGCTAGTCTAGTAGTGGCGCAGATGTTATTCCTGGAAGCAGATGATCCCGAAGCAGATATCCTATTTTATATTAACTCACCAGGTGGGGTAGTTACGGCGGGTATGGCGATTTACGACACCATGCAGTTTATTAAATGTGACGTCAGTACAATTGTCATGGGACAGGCATGCAGCATGGGAAGTCTGCTGGCTACAGCAGGCACAGCAGGTAAGCGACTGATTCTGCCCTACGCTCGTCATATGATTCACCAGCCATCAGGTGGAGCACGAGGCCAAGCTACAGACATGCTGATCCAGGTAAATGAGATCTTGAAGATGAAACAGGAACTGACGCAGATCTATGTTGCACATAACTCAGCGGGTAAGACGTTTGACCAATTGGCTGCTGACATGGAGCGCGATAACTTTATGTCAGCAGATGAAGCAGTAGCATACGGACTAGCAGATAAAATTATTACCAAGAGATAAACCATGCGATACGATCTAAAAAACTACGTAGCAGAAGCTAGGGAACGGGGAATCCTAGTTAGATTTCCCGACACTGATGTGGACACATACGAAGTTCAGTTTGAAGATTTAATACAGTGGGATAGCAGAAACAATCACGATTGGGTAATTGTATATGAGCGCAACTATAAACCCGTGGCATTTTATGATCCACTCACGCTGGAGGGATTTATTCTCCAGCGTGCCGATTGAACTAGAGAACCTCAGCGCGAAGCGCGACGACACCGCATGACTACAGATTCTACCCTTAACGCTGCGCTTATACAGAATACTATGCGAACGTTGAGTGCTTACAATTTTGACTTCTACAGGGATAAACTCATCATGAAGCTAACAATCAAGAAACTAACCTTGCGGGACGTGGAGGAATACCTAGCGTCAGCAACCATATACGCTACCCATAATCCGCAGACGGATCGGGCGGCATTCCAGTCAAGAATTACTAAGCAACTACAGGAAGTAATGCCGGGTAATTACGCGATCCGGTTAAGGGAATACGAGGATGGTAAACTATGGATGGATATGGAATTTGCCACTGCCCAAGACGAAACTTTTTTCCTATTGAAATACGCATGACGGCATTATTTTTCCTGAAGCTACCCTTGGTTATGCTGACCCTGGCCTGCGCAGTTATGGCTCGGGGCGAAAGATTATCCTGGGGGCAGGTAATTCTCTCCGTCTGCTTGGTATTGATACTGTCCTTATTGCTGTCTGTCCTGGACCTGGTACTACTACAGATGACGATAGAGCAACTAACTAAACCCTTGAGGCAATATGTCTAATGACAATCCTTTCGAATGGATCACAACATCTTATATGTTTACAAAGAAACCCTGGCGCGACTACTTACGGGGCCTGAACCCACGCCCAGCCTTTTACATCAGCGAAGACGATATCCGACACTCAGCCGAACATGATGCCATTAGTCTACAGCGGATGCAGGATCATAGTCCCGGCAACTACACCCTGGAGAAATACTATCATGAATATCGTGGTTATTCATATAGACTAAAGTTTGATACTCCACAGGATGAAACACTATTCCTATTGAAAAACTCATGACCATGGAAGTTAAAATACCCTTTGTTCGTCGAGGTCCAGGTGCAAACAATGCTATTGAAATGAGTATATGGTGCAGACAACAGGGACTGGTACAGAATACTGACTATAACTGGACATTCTATCCCGATGATAATGAAATTGTGTTTAAATTTTACGGTGCTAGTGAAAGCTGGGCTACTATGTTTGCACTGATGTGGGTACGATAATCAGCGCCGTTGGGCGGCGTTTTTCTTACGAAGCCAGTCTGCATAAAATGCCTGAACTTCGGGCGTGGGGTTTTTAATATGCTCATAGACACCCGGTAGTTGCCGAACTGCATATAATTGCATTTCCGGTGTGGGATTGTCAATATACATTATATGGTAGGGATTCTCCCCCACGGCTTTTTCTTGCATTTTTAATGGTGGATTTTTAATATATGGAAAAACCTGGTCGCTTAATGAAAATGCATATTCTTTCATTCTCTCTGCGGGATCGTTAATATACTGTATGTTTAATGGATCATTCAGAATCACTTCATGCTGTAGATCTAAGCTGGGATTCTCAACATATTTAACTAGCTTATGATCGGCTTTTGCCGCCAGCATCTGCAGTTCGGGCGATGGGTTGGGCATGTACTTTATAGTGTTGGGGTTATAACCGATCAGGACCCGTCGAGTAACTTCGTCACTATCAGGGTGTGATCGAATATAGGATATGGGGTCGTTCATCAGCTGGTCATACTGCTTTGCACTGGGCCCGGTAAGAAGACGTGGCCGCGGATAAGGATCACCATTTTTATCACCCTGATCATGGTCCCGTGTATCATGATATAATCGTGGATCCAATTCAAATATACCATCCAGCTGACGCGAATCATTTATCTTCTTGACCCATGCACTGACGGTCTTGCTGAATTCCGGGGGTGCAGTTCCATATATTTGATCTTCAATACCCAGGGCAACTTGATGATCACCTAGAATATTGACAAATGGTTTGATCAACATGCGTGCTTGTGGGCGGTTAATGTTTTTATCCGTGGCATCAATTAAGTAAGCAATTACCGTGCCTACTTTAATGTCCAGGGGCACGAATCGTTTATTGTTTCCCTCTTTCCGTAAATTCATGCAGCTTTCCCAACCACGATCAGTACTCATGCCGGCAATGTCATATGGATGACGGGATATCACCACCAGTTGATTGGACTTTTTAGTAGCTTGTCTAGCAGGATCATTAGCAAATACCTGGGCAGCGGCAGGGGATAATAACTTACCAATCTTAATCTGACGAACACGGCCACTGTCAGTTTTACTGGCAATGCCCTTAACGTAGTCGTCAATCTTATATCCTAATTTTTCTACTTCCTGACTTACACGTGGATTAACCCTGACAGTGGTGGCGGCGGCAGGCGCCTCCAGGGGCAAGTATATTCTGTTACGACCCCCAAACAATTCAGCATAACGGGTCCGGTCCCAGTCCTTGACAAGATTTCGATATTCACTGGGCTTAAGGGCTTCGGAAAATTCACTGTATCGCATGGTGTTGATCTGTTAATTATACCATACAGCCAGCAGGGCGTGGTGACGGTTCATGACCCTGGGGAAACAGTAGTCGACTGTAGGTGGACCATGCACAACAGGACAGCTCGGTGGTGGCGGTGATTAACATTAGCGTATAAGCGGACTGCTGTGTAATGCAACGGTTCGCAGCCACGTTGAGCACAGGGTCCTGTATAACTCGATCGATATAGTCGCGCTGTGTGGCAGTGATACTGGTGATCTGCTGGCTAGCAGTCATATAGGGTATGTAAGAGCCGTTGATGAACATAGTGTGGTAAACCTTTTAGTCGAGTATTTAGCTGGGCAAGAAGTATACAGCAGAATGATAAAAAAAATTTTGCCTAGAAATTTTCAAAAGGGGATTTTACCGGGTGGAGAAGTTTTTGACCCAGGGTGGTATGGCTTTGGCTAGGTATAGAAACCGGTTGTGAGTTTGGAGAATCAACTATAGAAACCGGTTGGGCTTTTCAGTAGAAAAACTGTTCAGACGCGAACCAGCTTCGGCAGTTCTAAGAATATCTTAATATACCCTACCGGGGTGTTAACTTTTTTTATTTCTTCTGGTGACTCACAGCTATTCATGACACTGGGCAGAGGGCATGGTGGCCCTACCGCCCAGCGCAACTAACTGCCTACACAGGGCCTGTAGCCGCTGTACAGAGCCCTGTTAGGACCTGCTAGTCCATCCTGCTGCCCACGTAGGCAGTAACACCCATAGTCTGTAGCGCATCCGCCAGCACCCTAGCACCCTCCTCCTTGGCTGTAATGCTTTGCGTTGGGTTACGGCTGGGGTTCCACAAGCGCAGCGTACCTGAGTAGCTCTTCGTAAAGCCCAACTTAGCAAGCAGCTTGCCCAGCTTTGAGTTGCTGCGCACGTGGTACACATCCACCCAGGCAAACCCACAGCAATCCCTGTCCCCGTTAATAGCTAGGAACTCTTGTGTCTTGTCTGCTGCACCCCGAAGAGCTTGGGTAATTGTCTGCTCTGCTTGGACTAAGTCTACTGCTGGGGCTGTTGCTGTAGTCATCGACTGCTCCTTGTTGTTTAGTGTACGGCTATTATAGCCGAAATACTATTAACTGTCAACTACTAAAACAACTCTAACTGACCTAACTTCTCCCGGTGCTGTTTCAACATCAGCAGCTCTATATCATCAACCCGGCGGGTGTATGCGCCATAATAGTAGCTGCTAACGTCACCGGCTGCGTCTACGTATCTGAACATACCGTCGCTGTGCATCAGCTTAAACATCCAGCTGCCATCTTCTGCAGGGCCCGCCACTTGATACTTAATAGTGCGCTCTTTACCTTTAGCATCAGTGTAGTGATACTCCTGGCGGGTAAATTGCAACGCTTCCTGTACTTCTCTTTTAGTGATTAGCATCTTCGTCTTCCCGTTTGTTTACTGTACAACTATTATAGCCGAAACTGAATTAATTGTCAAGTTAGATTGAACTGTCAAGTACTTCTAATTCTACGCTGTACATGCCGGCGACATCGCCTCCGGTGCATCGACGTGCTATGTATGCATCAGCTAGAGCTCGGCTGGAGAACACTCCCTTAACAGGGTTATCCACGTCCCACTCATACTTGTATACAATATAAACTGTCATGCTGCTTCACCAGTCATCATACGAGCAAAATTGCTGTCAATGCTACGCTGCACTTCCTGCAGGATTGCACGGTTCTCCTGCTCTGCAGGGAGACTCTCCAGCACAGCATCAACTAAACGGTTGATCTGGTCCGCTGTCAAGTTCAGAGTAAGTGTGTGTACCATTTTGTTCTTCCCGAGGTGTTAGTGTATAGCTATTGTAGCCGAATATGAATTAATTGTCAAGCTAAAGACTTTGCATAGGCGACAGCATCTGCAAAATTATCAAAGTCCCGTACATGTTGTTCTTCGCCACCGTACAAGGGTATTTCATATACTGCAAAGTATCCCGCCGCCATCAGGTATACTAGTCCACGGGCTTCTTCACCATGCGCAATAGAGAATACCAAGTTCATCAAGATCTTCCTGTAGGTTTACTGTAGTACTATTGTAGCCGAAACTGATTTAATTGTCAAGTGGTTGTCTTGAGTGTTGTTCTTGATACCACTTCTGATATTCACGGAATGTACGCCAACCACCGTAGCTCTCCAGTACTTGATGTGACACATAGTTACTGGCTCTAACCAGCAGGGCTATGACGATCAGTAAAAAGGCCCAGCCAGCACAGACGGTGATGCCGTAGCCCAGGGCGGTCATTGCTGTGTTCATTGCGTCTGTCATTGTTTATTCCTCTAACTGTTCAACATCAAGATCAATCACATCTGACACGCTGGGGAGTCGACCAATTGCCTTGCGTAATTTTTTCTGTATTTCATACGCCTCGTCATGGTCATCCGCCTGTACTTCAACACTGAACGAAATTGCAAAAGTGCCCAAGATTATTCCTTATAATTAACCGTAAAACTTCTTAAACAACCAACGAGTGACAAAGTGTCCTACTGCAAAACAAAACGCCATCCATGCTGCCCAGGCGGTGTAATCGATTACTGTGTCCATTTTACTCTCCAGGTGTTTACTGTATAGCTATTATAGCCTAAACTGAATTAATTGTCAAGCCTCGTATACGTCAGTAACATGACGTTCTGAATCGTATTTACAAGCAACTTCCCAGGCCTCGTCAAGGCTCTCTGCCTCAACCTCGAAGTAGCCTTCAAAGTTGGGCTCATCGAAGAAGTACATGGTGTATTCCACTGTGTATGTTGTCATTGTTAACTCCCTAAATTATGCAGCACGCTGCAAACGTCCCATTAAGCAGGCTGTGTACAGTTTAGCTTTAAGCTCAGCCCGTACCAGCTGCTCTGCTGCACTAAGCACGCGAGCAGGCTGTACTTGAGGGATTTTGCGGGGCTTTGCAATAACTGTAATTTTACGCATTTTTGCTTCCTGTTTGTTTACTGTATAGCTATTGTAGCCGAATCTGAATTAATTGTCAAGTACCTCTTCCTGAAGATACTCACGCACCCGATCCATATCACTTGAGTATAAGTACCAAGCAGGCTCTCCCACGTGCAAGTTCAGTTCACGTCCCGTGTACTCCAACAGGGTGGCGACGTAATAACGTGACACGAATTGTCCGCGATCTCCAGGTTGCGAGTGATAGCGATCATCGTAGAACTCCACCAAAGGCTCTTCTTCTTCATGGGCAAACATGTCATCTCTGCCATAGCGGTCGCCCCGGCGAACGATGCGTACATTGAATTTATCTACTTTTAACATAGCTACTCCGTTTCGTTTACTGTATAGCTATTGTAGCCGAAGACGATTTAATTGTCAACCCTGACAAACACAGTGCCTTCTGGGAAACCATGGTCATAGCCAACGGGACACCACATGCCATAGGACTGGTCGTCTGCTGTAGATTTGTAGCAGATCTCATCGTGTACTACCTTTAGCGCCGACGTCTTCAACTTACGGGCTATGGCCAGGGCTCGTTCACATTGGTCAAGGTATGATGATTCCTCATCTAATGCACACTCTAGCGCATCAATTATCAGGTCTATATCTTTCATTATATGTTCCTTAGTTGCAGACAGTCTGTTGCTGTTGAACTGCCACCAACTGACCCCAAGCGTTGGGTACGTAGACTAACACCGGTATAACCCTGCACACTGGGCGAGCCGCTTGCACCGCAACTGCACCCAGGACCAGGCCCACCGCTGCGGCTGC
>Ga0214192_1000127_pt1 | contig 44870 bp, 33 predicted proteins | sample TroBogEpilimnion_44_FD_153030 | JGI IMG/M metagenome (GOLD analysis project Ga0214192, IMG submission 153030) | Freshwater microbial communities from Trout Bog Lake, WI - 29JUL2008 epilimnion | ecosystem: Environmental > Aquatic > Freshwater > Lake > Epilimnion/Euphotic zone | place: Trout Bog... | reverse complement strand
GAAGAGCGAGCCCTCCAGCACCGGCAAGTTCTCCATCGGCCTGCTCTTCGTCGGACTCGGCTTCGCCATCCTCATTCCCGTCGCCACCGGCGCCAGCGTCAGTCCGTGGTGGCTCACCCTGACCTACCTGCTGCACACCATCGGCGAACTCTGCCTCAGCCCGGTCGGCCTCAGCGCCATGACCAAGCTCGCGCCGGCCCGCATGGTCGGCCTCATCATGGGCGTCTGGTTTCTTTCCATGTCGGTCGGCGACTACATCGGCGGCCGCCTCGCCTCCGTCTACGAAACGTTTCCGCTGCCGACCTTATTCGGAATCGTGGCGGCATTCTGCATCGTTGTGGCAGCCGGATTGCTGCTGCTGTTGAAGCCCATGCGTGAATTGATGGGAGGAGTGAATTAAGTGGCTCTTTGGGAAAAATACGCCGACCAGTTCCCCGTAACGAAGAAACTGACTTACCTGAACCACGCCGCCGTGGCGCCGCTGAGCCGCCGCGCCGCCGAAGCTATGCAGCATCTGGCGCAGGATGCCCTCGAATACGGCAGCCAGCACTACGCCGAGTGGATGGAAACCTACGACGGCGTGCGCCGCGCCACCGCCAAGCTCATCAATGCCACGCCCGAAGAGATCGCCATCGTCAAGAACACCTCCGAAGGCATCGCCACCTTTGCGATGGGCTTCGACTGGCAGCCGGGCGACGTGGTGGTCGCGTTCCTCGAAGAATTCCCGGCCAATTACTATCCGTGGAAGCGCCTCGAAGCGCGCGGCGTCGAAGTGCGCTGGCTGTCCGTCTTCGATCCGCTCGATAAGATCGACGCCGCCGCCAAAGGCGCGCGCCTGCTCGCCATCAGCTACGTGCAGTACCTGAGCGGCTATCGCGTCAACCTGCAGGCCATCGGCGAAATCTGCGCCAGCCACGGCTGCCTGTTTCTGGTCGATGCCATCCAGGGTCTTGGCGCCTTTCCCATCGATGTTCATCTCGATGACATCGACGTTCTCGCCGCCGACGGCCACAAGTGGCTGCTCGGACCCGAAGGCTGCGGCGTCCTCTACATCCGCCGCGACCTGCAGGATGAAGTCGAGCCCGTCGAATTCGGCTGGACGAACGTCGCCGGCTACGCCGATTACGCCTCACGCGACATGAAGCTCCGCTCCGATGCCGGCCGCTACGAATGCGGCACGCTGAATACCATCGGCTGCTACGGCCTCCGCGCCGCGCTCGATCTGCTGCTCGAAATCGGCGTCGCCAATATCGCGCCGGACGTGCAGGCGCTCGGCGACCGCATCTGGAACGGCGTGCGCGAACTCGGCTTCGAAACGCTCGGCGTGCGCACACCGGAAACCGGCGCGGGCATCGTGAGCTTCCGTAAGCCGGGCATCGAAAGCCCGGTGATCGTGCGCCGGCTGCGCGAGGCCGGCATCATCGCCGCGCCGCGCCAGGGCTGGGTCCGAACCGCGCCGCACTTTTACATCGAGCCGGCGAAGATCGACGAAATGCTCAGTCTGCTGAAGAGCGTGTAGCCGGCTTACAGCCCGGCCTGCTTCCACAATTCGTCGACCCGCGCCTTCACGTCGGGAGCCATCTTCAGCACATCCGGCCACTCGCGCGTGAAGCCTTCGCCCGGCCACTTGCGCGTGGCATCCACGCCCATCTTGCTGCCGTAATTCACCAGCCGGCTGGCATGATCGAGCGAATCGATCGGCCCCATCGTGAACTGAATGTCGCGCTCCGGGTCGATGTTATTCAGCGCGCGCCAGGCCACTTCGCTGACGTTCTGCACGTCCACATCTTCATCCACCACCACGATGCACTTGGTGAACATCGCCTGGCCCAGACCCCAGATCGCGTTCATCACCTTGCGCGCGTGGCCCGGATAAGACTTGCGGATCGACACCAGCATGATGTTGTGGAAGATGCCTTCGGCCGGCATGCACATGTCGCGCACTTCGGGCAGCTGCAGACGCATCAGCGGCAGGAAGATGCGCTCGATTGCCTTGCCCATGTAGAAGTCTTCCATCGGCGGCGGACCAACAATCGTCGTCGCGTAAATCGGATCGCGCCGCTGCGTGATACACGTCACGTGGAAGACCGGGTACTGGTCGGCCAGCGAGTAGTAGCCGGTGTGATCGCCAAACGGCCCTTCCGTGCGCAGTTCGCCGAGGTTCACGTAGCCTTCGAGCACGATCTCCGCGTTCGCCGGCACTTCGATATCCACCGTCTGGCACTTCACCATCTCCACGGGACTGCCGCGCAGGAAGCCGGCGATCATCATCTCGTCGAGGTCGGGCGGCAGCGGCAGAATCGCCGAATACATCGTGGCCGGATCGGAGCCGATGGCCACCGCAACTTCCATGCGCGTCGACTTGCCGTCCGCCATCAGCCGCCGGTAGTGCTCGGCGCCCTGCTTGTGCGTCTGCCAGTGCATGCCGGTGGTGCGTTCGTCGAACACCTGCATCCGGTACATCCCGCAGTTGCGCTTGCCCGTGTCGGGGTTCTTCGAAAACACCATCGGCAGCGTGATGAACGGCCCGCCGTCCTCCGGCCAGCACGTCAGCACCGGGTAGTCGTAGAGCGAAAAGTTGTCGGTTTTGACGATCTCCTGACACGGCCCTTTGGAAACAATCTTCGGAAAGAATGCGCCCATTTCGGCCAGCTTCGGCAGCATCTTCAGCTTGCCCAGCAGCCCTTCCGGCATGCGCATTTCGAGGTACTCCGAAATGCGTTTGGCCACCGAATCGACCGAATCCACCTGCAGCGCAATCTCCATGCGCCGCATGCTGGCGAAGCTGTTGATCAGCACCGGAACATTCGACCCGCGCGGCTTCTCGAACAGCAGCGCCGGCCCGCCGTTCTTGACCGAACGGTCGGCAAATTCGGTGATTTCGAGACGCGGATCCACCTCGAAGGGGATCCGCTTCAGTTCGTTATTCTTTTCGAGTGCCGCGATAAATTCGCGAAGATCGTCGTAAGCCATGGGTTCAGTTCGCGCCTGTGCCTGTGCCTTCTATCATCGCAGGCGCGAACGCAAACCGGACTATTTGCGCGGCTTCACCGCGTAGGAGTACGCCACTTCGCCCTGCTTGTGCGCGGGCGTCTCATCCTTCGGCAGATAGGACCGGATGTAATCCACCTTCACGTTGTCCGGTGTCACCGACACGCGCAGGTGCCCGCCGCCCGGCAGGATGTCGCCGGCGTACGCGTCGGGGAACGGCGTCGAGTTGCTCGGGTCCGCCGGATTGGGCGTCTCCTGATACACGATGCCGTCCTTCACTTCATGCGCGAACAGATGATCGTGGCCCTGGAAGAAGATGGTCACGCCGGTCTTCACCATCAGCTGATGGATCGGCAGTTCCCAGCCCGGCCGCATCTTGTCGAACTCCCACTCGCCCTTGTGATTCTTCCCGCCCCACTCGTACAGATCGGCCAGTTTGATGCCGCCGCGATCGATCCCCATCACGTGGTGCGTGAAGATGAACTTGTACTTTGCGTGGCTCTCTTCGAGCGTCTTCTTCAGCCACTTGTACTGCGCGTCGCCGAGGGTGCTGCCCCAGCCGATGCTCTCGAGCGTGTACGTGTAACCGTTCTTCGCTCCCTTGCGGTTGCTCTTGTCCTTATCCGGCCGCTCGAAGCCTACCTCGGTGCCAACCTGCGTCGGCGACTGCCAGTAGGGATCGATGGTCACGAACAGCGCGTCGCCCCAGGTCCACGCGTAATAATCGCGGCGCAGACCGACGAACTGGACGGGCTCGGTATCGCCCGTGTAAAAACCATCCGGCTCCGGCTGCGGATAGTAGAGGTTGCGCGCCTTGCCGGCCCACACGGCAACGTTATTCGGCGTGCCGTCCAGCAGGTACTTCGCCGCCTGCTCGTGATTGCCGTTGACCAGGAACAGCGGCGCCGAACTGGCCACCTTGCCGAAGAAAGCGCGCTGATTGATGTACAACTGGTTCACCACTTCGGGCGTCAGCGTCGTCAGCGTGTCCACGCTGAAGTCATCGCCGAGCGCGATATAGAAGTCGGGCTTCTCGCCGCGGACCTGCGCCAGCGTGCGGTCGAACATTGCGGCGTCGTACATCCGGTTCACGCGTTCGGGATGCGAATCGCCCTCCACTCCGAACACGAACGAACTGCCCGCCGGCCGCTGCGTCTGAAACGAATTTGCCTCGCCCGCCGTGTAGGCCGCCGCGCCCGGTTTGCGGTAGCGGAGACGGTAGCTGTAATGCGTATTGGGTTTCAGTTTGTCGACGACGAACTCGACCGGCACACCGCCCTTCGTGGTCTTCGCGGCCACCTTCGACGGATAGCTTCCCGCCTTCACGCCGTATTCAATGTACGCATCCATGTCGTCGGGCGCCAGCACGCTGAGCGTGATGGAATGGTCGGTCGGCCGCCCCAGCACCTGCGTCAGCGTCGTCACCACGGCTTTGGTGTCCGCCTTCATCGATTCCGGCGGCTGCTGCGCCTGCGAAAGCGTCACCACCACCGCCAGCATGCTGGCGCCGAAGATGGCGATCCCGGCCATCCCGTAATTGATCCGCGTGAGTTTCATGTCGTTATCCGTCCTGCTATTTTATGCCAATAAACAGTTGCGGCGCGGACTGCATCGTGATCCGATACAGTCCGCGCCGCGCTGGCTGCGTTTTTTGAGTGAAGCGGGTTACTTCTTCGGCAGCACGACATAAGAGTCGGCAATTTCGCCGTTCTTATGCTGTGCGGTTTCCTTGGAAGGAATCCAGGTTTCCACGTAATCCACCTTGGTCTTTTCCGGCGAAACGGTCACGCGAAGGTAACCGGTGCCGCCGAGAACGGTGCCATGAATGTAGTTGTACTGCTTGCCGCGGTTGCCGAGTTCGGTGCCGCTGGCGCTCGGCTGAGGGCCTTCCTGATACACGATGCCGTCCAGATCCTGCTTGGCATACGTGTGATCGTGGCCGTGGAAGTAGATGGACGCGTTGTTCTCCACCAGCAGCTGGTGGATCGGCTTCGCCCAGCCCGGACGCGCCTTATCCCATCCCCACGTGCCATCGAGATTGTAACCGCCCATTTCGAGGTACTTCACCACTTCCACGCCACCGCGCATCGCGCCGTCCATATCGAGACCGCCGATCAGGTTGTGCGAGAAGATGAACTTGTACTTCGCCTTGCTGCCTTCGAGCGTCGTCTTCAGCCAGTCGTACTGTTCCTTGCCGAGCGTCAGATTCCAGTCGCCGGCCATCTCGGGCGCCTGCGGGTGATTCCAGTACGGATCGAGCACGATGAAGAGCGCATCGCCCCACGTGAACGCGTAGTTGGCCTGGCGGACGCCGACGATCGCTTCTTCCTTCGTGCTGCCGGTGTAGAAGTTATTCGGAATCGGATTCGGGAAGTAGCGTTTGCGGGCCAGCGCATCGAGGATACCGATGTTGACGCCGTTGTTGCCGCCGCCCTTCTTACCTGCATCGGCATTGGCGTTGGCCGCCACGGCTGCCGTCGCGCCCTTTTCACCTTCGTGGTTACCCATGGAGAGGAACAGCGCCGCCGAGTGGTTCAGGATGTCGTAGTAGGAGCGCATCAGCAGCATGCGGTCTTCCACGCCTTCCTTCGACTTCGGATTCAGCTTGTCGACGAAGAAGTTATCGCCGAGATCGACCATGAAGTCCGGCTTATCGGCCAGCATGTTCTTCAGGCTGAGGGCGTAGGTTTCGTCGCTCGAGCGTTCGTCCATGTGCGGGTCGAACTGCACCGTGAAGGTGTAGGTGCTGCCGGCGGGACGCGCGGTGTGGAAGGTGTGCTCGGCGCGGGCGATGTATTCGCCGTTGCCTTCGCGATAACGCATCCGGTAGAAGTATTGAGTATTCGCCTTCAGCTTCTGGATCTCGACGTTGAACGGCTCGCCGGCCGGATACTTCGCGGGCGCGGTCTTGCCCGTATACGAACCCGGCTTGGTGCCGTATTCGTAGTAAGCTTCGATCGCCTTCACCGGAGCCGCGTCGATCGTCACCGTGGTATCGGTGGGACGCCCGATCAGTTCCTGCGCCGAAAACATGGGGTCGGGATTGTACCGCTTATGCTCGCCGAGGCCGCTGTTCGAGGGAGCCGGGTGCGTCACCAGAGCAGGATTCACCGAATCCGCAAAGTCCGAACCGCCCTTCTTTTCCTGTTTGCCCTGCTGGCCGGCTGCGTTCGGGGCCTGGATCACCAGCACCACCGCCGCAGTGAGCAGCGCGGCGCCGACGCCGATTTTTTGACTTGCCTTCATAAGTTACTCAATACCTCTTCTTCAGAATGAGCGTTCGGGGGGACCCGGTCGCCAATTATATATCAAATATTCCGGGACCCAATACTCAGAAGCCCGGCACTTCCGAACCTGCTGCGCAAAAACCTGGTACTTACAAACCTAGTACTTCGGAACCTTCGGATCGACCTTGTCGCTCCATGCCAGGATTCCGCCTGTCATGTTACGCGCCTGCGTAAATCCGTTCTGCTTCAGGAAGTCGACCGCTTTCGCGCTCCGGCCGCCCATCTTGCAATGCACCACCAGCTCCGCGTTCTTGTCGCCAAGCTCCGCGTAACGCTTCGGCAGTTCGTTCAGCGGGATCAGCACCGACCCCGGAATCCGGCAGATCTGGAATTCATGCGGCTCGCGCACATCGAGCAGCGTGAACCGATCGCCGCGATCCTGCTTCGCCTTCACTTCCACCGGATCGATATCGCTCGTCATCACAGCCGCCTCCGCCGGACCTTCGGCGTGTGGCACGCCGCAAAACTGCACATAGTCGATCAGCGCCTTCACCGTCGGGTTGTCGCCGCAGACCGGGCACTCGGGATCGCGCCGCAGCTTCATTTCGCGGAACTTCATCCCGAGAGCGTCATACAACATCAGCCGCCCGACCAGCGTGTCGCCGATCCCGAGAATCAGCTTCACCGTTTCCGTCGCCTGCACCAGACCGATGATGCCGGGCAGAATTCCCAGCACTCCGCCCTCGGCGCAGCTCGGCACAAGACCCGGAGGCGGCGGCTCCGGATACAGGCAGCGATAGCACGGCCCGCCCGGATAGGCGAACACCGTCGCCTGACCTTCGAAGCGGAAGATGGAACCGTAAACGTTCGGCTTGCCCATCAGCACGCAGGCGTCGTTGACTAAGTAGCGCGTGGGGAAGTTATCCGTGCCGTCCACGATGATGTCGTAGTCGCGGAAGATCTCCATCGCGTTCTCGCTCGAAAGCGCCGTCTCATGACGGTCCAGCTTCACGAACGGGTTGATGTCGGTCATCGTCTCAATGGCCGAATCGAGCTTTTTCTTGCCCACGTCCTTGGTGCCGTGGATCACCTGGCGCTGCAGATTGGTGAAATCGACCACGTCGAAGTCCACCAGGCCGATGCGCCCGATGCCCGCCGCCGCCAGATACATGCCGAGCGGCGCACCGAGTCCGCCCGTGCCCACCAGCAGCACGCTCGCCTGTTTCAGCTTCAGCTGGCCTTCCATACCCACTTCGGGCATGATCAGGTGCCGGCTGTAGCGAAGGATCTCTTCTTTGGAAAGGGTTACTTCAGACATGACCGCCTGCGATGCTGGGCACGATGGACACGGTATCGCTGTCCTTCACCGCGGTCGCCACTTTATCCATAAATCGAATGTCTTCGTCATTCAAATAGACGTTGACGAAACTTCGAAGTTTCCCCTCGTCTGTAAATAAATGTTTTTTGAGGTCGGGGAAACGCGCGGTAAGTGCTCCCAGCACTTCACCGACGGTTGCGCCGCCCAGTTCAATGCTGTCATTCTTCTCCGCGAACTGCCGGAGGGGCGTGGGGATCATGATACGGGCCATGTTAGTTCCTCTTTATCTGCGTGTGTCTGCTCGGCGTTGGGTAGCCAGCTGTTGGCGTGGTCGAATTTGCCGTTCTGAATCGACAGAACGACAAACGAGTACCACGGACAGGAATTCTTCAAATCGGTTTCCGAAAAATATGCGCCGCAATCGGGATGCGAATGGTAGATGCCGATCAGATCCAGCTTCCGTTCGCGCGCTTCGCGGTCGGCGCGCAGCAGGTCTTCCGGACGCAGTTCGTAGCGGGCGGCCTGCGATCCGGCCGAAACGTTGTCCAGCGCCAGCGCAATCGTCACCACCTTCTTCTCGCCGTCGATGGTGCCGATCATCGCGCCGCAGCATTCGTTCGGATACGCCGCCTGCGCATGGTTCACCATTTCGCGCCAGGGGCCGCGTTCAATATCGATCATGATTCAGTCTTCCGTTTCGTCCCAGAAATGTTCGCTCAGATACTTATCGGCGCTGTCGCAAAGGATGGTCACGATCACACCCTTTTTGCCCTGCGCGTGCAGTTCGCGCGCAACCTTGACCGCCGCCACCACGTTACCGCCCGCCGAAATGCCGCCCAGAATGCCTTCCACCCTGGCCATGCGCTTCACCATTTTGTGGCAATCCTCGGTTTCGATTTCCAGATTGCGGTCGGCCACGGTTTCGTCGTAGATGCCCGGCACAATCGCGGTCGGCATGTGCTTGGTGCCTTCGATCCCGTGGAAGCCCACCGAAGGCTGCGCCGAGAAGCACTGCACGCCCGGCACGTCCCGCTTGAGCCGCCGGCTGTTGCCGATGAACGTTCCGCTGGTGCCGAGCAGCGCCACGAAGTGCGTGATGCGTCCGCCGGTCTGCGCGATGATCTCGGGCGCGGTGGTCTCGAAGTGCGCCTGCCAGTTGGCCGGATTGTTGTACTGGTCGGGATAGAAATACCGGTCCGGATCCTTCGCGTACATTTCGCGCACGCGGCGGATGGCTCCGTCCGAACCCTCGTCGCCCGGCGTCAGCACCAGTTCCGCGCCATAGGCGGCGAGGATGCGCTTGCGTTCCATTGACGCGTTCATCGGCAGGCAGAGCTTCACCTTATAACCGCGCGCCGCGCCGAACATGGCGTACGCGATGCCGGTGTTGCCGCTGGTGGCGTCGATCAGCGTCTTGTCTTTGGTCAGCTTGCCGGTGCGCTCGCCGTCCTGAATCATGTTCAGCGCCGCGCGGTCTTTGACGGAACCGCCCGGATTGAAGTACTCGGCCTTGGCGTAAATCTCAATGCCGGGAAACTCCGCCGCGATCTTTTCGAGCCGCAGCAGAGGCGTGTTGCCCACATTTCCGATTACATCGTGCGCCATGCGAGGCGCGAATTGGGTGCCGGTCATGGATTCTGGACTTTCCCCATCTTACAATTGCCCCCCGCTCAACGGTTGCCCGAGTGGCAACCTGTGCGCTCGCTCATCTCACCCGCGCACAACGGTTGCCCGAGTGGCAACCTGTGCGCTCGCTCATCTCACCCGCGCACCGACGCTGCCCAATTCGCCGTCCCTGCGCGTACAATATGGATTCTCTTGCGACGCCTTTTGATTCGCCCCGGCGCGATCGGCGATTTCATCGTCAGTCTCCCCGCGCTCGAAGCGCTCCGTGCCGACTATACAGAAGTCTGGTGCGCCGCGCCCAACGTCCCGCTCGCCCGCTTTGCCGACGCCGCCCGCTCCATCGCCTCCGTCGGCCTCGACCGCCTCGGCATCCTCGCCGCCGACGACGTCATCGAACGCCTGCGCGGCTTCGACTCCATCGTTTCCTGGTACGGCACACGGCGGCCGGACTTGCGCGAACTTGTCGCCAGCCTCGGACTTCCCTTTACCTTCTTCCCTGCCCTGCCGCCCGCCGCCGCAACGCATGCCGTGGATTTCTACAACAGTCAGGCCCGCAGTCTGGGTGCCGCACCCGCCCGCACGCCCCGCATCGCAGTGCCGCCCCTGCCGCGAACCTTCGGCGTCATCCACCCTTTCGCCAGCGGCCCGGCCAAGCGCGCGCCTTTTTGCACGTTCGAAGCCAATTTTGCCGAACTGAGCCGCTCCATGCCCGTCCACTGGCTGGCCGGACCCGAAGACGGCCGCCCGGACTGGATGCGCTTTCCCGACCTCTACGACCTCGCCTGCTGGCTCGCCGGCGCGCGCATCTTCATCGGCAACGACTCCGGAATCTCCCACCTCGCCGCCGCCGTCGGCACCCCGGTGCAGGTGTACTTCCGCGCGACCGACCCGCGCGTCTGGTCTCCGCGCGGTCATTCGGTCAACGTCATCCGGCTCTGACGGCCCGCCAGTCACAGGCAGTTTTCGTTGAAGAAAAAAGACTTACACAGCGAGCCCGGCCCAGGCAATTTATAATCGGGGCGTCGTGAACCAGCGCATCGGGCTGCCGAGATGGCTTTGTTTTTTCGAGTCGCCCGGAGCTGCGGCGTCGTTGTGCGGCTTCAATCCGTGGCTTCGTTTTTTCAAATCGGCGTATTCCCGGACCGCGGGTCGCCATCCGGAGCAACTGCCTTGCTCAATCCGGGAAAATACCGCTAAGGCCGCAACAGCGGCACCACATGGCGGCGGCAGCATTCGGGCATTTCGGCACGCAGCGCATCGACCGCCTGCGCCGCCTTGCTCAGAAAATCCGGCGTCGCCTCGATCACCGTCCGGCGCGGGTGGCTCGACCACGCTTCGGCGATCTTGCGGTCGGCCTCCACAGCCTCGGCTGCCGACTCGATGCGCAGCGGGTTCTCGTGGTTATAGCCGTTCGCCGCCGCCGGTGTCCGCAGATGGATCACCGCGTCGTACCGCCGAATCTGCTCCTCGAGCGTTGTGCCGACCGAGGACCACAGGTCGTCGCCGTCGCCATCGCCTTCCGGACGCGGCCAGTACGCCGCCCCGTCCACCGTGCCGCGGTCGCAGATCAGGATCGCCGGCGCGTCGTGCTCCGCCATGCGCTCCATTTCGCGCTGGATATAGAAGATCGCGCGCTGCGACGCCTTGCGGTGCTCCGGTCCGCCGCCGCGCGGGAAGCCGCCGCCGAATACGATGCCCGCCGCCTCCGGCAGCACCCGCATGTGGCTGCAGAAAAAGTGGCGGATCACTTCGAGGATGGCCGTCTTGCCGGCGCCGGGTCCGCCCGTGAGCACAACGCGCCGGCGCTCATGCGGCTCTTTGCATTCGCAGCTTCGCAAGGTCTACTTGACCCCCACGTAATGGGTGCGGTCCTTCTCGTTTTCGTTGCAGTAGGTTTCGAGGATGTCGGTGGCCGGCTGCAGTTCGTCGGTGAATTTGATGCTGAAGGGCCGCGTGTACATCTTCGGGTCGTTGAACGTCATTTCGATGTCCATGTGGCCGAAGTCGCGGCGCCGGTAGCGCTCGGTAAGGTGCAGCGCATCGCTGTGCGAGTGCCCCGCCGAATCGAGCCACGTCTTATCGTTGAAGCCGATGGTTTCCACCACGAAGGTGTCGCCGTCCCAGCGGCCCGTGGAATAGCCGAGCCACGCGGGGGTGGGGTCTTCGGGCAGTTTGCGGCCGTCGGTGTAGATCTGCCGGTAGGTGCCGTCGACCTCGTACAGGATCATGGTGATGCCGCGGCTCTGGATGATCTTGATGACTTCGTTGACAAAGTTGGTGGCCGGGATGCCCATGGGCAGGCAGAGGCTGCTGGTGGCATCGGGCGGCTCGGTGTTCTTCACGCCGGGCGGGACGCGCTGCAGCCGGACCTTCTTGCCGAGCTCGGTTTCGGGAACATCTTCGGGCTTCGTTTCGCGGAACAGATTGTTGGCGTAGGATTCAACGCGCGGCTGTCCGGCGCCGCCGGGCGTTCGCTGCTGGTGCCAGACGCCGCTGAGGTCGGGCCGGCCGTAAGGGTCTTTGGGAGTGGGGGCGGAAAGGTTCGGCTTGCCGTCGGCGGTCAGGGGTGTCCCCGCCGGGACGTAGTTCAGCCATTGCGCCTGCGCGGCGCCGGCGGAGATGGCGAGCGCTGCGTAAAGCAGGACATGTCGCATAGCAATCATCGTATATCAGGCGGCGGCCGACGGTGGCGCTTTGCCGCCCGCGGCAGGCTATTGGCGCGGATGCAGGGCCTGCGGATACTCGCTGGCGAGAAGCTGCCGGAGCTTCAGGCCGCCTTTGAGCGTGAAGCCGTTCATCCACGGCGTCTTTGGTTTGCGTTGCCGCGGAACGCCGGCCGGGGGCGAAGGCGGGGCTTCATTTCGCGTCGTTTTCGATCGGGTGGAATTCTGCGAGGGCATGGCCAATGGACCTCTTTCCGTTTTGATCTGCGCGGCGCGAACAGTTCACTTTGCGAAAACCGTTCGCGCCGCGCCGGGCTGCTCCTGACCGCTTAGAATCCGAACCGCAGACCGAACTGAATCTGCCGCGCGTTGCCGACCGTCGCCGTCACCTGACCCGCCGTGGGGTTAATGGTGCCGTTCGGGCCGGAGCCGTTCTGGAATACGTTGGTGTTCGGCGCACCCCAGTTCGGATGGTTCGGCAGGTTGAAGATCTCGGCCCGGAACTGCACGTTGAACTGTTCGGAAATCTTCTTCACCGCGACATTGCGGAGAAGCGCGAGATCGAGGTTGGAAAGTCCGGGGCCCGTCAGCGTGTTGCGGCCCAGGTTGCCGAGCGTTCCGGGCGTCTGCAGCTGGAACGCCTTCGGATCGAAGTACTGGTTCGGCCCGCCGAGAATCGGGTTATTGGAATAACCCGGCGCAAGGTTGGGCCGCGGCGAAGCGCCGTTGCCGAGACCGGAACGGTCAAAACCGTCCACGATATCGAGCGGCTGGCCGGTAAAGCGGGTGTAGATTCCGGTGAGCCGCCATCCGCCCGCAATCGCGTTGCGCCACGGAGTTTCCCACGTGCCGCTGAGGCGGAAGGCCTGCTTGCGGTTGAAGTTGGAAGGAGCGTAATCGATGCGGGCGTTGTAAGGATTCGACGGGATCACCGCCGAGCCGCCGCCGGCTTCGTTCATGGCGCCGGCCGAGCCGTTGTCGAGCGACTTGGAGTAGGTGTAGGAGGCCTGCATCTGCCAGTGCTGCGAGAAGCGATGGTTCATGGTGGCGAGCAGGCCGTTGTAGTTGGAGTTGCCGACCGTGTTGCGCAGAACCATGCCGGAGAAGTTGACATCAGCGCGCGGGTTCGGCGTCGTGTTGCCGTTGGACGCAAGCGTACCCCACGTGCCGTTGAGCAGCTGTGGGGTGTTGAAGTCGCGACCCTGCAGCAGGTGGCGGCCCAGCCCGCCGGTGTAGCCGAGGGTGAAGATCATGCCGCGGCCAAGGTCGCGCTGCACGTTGAGGTTGTACTGCGTGTTCAGCGGCGTGCTGCCGGCGCCGTAGTACAGGCCGCCGTTGGTGCCGGGGAGCGGAGCCGCGGCGCCCGCGCCGAGGAACGGATTCGGGAAAGTGGGGTTGGTGCCGGTGCCGGCCAGGAACGGCAGCGTTCCCCAGTAAGAGGACGCCAGATCCTTCGCCGTCAGCAACTGATAGAAGATGCCGAAGCCGCCGCGAATGGACGTCTTGTGATCGGCAAACGGCGACCAGGCAAAGCCGGCGCGGGGGGCGAAATTCTTCTTCGAGATGTTGCTCTGCAGCACGTTCGGAACGGGGACGAAACTGTTGCCCGTTACGTAACCGCTGTTGAACTGCGTCACGTTGCTGAGCAGGTTGTTCACTTCGTTCGGGTTCGAACTCCATTCGTATCGGAGCCCGAGGTTCAGCGTGAGATTCCGGCTGTACTTCCACTCGTCCTGAATGTAGGGAGCGAGGAACGTGGTCCGCAGACCGCGGTTGGCATTGGTGTGGCCCGGCAGCGGCAGGGTTACCGACGACGGCTGCGCTTCGAGGAAAGTGAGGACGGTATTGAACGTGTAGGTGCCGCCGAGGTTGGTCGGGACAAATTCGTTGTCGTCAACACGGTCCATGGAGACGCCGGCGCGAATGTTGTGAGCCCCGTGCGTCAGGATGATGTCGTCGCCAACAATGTAGTGGGCCGGCCGAAGATAACTGGGCACGTTCTGGGAAATGCCGGCCACATTGCCGCCGACGCTGACGCGGCCGTTGGGCTGGGGCGGCGCGAAGGTCAGGGCCGCCAGTTGCGGACCAGACTGGGTTTCATCTTCGAGCGGGCGGCTGAAACTGACGCGCGCCAGGTTCACGAGGTTCGCCGACACGATGTGGCGTTCTTCGATGCTGGCGAAGTAGTTGGAGGTGATGTCGACTTCGGGGACGTCGTACACCGAACCCGGGCCGCCGGACTGCGTGGCGAAGGTGCCGTGATCGCGCACGGCGCGAACGAAGATGGAGTCTTTGTCGGAAATGGTGTAGTCGAGGCGGCCGAGCATGTAGTCTTCATTCGAGCGGCTGACGACGACCTGCGTGAGATTGCCGACGCCGTACTGCGTCGTGGGGCCGGTGGGGAACAAAGCCATGATGGGCGCGATGGAAGCCGGCAGGCCGACAAAGGCGAGACCGGTGGCGTTATTGCACGCAAACGTCTGCGGCGCGGGCGCGGGCGCGCCGCCGGGACCGGGAGGCGGGGGCGGCGGCGCACCGGGCACCGTGACGGTTCCGTTGGCAACGCCGCACGGCAGGTAGCCCTGATGAGCATTGGCATCCGGCAGGTTCGGCATCAGCTGTGAGCGGCCGGTGGGAGCGCGGAGGCCTTCGTAGTTCACAAAGTAGAAGAGTTTGTCCTTTTTGATCGGCCCGCCGAGGCTGCCGCCGAACTGATTGCGGTGATAGGTGGGAGGATGGGCGGTCGTGTTGCCTGGCCGGATGGTTGTATCGAACGGGCTGCGGGAATCCATGGCGCTGTTGCGGAAGAATTCGTAGAGCGAGCCGTGAATGCCGTTGCTGCCCGACTTGCTGGCTGCATTCATCACGCCGCCGTTGCCGCCGAACTGCGCAGTGTACGTATTGGTGAGAGTCTGGAACTGCGAGATGGCTTCGACGCCGAGCTGCGAACCCGTCGCGGCCGAGCCGGTGGCGTGGCCCCAAAAGCCGACGAAATTCTGGTTATCGATCAGCAGGCCCTGGCCGAGCGGGCGGGAGCCGGCCACGGAGTAGTTGTCCTGTTTGCCGTAAAAGCCGCCGCCTGTCGTCGGAACTGTGATGACGCCGGGAGCGAGCGTCATCAGCTGTTCGAAGTTGCGGCCGTTGAGCGGAAGATCCGTCATCTGCTGCGGTTCGACCAGAGTGGAAATTGCGGTCGACGACGTTTCCACCTGCGACACCTGGGATTCGACCGTGACCGTCTGCTGCGATTGACCGACAGGGAGAGAGAAATCGACAGTGGCTTCGGAGCCGACCGTGAGGTTAATCCCCTTATGCAGGACCGTTTCGAAGCCTGTCTGCGAGGCCTGGACCGTGTAATCGCCGACGATCAGTTCATCGACGCGATAGCGGCCCTGTCTGTCGGTGACGCGGTTCTCGGCAACGCCGGTGCCGACGTTCTTCACCGCCACTTTGGCGCCGGCGATGGCCGCGCCGGAAGGGTCGGTCACCGTGCCTGCGATGGTCGATGTGACGGTCTGCGCGAACACGCTGCTGAGCGTTGCCGTGGCGAACAGAAGTACGGCCGCCGCCGACAGCCGCCGCCGTGAATGCTGATTGGCTGTTGAAATCATGCTTTCTCCCGAAAAAGTAAAATCATCCTGCGGTTCTCTCACTGCTTTCCTGCTGACTTGTTTGCCGATGTACTGCGAGCCTTGCCGTAATAAACACGGGCCCAGCCTGTCTTTGGATCGCCGCCGGTGGGCGCGCCGACGGCGATGTCCGGCACGCCGTCGCCGTTGATGTCGCCAACGCCCATGCCGAAGCCGAGTCCGGTGGACGGGCCTTCGGCGTTGATGATGATGGGATCGGCGCCAAAACCTTTGGGACCGCCAAAGAAGACGTACACACCGCCGCCCGATTCGGCGGTAGCGACGGGACCGGACGTCACGAAGTCCGCATAACCGTCACCGTTCAGATCGCCGGCCGGCTGGACTTCGCGACCCAGACCGCTGCGGCCTTTGCCGAGCACGGTCCAGACACGGTCGGCGGAGAAGCCTTTGGGACCGCCGAGGTAGACGTACATCTTGCCTGCGGGGCCGGAGCCGCAGGAAAAGTCGCGGGCGCCGATGGCGACGTCTTCAAAGCCGTCTCCGTTGACGTCGCCAACACCGGCCATGCCTTCGCCGAGATGGCTGCCGGGCGCTTCGCCGGAAATCTTCAGCGGAGTCTTGCTGATGCCTTTGGCGCTGCCGGCGTAGATGTACATGGCGCCGGGAACGGTGGTGTGGGTCCCGCCGCGGGTGAGGCCGGGAGCGCCGACGATCAGGTCGCGGTGGCCGTCGTGGCGGGAATCGGCGGCGCCGACCGAGCGGCCGAATTCGTCATTCGAGTGTTCGCCGACGGCGGTGAAGATGGGTTTGGGGTCGAAGCCCGTTTTGGTGCCCTTGTAGACGTAGACTTTGCCCTGATACTCGAGATCGCCGTTATAGCCCGACGCGCCGACGATCAGGTCTTTGATGCCGTCGCCGTTCATGTCGGCGAGAGCGAACGTGCGGCCATACTCGTCACCCTTGTGTTCACCCACCAGCGTCTGCGCGGGCGTGGCGCTGAGACCTTTGGGGCCGCCGAGGAAGAGGTAGACTTTGCCCTGATGAGTGCCGAGTCCGGCGTCGAAGCCATGCGCGCCGACGATGAGGTCGACGTAACCGTCGCCGTTGAAGTCGCCGGAAATCAGGGAGCGACCGAATTCCCCGCCCTCGCCGCTGAGCACGATTGTAGGGGTGGCGGAAGCGCCGGTGGCGGATCCGGCGTACACGTATACCTTGTTTTTACCGGTGGCGCCGATCATCACGTCGGCAAAGCCGTCGCGATTGACGTCGCCGACCGCCACGTGTTCGCCGAACGAGTCGCGGGCGTCGGCGCCGTTGAATTGTACGAATGTCGGATTGAAGAGGCTGCCGAGGGGTTGGGTGGCGGACACCGCGCCGGGGCAATCCACGATCGGGCCGGGGGGCGGACCGGGGGGCGCGCCGGGACCTCCGCGGCCGGCGGGAGCACCGGGGGGCGGGGAGGCGTTTTGCGCGATCCCGTGGAACACGGTCGCCGAGAGCAGAATACAGCCTGCGACAACCGGGAGGTACTGGCGCGTTTTCAGATGGAGCCTCGTTTCGACATTTTCAGGTCGGGGAAATGGTTCTTTACGACTGGAAGAGATCCCCTCTGTAAATCTTTGTGGAACTAATTTATTTCAGTTCGGAGGCAAAATGGGTTTTTGACGGCTACGAAACAGCTACATGCGGCAACATTTTGTTTTTCAATAAGTTAAGCCGTTGTTACAGGAAGCGGATACAGCTCGGCGGAGGTGGATTTCGCCTGTTACGGCGCAAGTTACAAGGGATGTTACAGGGCGGATCGGGGGCGCTCGACCGGGCGGGATTCTGCCGGATGACTAATTCGGGCGCAGCGCGACCAGTTCGCTGTCGACGGGGACACCATGCTGGACGCGCACGCGGATTACGGCGGAGAAGGCGGGGATCTTGCCGTTCGTCCAGTCGAGGCGCTTCAGGAGAGCGGCCATTTGGTCTTCGGAACAGAGAAAGTCGGCGGCGGCCTGGGTGCCGTAGGTGGTGGTGCCGGCGGCAAACAGCATGTTCTGGGGATGCGCGCCGCTGCCCGGCCCGGATTCGATCAGCGCGTAATCTTCCATAACGGAGTAGGTGCCGGAAGCAAAGTAGACCGGCTCTTCGCCGGCCTGCGGCTGCAGGTTCACAATGCTGCGCTCGCCGCGGTGCGCGGGATCGGCCGAAGAGCGCAACACAAAGTGCCGGCCGCGCGGAAGGTTCTTCGCCAGCAGATTTTCCGAAAGCGCGCCGACAAACATGAGGTCGCGGCCGCGGGTTTCATCCCAGTTCAGCATCCGCCCCTGCTCCACGAGGACGCGCCGGCCCATTTGCCGGTAAAGCTGCTCAAAGGAATCGACGGCCATCAGTTCGCCGACGCCGGTGTAGCCGCCAAAGATGGAATCCGCCGGGTCTTCGGCCTTCCTGCGCCGCATACCGGTTTCCGGCCGGCCGACAAATTCGGCGCTGCTGAAGATGACCAGCGGGGCATCGGGATTCTGCGAATAAGCGGTCCAGAAATTAGCGAGCTGCGGGTGGGAGCTGCGGAGGACCTCGATCGGCGTGGGAGCCGGGGGCCGCGGCGGGAGCTGCGTCCTGACACCGGACTGCGCCGGCACCGCGACGGTCGCCGTGCCGCGGTGGTAAACGAAATAAGCGAGCAGACAGGCAGCCACGCCGATTCCGAGGAGAGCGAGCCAGACCGGTGCGCGCGACGCGGCCGGGCGCGCCGGAGCGTGGGGCAGCAGCGGGGGCCGCGCCTCAAGGACGGGGCCGCGCATCTCAATCGCGATGGCGTTTGTGGGCGGGTGAACGGCCTCGCGGCGAACGAAGGTCACGCAGTATCCACCACGCGGCAGTTCCACGCGCCAGGGGTCTTCCGCGCCCGGACCGGCGTAGTATTCGGCGAGCTTGGCGCGCAGACGGCTGGCCTGCACGCGGGCAATGGAATCGAGACGGGGGTCGAAGTCTTCCGAACGGCCGAAGACTTCGCGGGCGATCTGATATTCCTTCACCGCTTCGGTGTCACCGGCGAGAGCGGCGTCGGCGAGAAAGCGCAGCAGGTGGCAGAGCGACTCCGATCCGCGAAGCAGCGGGCTGGCCAGAACGCGGTCAACACACTCCCGCTTTTCGTCGGATTGGCCGACGCGCGGCTCGGTTCGCGTCAATGCAGAAGTTCCCATGGAAGCGGCTGGTTGTCCGAGGAGTATATCACCAAAATTGCCCGAAAAACGCGGGCGCCGCGCGCCCTGTGATGCCGATCACGCGCCCTAACTGCGCCCACATCAACTTGTTAAGAAAACATGAAGAAGCTGTGATAGGCTCTATCCCCGGAGCCCTCAATTACGGTGCTCCCTTTTACGAAAGGATTCATCAGACGATGAAATTCAAAACAGCATTTTTGGGCATGACACTATCGGTCAGCGCCCTGTTTACACTCACGGGAACGGCGTTTGCCGCCCAGGGGGATCCGGTCGCCGGGTACCAACTGATCGCGACCATTGCGGTGCCGGGGGGCCTGACGAAGGATGACATCGTCTGGGCGGATGCTTCGACCGGCCGCGTGTACTATGCCGATGCGGGCCAGGCGACGGCGAATCCGGTTGTGCCGCCGCGGATCGTTGTCATCGACACGATCAACAACAAATTTGTGACGGCTATACCGCTGCCGGCGGCGCCGAACGGCGTTCTTTCGATCTCGCGCGCCCGTGAAATCTGGGCGGGACTTGCGGACAGCACGGTAGCAGTGATCAATACCGACACGAACACGATCACCAATATCATCAATGTGGGCGGAACGGGGCGCGCCGACGAACTCGGCTACGACCCGATCGACCGGCTGATCATGATCGCCAACGACAAGGACACTCCGGCCTTCGTTACATTCATCAATCAGCAGACCAAGGCGATCGTCAAGCGGCTGAATTTCGACGGCGTGCAGGCGCCGAACGCGACGGCCGGTCTGGAGCAGCCGGTTTGGGATGCGGCGGCGGGAAAGTTCTACTTCACGGTGCCGGCGACAACGCCCAATCCCAAAGGTGAAGTGGAGGAAATCGACCCGGTGCAACTGAAGGTTGTGCGCTCGTTCCCCACCACGTGCGGGCCCGCCGGACTGGCACTGCTGCCGGCGCAGCGGCTGATTACGAGCTGCGGCGACGTGATCGACATTGCTTCGGGCAAGATTGTCACTACGGTAGCGGGCGTGGGCGCGGATGAAATCTGGTACAACTCCGGCGATAACCGCGTGTATTTTGGCGGCGGCACGGACAAGACGACGGTTCCGGTTGTGGACGGATCGACGTACGCGCTGCTTACGTCGCTTCAGGCGGGCGCTCTGGCCGGGACAGGAACTCCGGCACAGGCGGCGCAACGCGTGGCGGCGGATTCGGAATCGAACGAAATCGTCGTGCCCGTATCCAACCTGGGCGGAGTAGGCGCGGTGCAGATCTGGCGCAATGGCGCCTTCCTGAACGCGTTCCCCAGCCCGGTGCCGACCACCGGACCCGGCGCCTACACGACGACGCTCACCTGGTACGCGCCGAACGCGACCGAGGTGGAGATTCACGTGGGCAGCCCGAACGGCGTTTTGTTCGCGCAGAACAGCAATCGCGGATCGGCCACCACCGGCCCGTGGGCAGTTCCGGGAACGAAGTTCTTCCTGCAGGACGTGACGGGCAACAAGGCGCTGACGGCGGATAATACGCTGGCCACCTACGTTGTTGGGCCGTAATTCGCGATCGAAACAGACGGCAGCACGGGTACGGAAAAGCCGGGCAGCGACGCCTCGAAGGAGGTCTCGCTGCCCGGCTTTTTTCGCCGCAGAGTTTTTGCGGAAGTGTGTGTGCCGCAGTGTTTTTGCCGAAGTTTGTGTGCCGAAAATGCTTAGTTCGGACGAACGTTGTTCTTGCCGGAGAGTTCCTTGCAGCCGTAAGCCACGTGCGGTTCGGCGGAGAGGCGGAGCACGTCGCTGCCGGTGAATTCCGTCTTCCAGTACACGGGATCCTGCGCGGTGTAGCTGCGCGTCAGGGTGAGCGCCCTCGGATCGAAGACGAAGCGCTCTTCCGCGTGCATCTTGTCGCTGAACGGCGTGCCGACCAGGTGCGCGAGGGTGCCGCTGGTGAAGCCGACCGTATCGACCACCAGCGTGTCGCCGTCCCAGCGGCCGATGGAGTCGCCGCCGAGGCTGGGCTTGATGGTTTTGGGGTGCTGCGAGTTCAGGCGAATGGTGCGGACGAAGTCCATGAAGCCGTAGGTGAGGACGATTTCCTTATCGGTCTGGGTGATCATGTTGACGTGCTGGTCGTAAGGCCACGCAAGAAAGATGTTGGAGATGGCGCACCTGAGGGTGGGGTCGTCATAGCGGGGATCGTACTTCGCGACGATGGCTTCGCCGGCGGGGGTCAGTTGCGGATAGTTGACGCCGCCCCGGACTGCGACGCCGGGAGCGGCAACGGTTCGGCCGAAGCCGAGCGCGCCGCCCGGTCCGCCGACGGAGAGCCAGTTGCCGGCGATATTCGGCTGACCGTTCGGCAGGCGTGCGGGGCGGTTGCCGGCATCGGTCAGGAACTGCGGGCCGCGGGGGGCTTCGGGCGTGACGGTATCGCGGGCGGAGAATTCCTTGCCATCTTCACGAACCCAGGACGACATGACGCACACGTTGTCTTCGCGGCGGGCGGGCGAGCCTTTCACCGTGATGGTCGTGCCGGGGGCGAAGGTCTCCTGCGTCCAGCCGTTGCGGGCGAGCGAGACGCGCGCGGCCAGTTCGCAGCGCCACGGAGTCTTTTTGCCGTCGGCTCCGGTCACATCGAAGAAGACATACGAGTGCGGATTGACGAACTCGAATTTGGTGACCGTGCCTTTCACGGTGATTTTCTTTTCCAGATCGTAGTGCGGCGCGCCGGAATGGTGGGCGGCGGCCGGCGGCACAACGCTGAAAAGCAGGGCGGCGGCAAAGGCGAATGAACCGGCGCGGCAGGAAAGAATGGTCAGGGCAGGGCGCATATTTCTCGACCGATACTAGCAGAGAGTCCGGCACGAATGAGAGCTGCGTTAGGGTTGTCATGTGAGAGACGTGCTGAGGCGGTTTGCATGAGGGAAGCGGCGTGAACTTACGGCGTAAGAATGCGGCGGAGGGGGAGAGCGGCTCTGCGACCCGGGCCGCGATCCGGGCCGTGCTGCGCATCGCGCTGCCGCTGGCGCTGGCGGAACTGGGCTGGATGGCGATGGGGGTGGTCGACATCCTGATGGTGGGGCGGCTGCCGGACAGCGCGGTGGCGATCGGCGGGGCGAGCCTCGGCAATGCGATCTTCTTCGGCATCGCGGTGTTCGGGATCGGGCTGATGTCGGGGCTCGACACGCTGGTTTCGCATGCGTTCGGGGCCGGGGACATGAGGGATGGGAGGCGGTCGCTGGCCGGCGGAATCGGGCTGGCGCTCGGGGCATCGGCGAGCCTCGCGCTGGCGATCTATGCGGCGCTGCCGGTGCTGGGCCTGCTGCAGGTGACGCCGGAGGTGCGCGGGCAGGCGGAGGTTTACATCCGAATGCTGCTGTGGAGCCTGACGCCGCTCCTTCTCTATACGGTCTTTCGCCGGTACCTGCAGGGGATTCACTTCGTGCGGCCGGTGCCGTTTGTGCTGGTGACGGCGAACCTGGTGAATCTGGCGGGCAACTGGCTGTTCGTGTTCGGACACGGGCCGTTTCCGGCGATGGGGCTGAAGGGGTCGGCACTGGCCACGCTGTGCGCGCGCATCTATCTGGCGGGTTGCCTGCTGGCGGCGGTGAAGTGGCGGGATCGGGCGGCATTCGGCGAGTTCCGGCCCGACTGGGCGCGGATGGTTCAACTGATTCGGCTGGGCTTGCCGGCGGCGATGTCGGTGGCCTTCGAAGTTGGCGTGTTCTGCGTGGTCACCGCGCTGGTGGGGACGCTGGGGGCGGTGAGTCTGGCGGCGCATACGGTGGCGCTGAATGCGGCTTCGCTCAGCTACACGGTGCCGTTGGGGATTTCGTCGGCGGCGGCGGTTTCGGTGGGGCGGGCGGTGGGGGCCGGCGACCGGCGGGGGGCGGCGCGAGCGGGATGGATGGCGATCGGGCTGGTGGTGGCGTGGGAAGTGATGACGTCGGTCTGCCTGCTGGTGCTGCCGAGGCAGATAGCCGGGGCTTACACAAGCGATGACCGGGTGATTTCCTTCGCGGTGACGCTTTTGGGGATCGCGGCCCTTTTTCAGGTTGGGGACGGATTGCAGGTGGTGGCGACGGGGGCGCTGCGGGGTTTGGGGAATACGCGGACGCCGATGGTGTGGAATCTGGTGGGGTATTGGGGGATCGGGCTGCCGCTGGGGTACTGGTTGTGTTTCGAGCGGGGGTTGGGGGCGCGGGGGCTGTGGTATGGGCTGTGTGCGGCGTTGTTGTTGATAGGTATAGGTTTAGCTGGAGTTTGGCGGCGCGCGGCGGGTTCCGGAGTAAATACTTGACACAAACACACGCATATTTTATTATCGACTTAGATTCACATTAAATGAATCCTACGCCAACGAAAGGAGTCGAAAATACCATGAGCACATCTGTTACTTTGGATCCATTTCAGGGCCTTCGCCACTTCGAGGACGCCATGACCCGGCTGATGAGCGAGCCGCGGGCGAGCCGTCCCTGGTCGCCGGCCGTGGACATTATTGAGAATGCCGACGCGCTGGTCCTCAAGGCGGACCTGCCGGAAGTGAAGATTGAAGACATCGACATCAGAGTGGAGAACCAGACGCTGACGCTGCGAGGCCAGCGGCGGTTCGAGAAGGACGACGCGGTGAAGGGCTATCACCGGATCGAGCGCAGCTACGGCGAGTTCGTACGGAGCTTTTCGGTCCCTTCCACGGTAGACACCGAGAACGTGCAGGCCGATTATAAAAACGGCGTGCTGACGATTACGCTGCCGAAGAAGGAAGCCGCCAAACCGCGCCAGGTGAAAGTCGCGGTTCACAACTCGGAGAATTAAACCGGTTCGGAGAACCAAGTGCAGGGAGAATACGCGGGGCGGTGCTGCACCGCCTCGCTGGAGAAAACATATGCCATTCCGCTTTGACAAACTGACCCAGAAGGCGCAGGAAGGCCTGCAGGCGGCGCAGGAGATCGCCTCGCAGAACGGGCACCAGGCGCTGCATCCGCTGCATCTGCTGGTGGCGCTGACCGGGGAGCGCGAGGGAATCGTGCGGCCGGTGCTGGAAAAGTGCGGCGTGCAACCCGATCCGCTGGTGGCTGAGGCCGTGCGGCAGCTGAATTCCATCCCGAAGGTGAGCGGCAGCGGCGCGATTCAGGCCGGCCTGCAGATCACACCGGCGCTGAACCAGGTGCTGGAGGCGTCGTTCAAAGAAGCGGAAAAGTTCAAGGACGAGTACGTTTCCACCGAACATCTGCTGCTCGCCATGTCGGATCAGAAGTACGAGCCGGCCGGGAGTCTGCTGAACAAATCGGGCGCGGATCATGACGCGATCCTGAAGGCGCTGGTGGCGGTGCGGGGCACGCAGCGGGTGACGGATCAGAATCCGGAATCGAAGTATCAGGCGCTGGAGCGGTACGCGGTCGATCTGACCGAGCAGGCGCGGCGGGGCAAGCTGGACCCGGTGATCGGGCGCGATGAAGAGATTCGCCGCGTGATGCAGGTCCTGAGCCGCCGCACGAAGAACAATCCGGTGCTGATCGGCGAGCCGGGCGTGGGCAAGACGGCCATTGTGGAAGGCCTCGCGCAGCGTATTCTGCGCGGCGACGTGCCCGACCAGCTGCGCAATAAGAAGCTGGTGGCGATCGATCTGGGCCAGATGGTGGCCGGCACCAAGTTCCGCGGCGAATTCGAAGACCGGCTGAAGGCGGTGCTGAAGGAAATCACCGAATCGAACGGCGAGATCATCTGCTTCATCGATGAGCTGCACACGCTGGTGGGCGCGGGCGGGGCGGAGGGCGCAATCGACGCGGCCAATATGCTGAAGCCGGCGCTGGCGCGCGGCGAGCTGCGCTGCATCGGCGCCACCACGCTTTCCGAATACCGTAAGTACGTGGAAAAAGACGCGGCGCTGGCGCGGCGTTTCCAGACCGTGATGGTGGGCGAGCCGACGGTGGACGATACCATCGCGATTCTGCGCGGCCTCAAGGAGAAGTTCGAAATTCACCACAGCGTGCGGATCAAGGACTCGGCGATTGTGGCGGCGGCGGTGCTTTCGCATCGCTACATCACGGGCCGGTTCCTGCCGGATAAGGCCATCGATCTGGTCGATGAAGCCGGATCGGCGCTGAAGATTCAGATTGGCAGCATGCCGATTGAGATCGATAACCTCGAACGCCGCATTTCGCAGCTGGAAATCGAGCGTCAGGCGCTGAACCGGGAGACCGATGCGGCGTCGAAGGAACGTCTTCGCCATGCCGAGAACGAACTCGAGCGGCTGCGCGGCGAAGGCGCTGGCCTGAAGGAGCGCTGGAACAGGGAAAAGACCGCCATCACGCGCGTGCAGCAGATCAAGGAAGAGCAGGAGCACGCACGCGCCGATGAAGAGCGGGCCACGCGCACGGGCAACTGGGAAGAAGCGGCCAAGATCCGCTACGGCAAGATTGCGGAGCTGGAACGGAGCCTCGACCAGGCCAACCATGACCTTGAAGGCATCAAATCCGGCTCGCCGCTGCTCAAAGAAGAGATCGACGAGGAAGATATCGCGAGGATCGTGGCCAAGTGGACCGGCATTCCGGTTTCACGCATGCTCGAAGGCGAAGTGCAGAAGCTCATCCATATGGAAGACCGGCTGCATGAACGCGTGATCGGTCAGGATGAAGCGGTCTCGCTGGTGTCGAACGCCATTCGGCGCAACCGCGCCGGGCTGAGCGATCCGAACCGGCCGATCGGGAGCTTCATCTTCCTCGGTCCGACGGGCGTGGGCAAGACGGAGCTGGCGAAGGCGCTGGCCGAGTTCATGTTCGACGACGATAAGGCGATGGTGCGGGTCGATATGTCCGAGTACATGGAGAAGCACTCGGTGTCGCGGATGATCGGCGCGCCTCCCGGCTATGTGGGCTACGACGAAGGCGGGCAGCTGACCGAGCACGTGCGGCGGAAGCCGTACTCGGTGGTGCTGTTCGATGAAATCGAAAAAGGCCATCCGGACGTGTTCAACACGATGCTGCAGATTCTCGACGACGGCCGGCTGACCGATGGCCAGGGCCGAACGGTGGATTTCAGGAACACCGTGATCATCATGACGTCGAACGTGGGCAGCTCGATCATCCACGATTCCAGCCCCATTGGCTTCTCGGTGAACCAGAAGGGGAAGAACGGCCAGGAAGACGTCCGCAAGCGGCTGCTCGAAGCGCTGCGGCAGACTTTCAAGCCGGAATTCCTGAACCGCGTGGACGACATCATCGTCTTCAACAGCCTGTCGAAGGCGCATCTCGAAGTGATTATCGGGCTGCAGCTGAAGCGGGTGGAAGATCTGCTGGCGGGACGGGGACTGAAGCTCGAAGTGACCGAAGCGGCCAAGGCGGTGCTGATGGCCGACGGGTACGATTCGGCATACGGCGCGAGGCCGATGCGTCGGTCGATCCAGAGGCTGATCCAGGATCCGCTGGCGCTGAAGCTGCTGGCGGGCGAGTACCTGGCGGGCGAGACGATCGTCGTCGACAAAGACGGCGACGGCGGCAAGCTCCGGTTCGAGAAGCACGAACCCGTAGCTGTCTGACGGGCTTCAACGGGAAGCGATTCGTAAGCAGGAAAAGAGCGCGGAGCGAGCCAATCGCCCCGCGCTTTTCTTTTGCGCTGCCATCCGATTGCCACCGCGAAGACGTGCCGCGGGCCGTCCCCGAAAAACTACGAGGCGGTGGGGTATGATTCTAGATGGGTCAAAACGACCTGAAGTTGAGCTATTTCAGGGAGAAACACTTAAAGTAATGATGCAGTTTCGTGGCAACAAACTACCGGTCTTCGCCGCCTTTACGGCCGCCGCCGGACTGATGTCGTTGACGCTGGCGCCCTCCGCCCATGGACAGGCCGTCAACACCAAGGAAGTGGCAAAAGGGGAGACGTCCGGTCATTACTATAAGAACGTCACTTCCGCCGCGCTGAAGGACACCACGCCGAGCGATTTCATCGCCGCCATGGGCGTGATGACCGCGGCGCTGGGCTATGACTGCTCCAACTGCCATCCCGGCGCCGGTACCGATACCGTGGATTGGGTCACGGATAAGGACCGCAAGAAGGTTGTCGCCCGCAAGATGCTCGACATGGTGGTAGCCATCAACAAGACGCATTTTGCCGGCGTGCAGCAGGTGACCTGCTTCACCTGCCATCACGGGCTCGATCTGCCGACCACCAGCATCCAGCTGGACAAGCTCTACGGTGAGCCGCCAGACGAAAAGCGCGACATTGTGCCGGTGCAGGCGGGCGAACCGCCGGCTGCGCAGATTCTCGACGAATACATTACGGCTCTGGGCGGCGCGGCGAAGCTGGCGACCCTGAAGAGCTACGTGGCGACCGGCCTCAGCGTCGGTTACGAAGGCGCGGGCGGCAACGGCAACTTCCAGATTTTCGCCGAAGCCCCGGCCAAACGCGGCGTGTGGATCAGCTTCCCGGAACACCCGGACCGCGGCACGGCGGCCTGGACGTACGACGGCACGACTGGCTGGATCAGCCAGCCCCGCGCGTATCTGGGCAAACTGCACCTCGACGGTAACGATCTGGCCGGCGCGAAGCTGGATTCGGTCCTCGCCTTCCCCGGCAATATCAAGACGGCCTTCAACACATGGCGCGTGGGACCGGAGGACGTGATCCACGACCACGAAGTGTATGTGGTGCAGGGCAGCAGCAACGGCCTGGTCGGCACGTTCTACTTCGACAAGAAGACCCACCTGATGGTGCGCTATGTGCGGCAGACGCCGACGCCTGCCGGACGCGTGAGCATCCAGCAGGATTTCGACGACTACCGCGAAGTACAGGGAATCAAGTTCCCCTTCAAGTACGCTTTCCTGTGGCTCGACGGACGCTTCTCCGCCGAAATCAAGGACGTGAAGATCAACGTTCCGGTGGAAGCGGCGAAGTTCGGCAAGCCGTAGTTTTACTCATCAACACAAACGCAGGCAGAACGCGGGGCGGACCCAATCCGTCCCGCGTTTTTTATTGCGGCGGCGCGGACGGGCCCGCCGAACATGGCCTGGCGTGATCGCACAACGGTCTGCGCCATTTGCCGCAACCGGACGGAAGACGGCCTCCCCGGCCGGTGCGCCTTCACCGCTAAACATTACATGATAAAGGAGATAACCATCATCATCGAGAACGGCTCAATTATTGCTTAAGCAGACTCAGCCGTTCGCAGTTCGCGACCAGGCCTGGGTTTGGTCCGATGCGGGTCGATGCCAGAAGCGAAGCAACTTGAGGAGAGAAATAAGAAAATGATGATGCAGGTTCGCCGTAAAGAACTAGCAATGGCCGCCACCGTCACGGCCTTCGTTGGACTGGTGTCCGTCTCGCTGGTGAGTCCGGCACAAGGACAGGTGGTTCACCCGCCGCCGGCTGCGAAGGGCGAGACGGCTGGTCACTACTACAAGAACGTCACCACGGCCACGCTGAAAGTGCTCTCGCCCAGCGATTTTCTGGGTGCGATGGGCGTGATGACCGCGGCGCTGGGCTATGACTGCTCGAACTGCCATCCGGGCGCCGGTACGGACGCGATGGACTGGGTGACGGATTCCAACCGCAAAAAGGTAGTGGCGCGCAAGATGGTGGACATGGTGGCCGCCATCAACAAGCAGAATTTTGCTGGTGCGCAGGCAGTGACCTGCTTCACGTGCCATCACGGACTCGATCTGCCGACCACCAGCATTCAGCTGGATAAGCTGTACGGTGAACCGCCGGACGAAAAGCGCGACATCGTTCCGGTGCAGGCGGGCGAGCCGCCGGTTACGCAGATTCTCGACGAATACGTGACGGCGCTCGGCGGCGCGGCGAAACTGGCGGCGGTGAAGAGCTACGTGGCGACCGGCGTCAGCGTGGGCTACGCGGGTGTGGGCGGCAATGCCAACTTCCAGGTGTTCGCCGAAGCTCCCAACAAGCGCGGCATGTGGATCAACTTCCCCGAGCACCCGGATCGCGGCATCGGCGCCTGGACCTTCGACGGCACGAATGGCTACATCAGCCAGCCCCGCGCCTACATGGGCGTGTGGAACCTCGACGGCAGCGACTTGCTGGGCGCGAAACTGGACGCGGTGCTGGGCTTCCCGCAGGGGATCAAAGCGTCGTTCCCGAACTGGCGCGTGGGCCCGGAAGATGTCATTCAGGGCAAGGAAGTCTACGTGGTGCAGGGCAGCACGGTGGGCAACACGCTGATCGGCACGTTCTACTTCGACAAGCAGACCCACCTGCTGATCCGCTACGTGCGGCAGACGCCGACGCCGATCGGCCGGGTCAGCATCCAGCAGGATTTCGAAGACTACAAGGAAGTGAACGGCGTGAAGTTCCCGTTCAAGTACTCGTTCCTGTGGCTGGACGGCCGCTTCACTGCCGAGATCAAGGAAATCAAAGTGAACGTCCCGGTAGACGCGGCGAAGCTCGGCAAGCCGCAGGTCTAAAAACCAAAACAACTGCAACAGAGATCGGGGGCTGGAGAAATCCGGCCCCCGATTTTTTTGTGCCCTGCGAATTGCGTGCCGGATGGCGCCCGCAGCGGCGCGCCGGGAGAGACCCGAAGGCCGCCGGACTCGTCCGATTCGGGCGACTTTTGTCGGGCTTCGTTGCGCGGGCGCTATTCATTCATATAAGCTAGGGTGCTTGCCGGTTGGGCATCTGGCCGGCAATATCCGTTTTTACACCTTTGGGAGGAATTGCCGCTTGTTATCGAACCTCGTGCGCAGCCGCAGTCTGAAGTACGTCCTGCCGCTGCTTTTCTCGATCGCTCTGTTGCTGATCGCTCCGGGCCTTATGATGGCTCAGAATGCGCCCGCCCCCGGTGGCGGCGGCGAAGCGAACCTTGTGCTTCCCGATCTGGGCATGGCGAATTTCGCGGGCGTGAATGGCCGTACGCTGCTTGAAGTCGGCCTGCTCGTCTGTTTTGTGGGACTGCTGTTCGGCCTCATCACTTATAAGGGGCTGCGCGATCTGCCGGTCCACAAAGCGATGCGCGAAGTTTCCGAACTCATCTGGGAAACCTGTAAAACCTACCTGTTCACGCAGGGCAAATTTCTGCTCATCCTCGAACTCTTCGTGGGCGTGATCATCGTCTTCTACTTCGGCGTCTTCCAGCATTTCGACGTTCTGAAGGTCTTCATCATTCTGATGTTCAGCGTGCTGGGCATCGCGGGCAGCTACAGCGTGGCGTGGTACGGGATTCGCGTCAATACGTTTGCCAATTCGCGGACGGCGTTTGCCAGCCTGCGCGGCAAGCCGTATCCGTGCTACCAGATTCCGCTGCGCGCCGGCATGTCGATCGGCATGGTGCTGATCAGCGTGGAACTGCTGATCATGCTCTGCATTCTGCTCTTCATTCCGAGCGATTACGCGGGTCCCTGCTTCATCGGTTTCGCCATCGGCGAATCGCTCGGCGCCGCGGCGCTGCGCGTGGCCGGCGGCATCTTCACCAAGATCGCCGACATCGGGTCGGATCTGATGAAGATCGCGTTCAAGATCAAGGAAGACGACGCGCGCAACCCGGGCGTGATTGCGGACTGCACGGGCGACAACGCGGGCGACTCGGTCGGCCCGTCGGCGGACGGTTTCGAAACCTACGGCGTCACGGGCGTGGCGCTGATTTCGTTCATCCTGCTGGCCGTTTCGAATCCCCTGGTTCAGGTACAGCTGCTGGTCTGGATCTTCGTCATGCGCGTCATGATGGTGGTCTCTTCCGGGCTGTCCTACTTCGTCAACGAAGCGATGGCCAAGAGCAAGTATCAGAACGCCGATAAGTTCAACTACGAACATCCGCTCACGTTCCTCGTGTGGCTGACTTCGGTGGTTTCGATCGTGGCGACCTACGTGGTTTCGTACGTGATGATTCCGGACCTCGGCGGCGACAGCACGCTGTGGTGGAAACTTTCGAGCGTGATCACGTGCGGCACGCTGGCGGGCGCGATCATTCCCGAACTGGTGAAGGTGTTCACTTCGACCGAATCGCGTCACACGCGCGAAGTGGTGACGTCCTCCCGTGAAGGCGGCGCATCGCTCAACATTCTGTCCGGCCTGGTGGCGGGCAATTTCAGCGCTTACTGGCTCGGCATGGCGATGCTCATGCTGATGGGTCTGGCGTACGCGGTCAGCACGCTCGGTCTGGCCAGCCTGATGGTGGCGCCGGCGGTGTTCGCTTTCGGTCTGGTGGCGTTCGGCTTCCTCGGCATGGGTCCGGTGACGATCGCGGTGGACTCGTATGGTCCGGTGACGGACAACGCGCAGTCGGTGTACGAACTTTCGCTCATCGAAGACGTGCCGAACATCAAGGCGGAACTGAAGAAGGACTTCGGCTTCGACGTGAACTTCGAGCGCGCCAAGGAAAACCTCGAAGAAAACGACGGCGCGGGCAACACGTTTAAGGCGACGGCAAAGCCGGTGCTGATCGGCACCGCGGTCGTCGGCGCGACGACGATGATCTTCTCGATCATCGTGGCACTGACCAACGGTCTGAAGGACAACCTGGAGAAGCTGTCGATCCTCCATCCGCCGTTCCTGCTCGGCCTGCTGGCCGGCGGCGCGGTGATCTACTGGTTCACCGGCGCTTCGATGCAGGCCGTTACCACGGGCGCGTATCAGGCGGTGGAATACATCAAAAAGAACATGAAGCTGGAAGGCGCGACCAAGGCCTCCACGGCCGACAGTAAAGCGGTGGTGGAGATCTGTACGAAGTACGCGCAGAAGGGCATGTTCAACATCTTCATCGCCGTGTTCTTCTCGACGCTGGCATTCGCCTTCGCCGAACCGTTCCTGTTCATCGGCTATCTGATATCGATCGCGCTGTTCGGTCTCTATCAGGCCATCTTCATGGCGAACGCCGGCGGCGCATGGGACAACGCGAAGAAGATCGTGGAAACTGAACTGAAGGCGAAGGGCACGCCGCTGCACGATGCGACGGTGGTGGGCGATACGGTGGGCGATCCGTTCAAGGATACGTCGTCGGTGGCGCTCAACCCGATCATCAAGTTCACCACGCTGTTCGGGCTGCTGGCCGTTGAACTGGCGGTTTCGCTGGCCGAGCAGCAGGGCCGGGAACTGACGCGCGGCCTCGCCGTGGCGTTCCTGTTCGTCTCGATGATCTTCGTGTACCGTTCGTTCTACAACATGCGGATCAAGAGCGAATAGGCTCAGTTCATCGTCAACCATCGGGGCCCGGAGCGATCCGGGCCCTTTTTTTTGCTGCCAGCGAGGGAACCGCGACCATCTTCTCCACGGATTTATCTGGTTTTTGCCATAAGGCAAACAGGCCCGCCAGGTCATTTCCCTGCAATCCATGAGTACTACCACGCGACCCTGGTACTACGTATCCGGGCCGTGCCGGCGTAGTCGGTCGCGGCGCGTCGGCTAAACTTGAGGGCGGATTATGTTCACTCTGGAATCGAAGACAGCTCTGGTTACCGGCGCGGCGCGCGGCATCGGGTTCGCCATCGCGGCACAACTGGCAGCAGCGGGCGCGCGCGTGATGATGAACGACCTCGACGAAGACGCTCTCGCCGCAGCGGCTGCCGGATTGCCGGGCGCGGCGTATCTGGCGGGTGACATCACAGATCCGGCGTTACCGCAGAAGCTGGTGGACCGGACGGTGGCGGAGTTCGGCGGGCTGGACATCGTGGTCAACAACGCCGGCTACACCTGGGACTCGGTCATTCAGAAGACCAGCGACGAGCAGTTCCAGGCGATGCTGGACATCCACATTGTGGCGCCGTTCCGGGTGCTGCGCGCCGCTGCCGGCTTCATACGCGACGCGGCGAAGCGCGAGGCGGCGGAAGGACGCCGGGTGCAGCGCAAGGTGGTCAACATTACGTCGATCTCAGGTACCGACGGCAGTCCGGGGCAGGCAGGATACGCGTCGGGCAAGGCGGCGGTGATCGGGCTGACGAAGACGATGGCAAAGGAGTGGGGCCGCTACAACGTGAACGTGAATGCGGTGGGCTTCGGGCTGATCGGGACGCGACTGACGCAGGCGTGGACCGAAGATTCGAAAATCGAGGTCAAGGGCCGCGAGATCCGGGTGGGCGTGCAGCAGACGGCCATTGACAAGATGGTCGCGGCAAGCGCGTTGGGCCGGGCTGGCACAGTGGAGGAGGCTGCGGGAGCGGTGCTGTTCTTCTGCTCGCCGCTGAGCGATTTTGTCACCGGCGAGACGCTGATTTGTTCGGGCGGAATGCGGTTCTAGGTTGTCACGGAGGTGAAACGGAAATAGTCTCGCCCAAGACTTCCCGCAAAACTTCCCCCAAAACTTCCCGCAAAACTTCCCAAAGACCGGTCCGGACCCTTACAATTTGTAAAATGCCCCGGCGTACGGTATCCAGCGTTTCCCAGAAAAAGAAAAAGGTTCCCCAGATCAATCCGGAATTTGCGAGCTTCCAGCTGGAGATCCGGCCCTCGAAAATTCACCGCTGGGGGGTTTACGCGCTGGAGGATATTCCCGCGCGCCGCAAGGTGATGGAATACACCGGCGAGCGCATCAACCGGAAAGAGACTAAGCGGCGGAGCGAGGAGCAAGGCAGGCTGATCTACCTGTTCACGCTGGACCCGTACTGGACGCTGGATGGCGCGGTGGGAGGCAGCGGCGCCGAATATATCAACCACTGCTGCGACCCGAATATCGTGACAGTGATCCGGAGCGGCCACATTCTTTATATGAGCCGGCGGGCGATCAAAAAGGGCGAAGAACTGACGGTGGATTACCATTTCGACAAGAACGTGGAGCGGATCAAGTGCGCGTGCGGGGCCGAGACCTGCCGGGGCACGATCAACCTGACGTAGCGGCGGGGCTCTCGCGCCGGCCGGACTATCACTGCAAATAAGTGAGATAAACCGCCGGGCCCGACACTAGAACTGCATCCGGCCGAAAATTTTCGGAATAGCGCTTTAGGGCTAAAGCTTCCGAAGCGTTTGGCCGATGTATGTCTCGTGAGGGCAAACGAACAATGAACGATTCTCCCGCGAAAGCGGGTTCCACTGATTCTTCCGCGAAAGCGGCGTCGAATAAAGCGGCGTTGAATAATGTCAGGGCAGTTCTGATCTGCGACACGCAGCCGGTCGCCGTCGAAGGTGTGCGCGGGCTGCTGGGCCGCTGCGCCGATCTCAAATTTGCCGGAGCCGTCGCCAGCCTGGGAGCGGCGTTTGAACTGGCCCGCAGCATGAACCCGGCGGCGGTAGTGATCGATAAGGCGATGGGGACTCCTGCCATCATTGACTGGCTGCATCACATTGGCTCGGCCGGAGTCAGTGCCGCGCCGGTGGTGTGGGGAACGGCTGTAAATGAAGCAGAGGCGCTCCGGTTGCTGCAGGCGGGCGCAAGAGGCGTGCTGCGGCGGACGTCATCGGCGGAAGCACTGCTGACGTGTCTGCGCGCCGTGACGGCGGGCAACACCTGGCTGGAGGACGGGATCTTCGGTGAAGTGGACAAGCCCAGCCAGCCGCGCCGCTCCCAGCTCACGCCGCGCGAGTGCGAAATCGTGGAACTGGTGGAAAAAGGCCTGCGCAACCGGGACATCGCCCGATCGCTCGGCATCCAGACCGGCACCGTGAAGATCCACCTGAAGCACATCTTTGAGAAGACGGGCGTCCGCGGGCGCTACGGACTGGCGCTGAACGGTCTCCGCGAAAAAGGTGCGCTGAGTCCCCAGCCGGCCATGTAAAGCGGCGCGGCGCCTGCTACAGGAGCCCGTGCTTCTTCATCTTGTAGCGGAGCGCATCGCGGCCAATCCGCAGAGCGCGGGCGGCCTGGGACTGGTTACCGGCGGCCTGCGCCAGGGTATCGGCGATCAGACGCTTTTCGTGCTCATCGAAAGTCGCCTCGTCCTCAGCGGGCAGCGTCGCAGTTGGCGCGGCCCCGTGCTGCGGGGATCGCAGATAGTCGGGCAGGTCCTGCACGTCGATCATGGAGCCCAGTGCCATCATGCAGCCGTGGCCGAGGACGTTCTCCAGTTCGCGGACGTTGCCGGGCCAGTTATGACGTGAAATGACGATCTGTGCCCGCTGGGTGAGGCCGCGAACCTCTTTGCGGAACTGGTGAGAAAACTTATCCAGCAGGTAGCGGGTGAGCAACGGAAGATCTTCCTTGTGCTCTTCGAGAGACGGAACGTGAATCTCGACCATGGAGAGCCGGTAATAGAGGTCTTCCCGGAAACGCTTTTCGGCGATCGCCTTGCGCAGATCCTGATGGGTGGCCGCAATCACGTGGACATCCACCTTGCGCGGCGTCAGCGAACCGACGCGCAGCACTTCCTGATTCTGCAGGGTACGCAGAAGCTTCGCCTGGGTGCCGAGCGGCATATCGCCGATCTCATCGAGGAAGATGGTGCCGCGGTCGGCGTATTCGAACAGGCCCATTTTGTCCTGTGAGGCGCCCGTGAAGGAGCCGCGGACGTGGCCGAACAGTTCGCTCTCAAACAGCGTTTCGACTACGGCCGAGCAGTTCAGCACGACAAAGTGGCCGCTCGAAACCGGGCTCAGACTGTGCAGGGCGCGCGCCGCGAGATCCTTACCGGTTCCGGTTTCGCCGGTGATGAGCACGGTGCGGTAGTGCGGAGCGACCCTGCGGATGCGGGAAAAGGTCTCGTACATCGCCGGGCTGCGGCCGATCATGCCCTCGAACTGCGACGTCTCCAGCATCTGGTTTTCGAGAGCCGCATTTTTGTCGCGCTTGCGGGCCTCCTCCACCAGACGCCCGATGCGTTCGCGGAGCGCGGCAATCGAGACGGGCTTGTTCAGGTAATCCGACGCACCCTTGCGGATCGCTTCGACGGCGGTCTCACTGGTGTAGTGGGCCGTCATGAGAATCACATCAATGGAGGGATCGAATTCAACGATGCGTTCCAGAACTTCCAGTCCGCTGAGACCGGGCATCACGAGGTCGGTCAACACAATTTGGGGATGCTCGCGGAAAACGAGCTCGATGCCCTCTTCGGGATCCTGCGCAGTAAAGATACTCACACCCTCCCGCGCCAGGGCGGCGGAGAGCATTTCGAGGCTCCCGGGGTTGTCGTCAATAATAACGAGTGACACGTTGGATTCGGTACTCATAAAGATCCTCCCGCCCTCGCGGTACGGGCATCGTCGGTCAAATCATCGGACTCTTTGCAGGCCACCGGCAAAAGCTTCTCCGATGAATCCGGCCCCGATGAATTCTGCTCCAATGAATTCTGTTCCGGCGAACTCTGTTCCGGCGAACCGAGCAGGCGATGGATTTCGCGCCGCAGGTATGCCATGTTCACCGGCTTGCTGATGTATTCGGAAAAGCCGGATTCGATGGCGCGCTCGCGATCGCCGGCCATGGCGCTGGCCGTCAGGGCGATGACCGGGACATGCGCGTATTCGGCGCGGGCACGCAATGCGGCGAGCACGGCAAAACCATCGAGATGCGGCATATACAGATCGAGCAGAACGAGGTCGGCGGTTGTGACAACGGCGCGTTCCACGGCCTCTTGTCCGTCGCGGGCCTCAACCACGTTATAACCGGCGGCCGTGAGAACGGTACGGATCAGTTCGCGGCTTGCATCGCGGTCTTCGGCCACCAGAATGGTTTTCATAGCGATCAGTTACCGCTTATATGTTGCCAAATCGCGCGGGCGCGTGCTCACGTAACGCGCGAAGCAGAGCTTCCTTCTTCACCGGCTTCCGCAGATACCCGGTAGCGCCTTGTTCGGCGGCGGCGCGGGCATCATCAAGAACAGAGATGACAAAAATGGGCGTCGCGCTGGTTTCCGGCATGGACCGGAGTTCCTTCAGCAAATTCCAGCCGCTGCGGCCCGGCATCACCACATCGAGGGTGATCGCATCGGGACGGAGCTGGCGGGCCATCGCCACGCCTTCCTCTGCGTTCGGAGCACATTCGGTTCGTATACCCAGAGGATTCAGATAGCTGGAGAGCAATTCGCGGGCCGATGGCTCGTCTTCCACCACGAGCACGACCGGCTGGCCGCTGCGCCCGCGGGCATCCACCGGCATGGTAAAGCTAAACCGGCTGCCGACACCGGGCTCGCTTTCGAGGCGTATGGTGCCGCCGTGCATTTCGACCAGATTCTTCACGATGGCGAGACCGAGGCCGGTACCTTCACGAACGCCCCGCGTGGTGGATCCCACCTGGCGGAACTTGTCGAATACGGCCTCGTGATCTTCGGGAGCAATGCCGACACCGGAATCGACGACGGAAAAACAAACCAGGTTGGTTTCGGCCTGCAACAACTCGATCCGCACGGTGCCGCCATCCGGCGTGAACTTCACGGCGTTGCTGAGCAGGTTATTGAGGATTTCACGGAACCGCACGCGGTCGGCCGCGATAAAGGCTTCGCGGGTCACACCGTTCTTCAGCGCGATCTTCTTGGAATCGGCGAGCGGGCGGATGCCCATGATGGCATCGGCGACAATCCGGCGGGCATCGAAATTCTCGATGTTCAGTTCGAGGCGGCCGGCTTCGATGCGGCTCAGGTCGAGCACGTCGTTGATCAGCTCCAGCAGATGCAGCGAATCCCGGTGGACGTGATCGAGGAAGCGTTTCTGCTTGTCGTTGAGCGGCCCTTCCAGCTCTTCGGCCAGCAGTTCGGTGAAGCCGATAATGGTGTGGAGCGGCGTGCGCAGCTCGTGGCTCATGCTGGCGAGAAATTCGCTCTTCAGGCGGTCGGCGCGCTCGACCTCGCGGTTACGCAGCTCCAGCTGAAGATTGGCCGCGCGGAGTTTCTCCTGCGCCAGTTTCTGCTCGGTGACGTCGCGGATAATCGCGGTGACACGGAAGCCGTCGCCGCTCTTGACGGGGCTGAGGCTGATTTCCACCGGGAATTCCGAGCCGTTCTTGCGGCAGGCCACGAGGGTCAGGCCCTGGCCCATGGGCCGGGTGGAAGGATTCGCCCAGTAATTGGCGCGGTGCTGCCCGTGGCGCGCGCGGGCGGCGGCCGGAATCAGCGCGTCGACGGTGAGGGCCGCCAGTTCCTCGCGGCTGAAGCCGAAGAGGCTTTCGGTCACCGCATTGCAAAGAACAATACGGCCGTCCTCGTCGACCTCGATGATGGCGTCGGGCGCCGCTTCCAACAATTCACGGAAACGCCCCTCGGCCCGGGCGCGCGCGTTTGCGTCACGCTCCCTTTCGAGGAGGTCGTTCCGCTCCTGAGCGGCGCGGTCCTCGTCGGTGATGTCAAAACTCACAAGCAACCATCCGGCACGAGGCTCGGCGCGGTCGCGGACGGGCACCCCGGCGAACAAGCTGTCGCGGGACGACGAGTGGAGTTCAATATCCAGCCAGTTTCCATTTTCGCGGCGCGCACGAACCCTCTGGATCCGCACTGGGACCGGAGGCTCATCCGGCAAGGCAAATGCCAATCGCAGCGACTCGGGCAACTGCTGCCCCCGCAAGGCAGCTTCGCTCCAGCCGAACAGGCGTTCGGCCGCCGGATTCCACAAATCCACCTGTTTTTCGGCGTCCAGGCCGATGACAGCCGCCGGCAGAATGCGGCAGAGCGCTTCGAGGGTGCTGGCGGAAAGGGCAGGCGTCATGGCGTCGGGTAACAGTGCTAACAGCCTATCAGTGCGCTATGACGCAACGAGTGAGTCATTTGACGCAGGCAGGACTGGTCAGGCACGGTGGCTCAGTTCGCGCGGGCACGGGCAAACTCGCCGGTGACGGCATGGAGCGCACGCAGATAGTCGTCCGGCGCTAGCAGGATCTGCGTGCCGCGCGCGCCGGCCGAAACCGAGATGACGTCGAAAAGGATGACCGTCTCATCGACGAAAACCGGATAGGCCTTCTTACAGCCAAAGGCCGTGACGCCGCCCCGGATATAGCCGGTGAGCGGCTGCACCTCTTTCAGTGGCACCATTTCGACGCGGCGGTCGCCGGTGAGTTTGGCGAGCGCCCTGGGATCGAGTTCGGCGTCGCCGGGCACGACCGCCAGGCAGACGCCGTTGCGGTCGCCGCGAACAACCAGCGTCTTAAAAACCTGCTCGGGAGGAAGGCCGACTTTGCGGGCGACGGTGGCCGCGGTCAGGTCGTCCGGATCGACGTCGTAGTGGCGGAGTTCGAAAGGAATGCCGAGTTCTTCGAGGATGCGTACGGCGTTGGTCTTCATCGTTCGCGCGTTGCCGGGTTCGGCGATCAGGCCCAGGCCCGCCCGTAGCGGACGGTCACATCCACGTTCTGGCCGAGCGCCTTTGCCGCGTGCAGAGGCCAGTAGGGATCGCGCAGCAGTTCGCGGGCGAGGAACACGAGGTCGGCCCGGCCCTGGCGCACAATCGCGTCGGCCTGCGCCGGTTCGGTAATCAGGCCGACCGCGCCGGTCATCATCCCGCTCTCCTTGCGGATCTTTTCGGCGAAGGGCACCTGGTAGCCGGGCGCCGGCTGAATCTTCGCCCACGGTACGAGTCCGCCCGAAGAGCAATCGATCAGATCGACGCCCAGCGCACCCACTTCATAAGCGAGCGCCACGGAGTCGTCCGGTGTCCAGCCGCCATCCGCCCAGTCCGTGGCAGAGATGCGCAGGAAGACCGGCAGATGCTGCGGCCATTCGGCGCGCACGGCACGCGTCACTTCGAGCAGGAAACGGATGCGGTTTTCAAACGGGCCGCCGTATTCATCGGTCCGGCGGTTGGAAAGCGGGGAAAGAAACTCGTGACAGAGGTAGCCGTGAGCGCCGTGGATTTCCACCACCTGAAAGCCGGCCTGCAGGGCGCGGCGGGCGGCGTCGGCGAAAGCGTTGACAATGCCGGCGATGTCGAACTGGGTCAGCGCCATGGGCGCGGGGTCCCGCTCATCGAACGGAAGCGCGCTCGGGGCTACCGGTTCCCATCCGCCCTGTGCCGGATAGAGCAGTTTGCCGCCCTCCCAGGGGCGCGCCGAACTGGCTTTTCGCCCGGCGTGGGCCAGTTGAATGCCAGGGACAGAGCCCACCGAGCGGATAAAGTCCGCCACGCAGGCAAGGCCGGGGATCTGTTCATCCTTCCACAGGCCGAGGTAGCCCGGCGAGATGCGGCCGCGCGGTTCAACAGCCGTGGCTTCGGCGATGACGAGGCCCGCGCCACCCACGGCGCGACTGCCGAGGTGCACCAGATGCCAGTCGGTGGCGAAACCGTCTTCCGACGCGTACTGGCACATGGGAGAGACAGCGATACGGTTCCGGAAGCGGACGCCGCGAATTTCGAGCGGGTCGAACAGGTGCATGGAAATCTCATGGTACTCTCTGCACGTGCGGTTCCGCCCGCGTTTGTGTTCCATATTGCGGTTTGTCTGCCTGCAGGCTGTCTGCGCCGCGCCATTCGTGTGCGCGGCCGAAGGAGCGTCGAAAGTGGAAGAGGGAGTTTCAAGAGAGCTGGCGAGAGAGCGGGCGCGCCTCGTGACCAACCTGCGCTACGCCGTGCACCTGAATCTGGAAAAAGGCGCATCGCGATTGCAGGGCCGCGAAACCGTCACGTTCACGCTCTCTGAAGCACCGGCAGAACTGGCGCTCGATTTCCGCGATCTGAATGCGAAAGGCCTCGCGACGGCGGGCGAGGCGGGCAATCTGAAGGTCAACGGCGCGGCGACCGGACTGGTTCACAGCAACGGACACATTCTGCTTGCGGGAAGCCATCTGCACCGCGGCGAGAACCGAGTGGAACTGGATTTTTCGTCGGGCGTGGCCGAAGCCAACCGCGCGATCACCCGCTACGTGGATACGCAGGATCAGAGCGAGTATCTGTACTCGCTGTTTGTGCCGATGGACGCGAGCCTGGCGTTTCCCTGCTTCGACCAGCCGGATCTCAAGGCCCGCTTCACCCTGACCGTCACCGCGCCCGCCGACTGGCAGGTCGTCGCCAACACGGAAATCGTCTGGCGGCTCCACCGCGGGCAGCAGCGGATGTTCAAATTCGCCGAAACGAAGCCAATCAGCACATATCTGTTCGCGTTTGCGGCCGGCCCGTTCGTGAAACTGAGCGCCGCGCCGGGGGCGGCGCCTCTTGCCCTTTACGTGCGCAAGTCGCAGGCCGCGCGGGCGCAGGAGGAATGGGCGGGCGTCGCGGAAACCACGCGCCGCGGCATGGGGAAGATGGCCGCCTTCTTCGCCCAGCCGTTCCCGTTTTCCAAATACGATCAGGTGCTGCTCCCCGGCTTTCCGTACGGCGGCATGGAACACGCCGGCGCAACGTTCCTGAATGAAGATGCCGTTCTCTTCCGCAGCGCGCCCACGGTGAACGATTACAGCCGCCGCACCGAACTGGTGCTGCATGAACTGGCGCACCAGTGGTTCGGCGACTTCGTCACTATGCGCTGGTTCGACGATCTCTGGCTCAAGGAAGGCTTCGCGCAGTACATGGCTTTCCATACGCGGGCCGAACTGGAGGAGCCCGGGCCGGTCTGGAAGCGGTTCTATGAATCGATCAAACCGCTGGCCTACCGGATCGACGCCACGCGCGGGACCACGCCGATCTATCAGGAGATCGCGAACCTGAAAGATGCAAAATCGGCCTACGGAGCAATCGTTTATCAGAAGGCGCCGAGCCTGCTGCGGCTGCTCAGCTTCAATATCGGCGAAGATAGTTTTCGCGAAGGCGTACGGCTGTTTCTGAAAGAGCATGCCTGGGCGAACGCGGAGTGGAGCGATCTGATCGGCGCGTTTTCGCGGGCATCGCGGCGGGATCTCACGCCGTGGGCCGACGCGTGGGTGAAACGGCGCGGCATGCCGGTGGTGGAAGCGAAGTGGGAGTGCGACGACGCCGGCCGTATCGCGTCGTTCGGCCTGTCGCAGCGCGACGCACTCGATGAAGGCCGCGTCTGGCCGGTGCGGACGCAAATCCTGCTGGGGTACCGCGACGGCCGCACCGAGCCGATGACGGCTTCTTTCGACAGCGCACGCGCATCTCTCGCCGAAGCCATCGGAAAAAGCTGTCCCGCGTGGGTGTTCGGTAACAACGAAGATCACTCGTACGGTCTTTTTCTGCTCGATGAGACAAGCCGGCAGGCCATTGTGGAACAACTGCCCCGCATCGCCGACTCCTTCCGCCGCACGCTGCTGTGGGGCGCGCTGTGGGACAGCCTGCGGGAGTCACGCATGGCGCCGCTCGATTACATCAGGCTCGGGCTGAAGTTGCTGCCGGCGGAAAACGATGCGGAGCTTGGGATTTCCATCCTCGGCCACGTGCGGGCGGCGTGGTCCGATTACCTGTCCGCGGAGCAGCGCGCCGCGATGGCGGAAGAGCTGGAAGATTTTCTGCTCGCGCGGATGCAGCAATCGGAGTCGCTCGACGCGCGCACCGCAAGTTACCGCGGCCTGGTCGGTTCCGGCACCACCGGGCGCGCGCGCAGCGTACTGAAAGACCTGCTGGCGGCGCGCATGGAAATTCCTGGCGTCCCGCTGCGGCAGCGCGACCGCTGGAACATCGTCGCGTCGCTGCAGGCGCAGGGCGACAGCGACGCAGCAGATCTGCTAGAAGCCGAAGCGAGGCGCGACAACAGCGCGGACGGGCGGAAGTACGCGTGGGTCGCGGGTGCGGGAGTGGCACGTGCGGAGAACAAGCAGAAGTACTTCGAACAGTTCCTCGGCGGGTCCGTTCCGGAAGACTGGGTGACGGCCGGCATGCCGTACTTCAATTACTGGACACAGCCCGACCTGACACTGCCTTTTCTGAAGCCGGCGCTCGAAGCTCTGCCGAAACTCAAGCGCGAGCGCAAGATCTTCTTCGTGCTGAACTGGCTCGATGGCTTCCTCGGCGGGCAGAACTCGCCGGCCGCGCTCGGTGCGGCAGATGATTTTCTGCAAACCGGCGAGATCGATGGCGACCTGCGGCTCAAAGTGCTCGAAGCGCGCGACGAACTGGCGCGGACCGTGAAGATTCGCGAGCGCTACGCGAAATAGGTGCGACCGGCGTGGCTCAGGCTGCCGGATGAACGCCGAAAACATGCGCCCGATTTTCGTGTCCGAGGGCAGCCACGATGCAGCCGCCCGCGAACACCACGCCGGCCGTGATCGCCATGGTGGCGGAATACGACATGTGTTCGGCAAACGTCGCCTGAATCAGCGCAATGGAACCGGAGAGCAGCACGCCGCACTGATAGGCAAAACCAGGCAGGAAGCCGCGCACCCGGTCCGGCGAAAGTTCGGCCAGATGCGCCGGAATCACGCCCCACGCCCCCTGCACCATGAACTGCATGAGAAACGCCCCGGCCAGCAGCAGCGGAGTCACCGGCGAAAGCGCCCACAGAGGAATCACCGCCACGCCGAGCAGCAGTGCCGTAATGATCGCGCGGCGACGCCCTTTGAGATCCGAATAGTAGCCAAACACGATGCCGCCGATCAGAGCGCCGCAACTGGCAATCATCGAAGCCGCCGAGCGCATGGAAGGATCGAAGTTGCGGAAGCGCTGCAGGAAGGTCGGGTACATGTCCTGCGTGCCGTGCGAGGTGAGGCTCATGAAAGTCATCAGCACCACCATATAGAGGAAGACTTTCCAGTTGCCGAGGATCGCGCGGCGCAGATCGCGCCAGTCGCGTGTGCGCGTCTTCTCCCAGACTTCCGATTCCTTCACGTGCATGCGAACGAAAACGGCGAGGATCGCCGGCAGTCCTCCCAGCAGAAACATGGGCCGCCAGCCCCAGCGATTGAAGAACGTGAAATAACAGAGCGCGGCCAGAAGATTGCCGGCCGCGTAGCCTTGCTGCAGAAGACCGGAAAACACGCCGCGCAGCCGTGGCGGCACCTTTTCCATTGTGAGTGACGCGCCCACGCCCCACTCGCCGCCCATCCCGATGCCGAACAGCGCCCGCAGAATGAGAAACACCCGGTATGTCGGCGCGAATGCGGTGGCGACTTCCACGATCGAATAAAAAATGAGATCCAGCATCAGCGGCAGACGGCGGCCGTAACGATCGGCCAGCAGGCCGAAGAGGAATGCGCCGATCGGGCGAAACGCCAGCGTGAGCGTGATGGAAAAGGCCATCTCCTTATCGGAGCGATGGAATTCGTTGCCGATGGCCGTGAGGCAGTACACCACCAGAAAGTAGTCGAACGCATCGAGCGTCCAGCCGAGAAAGCCCGCGGCCACGGCGGCGTTCTGATCCGGCGAGATTTTGTCGGCCCCGGCGGGACGTGCGGCGTTCACTCGCACGATTGTATCTCCGCAGCCAAACCATCCTTCGCCGGCGCTGCGGCGCGAGCGGAATAGCCAATGGTTGACAGGGCAGCGATACGTTCCGGCGCCGCGCCGCGATCCGGCGTTCGAAAAGAATTTTCCGAATGCTTCCAGCCGGCGCGCCGAAGCGCGGAAGCGGCCTGTTTTGATAGTGGTCCGCACGCACAAACCGCCTCCGTCACTGCGCCGCGCCGGCGTAGAGAAATAGTGCTCTTGGTTAGCGATTGCTACTTCTACTTCCGGCGGATTTTACTCGGTACCACAGGACTTTTACGTACCGAACTTTTCCAACACAATCAGGTTGTGCAGAAGACCAAACAGATCGCGAACACAACCCGGCGAGTTTACGACCGGAAGAACGCGAACGTGGCGATGCACGGCACGACGTGCCGGCCGGAAGCACAATCGGCGGCCGGGCGTGTCGAAGGAGGGTCCAAATGAACAAACATTTTCTGTGTGTGACGCTGGCGCTCGGCCTCTGCTCGGCAGGACAGGCAGCCACCACGCTTTCGTTTCCCAATCTCAATAACGTTCTCTACAACGGCAGCGAACCTATCAGCCCTTACGCGGGCTCGCTGGGCGGCCAGGCTGTGACTTTGTTCTGCGACGATTTCAACGACGCCATCAGCATCCCGGCCACCTACCAGGTCAACATCACGGCGGACAACGCCAGCAATCTTTCGCTGACGCGCTTCGTCTCAACCAACTACAATTCGGCGTATCCCACAGGCAGCACGCTGTACGAAGAGATGGCGTGGCTCTTTACGCAGATGATGCAACCGGGCCAGACCACGGCCAACCAGATCGCTATTCAGGAAGCTGTCTGGCACATGACCGCTTCAACGCCGGGCGCTGTCTCCACCACGTCGCTCTCCAACTCGGGATCCAACCTGACTTATCTGCAGTGGATCACGGATGCCGGCAACGATTACAACAAGACCGTCAGCGGCTTCGCCACGCCGAATTATTCCAGCTGGATGATCCTGACCGACGTCGCCAACGCCAGCGTGAAAACGCAGGGCACCGGAAATCAGGAACTGCTGGCGTACTACACTTCGGGCTCGTCGATCACGAGTGCGGCTGCGACCCCTGAACCGGGTACGATCGTGACGCTGGCCACCGGCCTCGCTCTGCTGGCTGCCGGTTTGTATCGGCGGGATCGCGCCGGCA
>Ga0214192_1000126_pt1 | contig 44907 bp, 42 predicted proteins | sample TroBogEpilimnion_44_FD_153030 | JGI IMG/M metagenome (GOLD analysis project Ga0214192, IMG submission 153030) | Freshwater microbial communities from Trout Bog Lake, WI - 29JUL2008 epilimnion | ecosystem: Environmental > Aquatic > Freshwater > Lake > Epilimnion/Euphotic zone | place: Trout Bog... | reverse complement strand
GAATCAAGCAGTAACTATTCAGTATCGTGTAACAAATAATGGCACTAGTAGTTGGAATATTGATTTTCAGACTAATCCGACATTGACTCTTATTCGAGGCAATACTTATATTTTTAATCTGGTGCAGACTGCGGCTCTGTCTTTTTATATCAAGACACAGGTTAGCTATGGTACAACCAATCTCTGGAATTCGGGTGTAATTAATAATGGTGGCAAACAGGGCCTAGTTACATTTACTGTTCCACAGGATGCTCCTGATACGCTGTATTATTGTAATGATTTAGAGTATAACCTACAGGGTCAATTTAACATTATCAGTGCTGAGCCAGGAACCGGTCCAGACTTTTGGATACAATCAGAGCCTGGGGTAAATGGTCGATTACCTTGGTCACGTAATATCAGTAGTCGTGATGTCTTGGGAGTAGTAAACAACGGAATAGATTTAGGTACGGTGACATTTAACGTACCCCTAGCCACCGCCCAGAATTTTTATTATTCTCTGCCCTACATTGGTTATCCAACTGCGACAACAGGTCAGGTAAATTTAATCTGTTCCTCGATACAATATGATCAAATAAACGGCATTTTAGTTTCACAGTTTCTTGAAACATATCCCACAGGTATAGATGGCGTTACCAACCTTAACGGTCAAACTTTAGTCTTTACTTCACAGTCGACAGATCCAGCAGCTGGTGGATGGAATAACATTCAGCCATTTGATCCCTTGCCATCAGGAGATGATAACCAACCAGGTGCTTACGATACGTTTGAGTTTGCAGAAGCAACTCCTATAACAGACCCTGCGGTACAAGCCAGCCTATGGCAAATACAATATGTAAGTGATGCTAACGGGGTGCTCTTTATTCAACTTAATAGTATCCAACCGATAGATAATTTAACACAGTTTATTGTTACATCCGGTACCCAATATGTTAATACACAATGGTATAAAGATTCTTCGGGAATTATTACTGAAATGCCATTGCTTACTGCGGCATTACCTCAGTTATACTATCAGGATAGTGAAGATCCAGCTATATTTGGTGTAATTAATTTAATTGAAAGCAATATTAATCCTCCTGTGCCGGCTTTATCCATTACTGGTGTAGCTGCTACCGGATCGCAAGTAACATTGACGTTTGCCCAGCAGTCAACTGTTCCTTATTCTATAGGCAGCACAATCATTGTATCGAATGTTACGCCATCTGGATATAATGGCAATTATACAGTGGTTGCGTGTACTACATCAACAGTGACCTATGCAAGTACCTATGCAACGGCATATACCGGCGGTGGTGTGATTAATTCTGTCAATATTAACTCTTACATTAATGTTGATACTGACATTTTAGGTCAACAGAATTATGTCAGTCCAAATGGAGTGCAGTTTACCAATGGTCTTAAGATTATATTTGAAGGTACAGTATATCCATCATCTTATGTTAATAATACCTATTATGTACAGGGTGTTGGCTCCGGCATTGAGTTAGTACCGGTAGACAGCCTAATAGTGGTTGAACCCTATGCTATAGATGTCGATGGACAGCCGATTGTACCTGATTACATGACTATTAATATGGCCAGCCCGGATCTTAATCCCTGGTCTCGTAGCAATCGTTGGTTTCATTCAGATGTTATCGAATATGCTGCTGCATTGAATGACGTTACCCCTACCTATACTAATGCACAACGAGCCAATCGTCCTATTTTAGAATTTAGGGGAGGTACCAAATTATTTAATTTTGGTACGCAGGGAATTCCTGCAGTTGATATCATTGATTTTACACAGACTGATGCGCTATTAAATGTTAATGGGCAGACTGGATATGGCTCCAACGGATATACTTTTGTTCAAGGTAGCTTGGTAATTTTTGCGGCTGATAATAACCCCAATGTTCGTAATCAAGTGTACACAGTAAACTTTATTACACCAGTACCATCTACTACCCCCATTATTAATTTAGTCCCTACTAGCTATAGCCCGGTATTACTTAACCAAACCACTGTCTGTCGTAATGGGATCACTTTGCCCATTGTCAACGTAGTTGGTAGCGGCGCTGCGGTAACAGTATCATTCACACCTAGAACATCAGTCCCTTATGTACCCGGCCAATCTATAACAGTGACAGGAGTAAATCCCACGGTGTATAATGGTAGTTACATTGTAACATCATGTACTACATCTTCTGTAACTTTTGCCAGTACAACTTCTGCTACCTATGTTTCAGGTGGTACACTTGGGCTGTTGGGGGAAAGTTTTTATTATAACGGCACTACATGGGTAGCAGGCCAACAGAAAGTATCAGTGAATCAACCACCACTATTTGATGTATTTGACAGTAATGGTATTAGTTTTGGTGATTCAACAATCTATCCCAGTACCAATTTTGCTGGGTGTAAACTATTAAGTTATGCCGAAAATCCAGATAATACTGTTGATCCGGTACTGGGTATCCCCTTGGCTTTCTTTAGCCTGCAAAATATAGGTGACATTCTATTTGATAATAATTTATATACAGACACGTTTGTATATACACCACCAGGCACCGCAGGTAAGACAATCAATGTTAGCGACGGGTTTGTATATCAATATTCTGATAGAGTCGTATTTACTCCAGAATTAGGTTGGCAAACTGCGGCTATTCCATCGTTGCCGCGTCAACAGTTCCAATTTTCATATGGTGGAACACCATTGCAGTTGGATGTTCTAATTGACACGAGCCTAAATGTTACTCCCGTACAAGTTTTTGTTAATAATGTATATCAAATACCATCTACATATACTCTATCGGTAGATTCTAATACCAATACATCATTAATTACATTAAACAGTCCGGCCTTGGTTGCTGGTGACATTGTTGAAGTATTGGCATACAGCCAACAAGCAAGTACTCAGGGTTTTTATGAAATTCCAGTCAATCTGGAGAATAATCCGTTTAACAAAAATAGTCCTCAATTCAGTCTGGGCACAGTACGTCAGCATTATGCGACTATTTGTGAGAATTTGCCCAATTTGAAGGGACCTATTAATGGCAGAAATAATACACGCGACTTGGGCGATATTGTTCCTTACGGTGGTCTAATCTTACAGCAGTCATCGCCACTGACCTTGGCCGGTTTCTTTTTACGCAATGCAAACTATGATATATTTGCAGCACTAAGCTATAACAGTAGAGAATACATCAAGTATAAGAATAAATTGTTGACCGCAGTTACTCAATTAAACCTTACTGGTAATGAAACTGTGGCGCAGATACTTGATTTAGGCATAACTTATATCACAAAAAATTCCAATAACATGAGTCCATTTTATTGGTCGGATATGTTACCAGTCGGCACAAATTATACAACTAATACTACTGTGGTTAGTCCTATTACTGGGCGGACTTTTAATACAACACAAATGTATAATTTCACATCCAGTAACTATCTTGGATTATTGGTATATGTCAATAACGTACTACTAATACGTGGAACCGAGTACATAGTTTCACCAGATTCGCCTAAACTAACAATCTTAATTCCATTACAGGTTGGTGATGTAGTTACTATTAATGAGTATCCTACTACCGTAGCCAGCTGGTGCCCCAATACCCCAAGTAAGATGGGTCTTTATCCCAAGTATACGCCCAGCATTTATGTTGATGAAACATATTCAGAGCCAACTGTAGTAATTCAAGGGCATGATGGATCTATTACTATTGCCTTTGGTGATATTCGCGATCAAGTATTGTATGAATTTGAAAAACGTATATACGATAATATTAAAGTTGATGATAATCCAATTCCATTGACATCAGATCAAGTGGATCCTACATTTTATCCTGCTCAGACAACAGCGTTATTACCTGGATTCTTCCGCAAAACGCCGTACACATATACAGAAGTTAATCAGATCTTAACCGAGGACTTTTTGACCTGGGTTGGGCAGAATAAAATAGATTATACTCAACAAAATTACGTTGCATCTAATCCTTTTACCTATAACTATAGTCAAGCTGCTAATAGACTTGACCAAACAGAATTCCTACAGGGAAATTGGCGTGGTATCTATCGTTATTTTTACGATACAGAAACTCCTACTACAACTCCTTGGGAGATGGTGGGATTTACCGAAGAACCAGCATGGTGGATTACACGATATGGCCCAGCACCCTACACTTCGGGCAATATGGTACTGTGGGGAGATCTAGAAGCAGGCATTGTTGGTGACCCAGCGGGTCCATATATCCTGCCCGAGTTTATTCGCCCTGGATTAAGTGATATTATTCCTGCCGGCCCTGAAGGTGAACTGTTACCTCCAACAGAATGTGTTATGGGACGAAATAATCCCTACGGATTCCAACAATCATGGGTATCAGGCGATGGCGGACCAGTGCAAGCATCTTGGTGGAATAGTAGTTCTTATCCATTTGCTATTATGCGGCTAATGGCACTAACAAAACCAGCACAGTTCTTCAGTGTATTTGCTGATAGAGACCTATATCGTTTCAATAACACATTGGGGCAATACTTATTAAACAATCGTTATCGTTTAAATGCCTCGGACGTGCAGATATATGGCACTGGTGTAAGTAAAGCAAGTTATATTAACTGGATTGTTGATTATAATCAACAGATAGGGGTTAATAGTTCGGCCAATTTAACTAAGGATCTATCAAACTTAGATGTACGATTATGCTATCGTATGGCATCCTTTAGTGATCCAGCATATGTGCAGGTGTTTACCGAGCGTGCCGGCCCCAGTTCCACAAATAATAGCCTATTAATTTCTCCTTCAAGTTATGATTTGCTATTTTATAAGAATCAACCTTTTAGTCAAGTTACATACAGCTCTGTAATCGTTCAAGTAGAACAATTGGGCTCGGGAGGAGTCGGATATGGTGTGTACGGATATAGTACCGCTCAACCTTATTTTGAAACTTTAGTTAGTAGCCCGGCTGGTTTGTATTCTACCATCACTTCCGGCAATATTTCGGTACAGGTGCCCACTCAATATACTAACAACACCGTACAGATCCCTTATGGGTACGTCTTTACCAGCTTATCTAGTGTATGTGATTTCCTATTAAGCTATGGTGCATGGTTGCAGACCCGAGGAATAATATTCAATAATGCCTATAATGGGTATACGTTAAACTGGAACCAGATGGCCCAGGAATTCCTGTACTTTGCTGATCAAGGCTGGCAAACCAACACAATGATTAATTTAAATCCTTGTGCAACAACCATTACTGCAAGCCAACCTATCAGTATTGTTGATACTATTGCCAGTATAACTCCTGACAATATGTTATTGGATCAAAATCGTACAGTATTAGATGTTAGTAAAATGGTGGTTAACCGCGATGGTAATCAATTCTCAATCACATCTACAAATGGGCAAACTATTAATTATCTGACGTTAAAGTTTACCAATTATGAAGACATGATTGTATTCAATAACGTGACTAAGAATACAGATTTAATATACGACCCCACCACTGCCGATCGTCAAGTTCGCCTGAGCTTAATTGCATCCACTACAATTCAGTGGGACGGTCAACTCAATGCACAGGGCTTTATACTTAATTTAAATAATGTACAACAATGGCAGGCTTACACCAAATACACTAAAGGTGAAATGGTAGTGTATAAAAATACCTACTGGCAAGCCTTGGTAATTAGTGAGCCACAACAGACGTTTAATTATAACGAATGGGTTAAAACAGATTACCAAGCTATTGATACTGGGCTGTTACCTAACTTAGCCAACAAAGCCGATCAAATGGTTACTGCATATGATGTTTATCGTGCTAATTTAACCAGTGATAATGATCTATTTGCATTTGGCTTGATAGGATTCCGTCCTCGTCCTTATATGACGAATATGAATCTTAATGGCGTAACTCAGGTTCAATTGTATCAGCAGTTTATTGGAACAAAAGGTACTACTAGAGCCGCAGAAGTATTCAGTGCAACTCAACTTAACGGCAAGGAGAGTGGGGCCTATAACATTTATGAAAACTGGGGCGTCTTATCGGGCACCTACGGGGCAAATGCCAACAAGAGTTATTTTGAAATACAGTTAGATGAAGCAAAATTATCATACAATCCTTCGACTATACAAATTATAAACCCTAATGAAAAGAGTGAGGCTAATCAGCAGGTATATCTAAATAATCTCTGGAAAGAAAGCTATGCGATTACCAGCACCGATATCTTACCTACAACTTATGAGACTGACAGTTTAGTAACTGCATTGCCATCAGCTGGTTATGTGTGTTTAGATGATGTTGATGTAACAGTATTCAGTTTGAAAGATCCTACTGAGATCTCTGCAAAAATTGGCAGTATAGGTATAGGCACATATATCTGGATTGCCAAGGTCAATACATATGACTGGGGAGTGTATCGAGTAGCCAGCGTGCCTGCGCAGATGGTACAGTTGACAGACAATCTTACTGGTACTAGTATTGCACAGTTTAACTCAGTGCATGGCTTGACAGTCGCTGATTTAATCGTTATCAAATATTTCAATGACGGAGTTAACGGTGTTTATAGAGTATTAGCAGTACCTTCGCCGACATCAATTATTGTGGCATTTAGTTTCGTCAATACAAATGTTACCACGATAACAGGTACAGGCATTGTGTTTCATTTACAGAGTGCTCGCGTAAGTCAAGCTAGTGATATATCAACGTTGCCTTATGTAAATAATCTAGTTCCCGGCGCAATTGCATGGGTAGATAATGATGGCAGTGGACATTGGGCCGCAGTAAAAAAACAAACTCCATTTACTACTAATTCTGTAATCGCGCCAGGTGCAGCCGCTACTGCACAATATGGTGTAAGTATAGCTCAATCTGAAACTAATTATTCCGCCTTAGTCGGCGCCCCTGGTGCTAATTCTGGTACGGGTACAGTATTCACATACTTCCGAGGTATACTAACAGATTACCAGTTTAATAATATAATAACATTGGGTGTACCTGATACCGCTAGCTTTGGTAACATGCTAACTTTTGGTAATTCTACCTGGGCAGTAGCTGGCGCCAATGCCAGTAACTACGGTATGGGATATGCAGCAGTAATTTACCGAGATCCTGCGGTAAATGCGGTCACCATTACACAAATTTTAGTACCACCGGATCAAGATTTCGGTACAATAGGATTCGGTACATCCGGTGCCATTAGTAAAGATGAAAAATGGATGTACATAGGCGCACCTGGCGCCAACAAAGTATATGCCTATGAGATGGTAGAGGTGCCTGAGCAGGTAATAGAATATACCACAACTGTTGGGGTATCAACGTATGCTTACTCTAATTCAATACAGATTAATGATGCATATCCTGCCCAATTAATGGTTATTTTGTCTGGAAACGAACTAGTTGCAGGTACTGATTACACAATAGACGCGACAAATGTAGTACTGACGTATGCACCGGTTACTGAGCAACCCTTAGTGATATCTCGTAGATTGGCGGCAGTAGTTGACGCTCAAAATTATTATAATATACAACAAGACTCAACATCTGGATCAGGATATAGTGCATTGTTTAATGTAACAAATGTGCGTGGTACATATACTGTCAAGTTGCTATCTGGCGGTGCAAATTATCAGGTTGGCGATACACTGACTATTGATGGAACACAACTAGGTGGTACTTCTCCAGCGAATGATTTGACAATAACTGTTGGTAGCATAATATTCGACGGAGTTATGTCAGGATATAGCATTTCGGGCACCGGTGCAGCGGCAACAGATTCATTTACACTTGCCACTTACCTATATAACGCTACTACCATTGATAATTTTTCTGTATTAGTGGACGGCGTGGTGCAGCGACCTTACCTTGATTATACATTTGATCCAACAACAACAATATTAACATTTATAACTTCACCGGTATCAGGTGCTTTGATTAATGTAGTAACTCCTACCTATTGGCAGTATGTTACAACCATTACATCTGCAAATTCGTTATCTGGTGACAATTTTGGCGCCAGCATATCGACCACTACAGATGGCTCACAGGTATTTGTAGGAGCTCCTACCGAGGCTAATAATACTTTATCTAAGGCTGGTACAGTTTATGTATTTGATAGAAGTGTAGTACGATACATTGTATCAAATCCTGCGCAACTAACATATACTGTTTTAGGAAGCAATAACCCACCGGTTGCAGTAAACGTAAATGGTGAATTTTTATTATCTACAACACAGTCTACTAATGGGCAGTACAGCGTGTCTGGTGGAACAGTTACATTTACCAATATAGTACTTAACTATGGTGATATAATTGAGATTGGAACCAATCAGTTTAATCAGATTCAACAATTAACCAGCAGTACTTCGATTGCTCTGGCAGAATATGGTTCGGCAATTGATGCATGTCCTTTGAATTGTAGTTTATATGTAGGCGCCCCCAAGGACGGAACTTATCAAATTAATGGTGGTTCGGTTGATCATCAAGTTAATCAATCACGTGTATACGGAGTCACTACTAGTACAATAGCCAATCCAACTCTTCCAATAAATGGTACTATTCGAATCAATAATACTCAGGTAACATTGCCACCTGCGCCAAATAATACCCCGGCAGGATTGGCCGCAGCCATTAATGCCGCAGCAATTCCAAATGTAGTTGCCGCTCCAACCCCTGATTTAACCTTCACTGGTGATGGGTTAACACAGGCATTTTATGTAGGCGCCTTATACTCAGCTGCTAGCGCATACACTACAGTAGTATATTTAAATGGAGTATATCAACTACCTGACGTAAATTATTCATACGATCCAGCTACAGAAACCATTTATTTTGTATATGCACCATTGTCTGGAGTAGTTATTACTGTGGTATCAGGTAGACTGACTATATCTGTTGAAAATGCGGATGCTGGTCCGGCTAATGGGTTACTTACTGTATTACCCGGCGTTGCTTCTTCGATGTTTACTGAATTAGGATTCGATACTTTTGTTTTTGTACAACAGATTCTAAGCCCTCTACCGGTAGCAGAAGCATACTTTGGATCTAGCCTAAGTATCGATAGTAATGCTGTTAATTTGATAGTAGGAGCGCCTAACGGTAGTGTTTATGAACCAACAACATTTGATCTGGGTCAGACATATTTTGATGAACATAGTACAACATTCTATAATCCAATACCTACTGGTGGTGTAGCATACACATATGACTATTTCCCTAGTGGTTCCAACAACGTTAATAATCCAGGGCAGTTTGCGTTCGGGCAACAGATTTATAACAACATTATTCAAAGTGGCGACTTCTTCGCATCTGCGGTCAACTATACCAATGGTAGATTAATGGTGGGTGCGCCTGGTGGTACTACTATTAGCACCTCGGGCAATGGTTACTCGGTCGTATTTGACAATCCTACCAATACACCGGCATGGAAACCTATACGTGTTCAGCAACCTGTGGCCGATGTAAATGCTATAGATGGTGTATTCAGCTATAATGGCGGGCAGGTTGTTGGTATTAATGACACATTAAATGGTGGATATCAGACATATTTTGATTTCTTTGATCCTCTACAAGGAAAAATACTTGGGTTAGCTCGAAGCAATCTTGACTATATTGGTGCGGTAGATCCTGCACAATATAATCAGGGTACTGTTCACAATAATGGACAGGCTTGGGGAGCAGAACATATTGGACAAATGTGGTGGGATACCGATACTGTAAGATTTATTGATCCTAATCAAGATGATATTGTGTATGCTAGTCGTCGCTGGGGTACAACATTCCCTGGTAGCAACATAGATGTGTATCAGTGGATAGAAAGTGATACTACTCCGTCGGGGTATACAGGGGCAGGCATACCATTAAGCCCAACCAGCTATTGTATGGCAACCGTGTTAGGTTCGAATAATATTTTCACTACTCTTTATTACTTCTGGGTTCGAGGCCTTGCTACCATTGCAACAGGGTCCGGAAAAACATTAAGTTCATCAGGTGTAGCCAGTTACATACTAGACCCACGCAGCAGCGGAATTCCCTATATCGCTGCTCTTAATGCATCTACAATTGCTATATATAACGCACAGAATTTAATAAACGCCACAAATACTATCTTAAATGTTAGTTACTCAAGAAAATTAACAGATGCAGTGGTTCACCAAGAGTATCAAATAATTACAGATGGTATTGCAAAGTCGTTTCTTAACACACAACTGTATCGTAAGTTTGTGGACAGTCTAAGCGGTATTAATTCTTCTGGGGATAATGTACCGGATCCTATGTTGAGTCCTGGTATGCGATTCGGCGTGCAGTTCCGTCCTCGCCAGTCAATGTTTGCTGATAGATTTACTGCTCTGGAAAATTACCTAGGCCGCGCAAATACAGTATTGGCACAGTATCCTATTACAGAAATTCGCAGTTTTAATCTATTAAAGTCAGCACAGCCGATTCCGCCAGCGAATTCAGGGGCATGGGACTTTGAAGTACCTAATTTAGAAGTATTGGGATATCAAAATCTCGCTGGAATCCCAGTAGGGTACAAGTATCTAGTGCTTAATGACAGTAATCAACAGGGTCGCTGGACAATATATACTGTTGGTGCTTATCAGACTCTAATACTTACACAATTTCAAAGTTATGATACTCCGTTGTACTGGTACTACGTTAACTGGTGGTTACCTGGATATAATTCCAGCGTAGCACCGGTTGCTGCTGTGCAAAACTACGGACAATTGGTTACCCTAAGTTACGAAACTGTTCCTGTGGGGGCGTCTGTTCGTGTTATATCTAATGGTGCAGGTAAGTGGGAAATTTACTTGCGTACTGGTGTTAAACCAGCTACTGATTGGAAACGTGTTGGTCTTGAAGATGGCACAATAGCATTTAAAGAATCATTATGGAATTATCCTTCCGGTAATTTTGGATTCGACGCACAAACCTTTGATTCACAATATTTTGACGAAACACCACAAATTGAAACACGTTATATAATCCAAGCATTGAATGAGGAAATTTATATTGATGAGTTACTAATGGAACGTAACAGTAGCTTAATATTGATGTTTAATTATGTCTACAGTGAGTTTACTAATCCATCATGGTTGGTTAAGACCAGTTATGTTGATGTTAATCATAATATTCGTGCGTTGTTACCTTACCAGACTTATCTTTCAGATAATCAAGACTTTGTACTGGATTATTTCCAAGAAGTTAAACCCTATCACGTTCAGCCTCGACAGTTTAACTTGGTTTATGATGGAGAAGACGATTTCCTAGGAGATGTGACAGACTTTGATTTGCCTGCTTATTGGAATTCGACTTTACCTGCGCCACAATTTGTTAGCCCTATACTAACGCCGTATGATGAAGCTATTACTACACATACTTCAATAGCTAGCAATACTGCACCTGATGCACAGATATGGATCCCTCCTAGTTTATACAGTCAATGGTTCAATAACTATACACTAAATGTACAGGGAGTGTCAGTTATCAATGCTGGATCAGGATACATAACTCCTCCGGTGGTGACGTTCGGTACTGAATGGCAAGCTAATACAAGCTACCTATTAGGGCAGCAAGTATATTATGCTAATAATTTATATACAGTTACCGTTCCCGGCGTAACATCAGCGATCCCGCCTTCATTCAACAGCGGCTCGTCTACTAATGGTAGTACTACATTAACATATTTTGGTTATCCAGCTACCGGCACCTGTATTATTAATTCTTCTGGTAATATTATTGATATTACCGTGACAAATCCTGGCAGTGGATATATTACTGACGCAAACATAACTATTTCCGGCGGCGGATTACCTGCTACCCCTATTGCCTGGGCTGCTGGATTAACAGTAGTTACAAATAGCTTTGTTATTACCCCAACTAATAACATATTTACAGTCGCCACCGCTGGTGTGCTGGGAAATGTTGCGCCTTGGGGGCAAGAAGATCAGATAAACGGAACAGTAGCATTAACTTTTGTTGGCCAAGTTGCAGAAGCTGGTGTAGTGATGGGAAATCCCGCAGGGCACTCGTTAGCAAGAACGTTTAATCTTACTTTAAAATATGACCGTTATGAATATACAACTGCTATAGTAGACTGGACAACAAATTCAACTTATGCCGAGGGAACACTTGTTAGATTTGATAATATTGTATGGAATGCCAACAGTACAATAACTAATCCAGTATTTGATCCGGCACAATGGACAAGAGTTGATGCTGCTGATTTAAGCGGTGTCAACAGAACTATGGGCTATTATGTTAGTACAGTCAATACTCCAGGATTATCATTACCATTACTAATAGATGGTATCGGCTATCCAAGAGTACAAGTTACTGGATTTAATTTTAATCAAGATACCGGATTTGATGTAGGAAATTTTGATATTAATCCTTTTGACAACTATTCAATAGGTCCTTCTGGATTACCGACATATGATTTAGATTTACTTGACACAATTTTTGGAAGTAGTTATTTAGATATATATTTAGGCACTCGTCCATCTGATATTAATGTTGAAGGTGGCCTGTATGTAGATATAAATGAAAGCCATGCACCTGAAGAGTTAGTGCCAGGTATTGAATTCGACACATTAGATATGCGGGTTTACACCACACCCGGTGCTGATTGGACTGGGCAAGGATTTGGCTTTCCACAAGAAGTAGAGCAAATCATATACAATAGCTCATCACCAACAATAAGTTTTGCTGGGCTAATACCATATCCTTTTGCCTTAGAAGTTACTGATGCAACTCAGGGTTATGATTTAACCGAAGGCACGGATTATACAGTTGACTGGCCAAACCAGACAGTTACGATAATAAATGCTTCTACTTTAGTTGCGAATGGAGACCAATTAGGTTTTTATGTGTATGAGTTGGGCGGAAGCAACCAGTTATTTAAAAATACATATATTGGTAGTGAATTTGGTAATGTACTAACTGTTCCTGTGGAGATTGATCTATTGTTACCTGATAATAATGGCTTTGCTATCGTGGTCAATGGTAATTATTTGGATAATACCAATTACACATACGCTACTGGTACAGTATTCGGCACAACAGTGATTACCTTTAATGATACGTACTACGCAACTGATTTTATTAGTTTAGCAGCATTAGGTCCTACTACGGTCAATAATGTAACTACCGATTATAGTTGGAGTTTACCTGTAACACAGAGTTTTACTGTGCCTACTACAGGTCAATTGATTTATAATTTGGATCCCGCTATTAATCTGGACTACACAAATCCAGTGACTGCTATTGTTACGATAGGGGGAGTGGTACTTACAGGGCCAGCCGGCGTAATCTACGAAGTAGACGGAGCCACTAGTTCTTTTGATTTACCACAACGAATGGGAGTTGATCCTACAACAATAATTGACTCGGAAATTAGTGTTTATATTAACAGCATCTTGCAAGACCCCGGGGTATATACGCTTACCGCAGGAGTCGTGTACTTAGATACTACCCCAGCTATTGGATCAGAAGTTTATATTGCTGTCAATGTCACTGCCCAGTATATAATTGATCCGGTGGAAAAAACATTAACAATTGTTTCTGGCATGGGAATAATACCTCTGCAAGGATATACAATATCGGTGACAACATTTAACGACACTCGACAACAGCGTTTATCTACGCAGATATTTGTTGGACCAGTATCGGAAGGCATTACATTATATGAAGCTTATGATTCCACATATTTTGATAATCCACCCGGTGCTGCGTCATCCACTCCTGGCCAATTTGATGCCGCTATTGGGGCAAGTATATCAGTGAATAATTTAGTATTATATCAATCATATACTGATATAGCTCGCCCATGGGTTTCATTGAATGGAAGAACATTAACAGCATATTTAGATTATACTATCGAAGGTAATTTGTTAATATTAAAGTCTGGAACAATAGGCGTTACAGATACATTAATAGTGACTAATGTCACTAATTCAGTAGTGCCAGAGGCAATGGCATTTAGGATATTCCAAGACATGCGCGGAGTTCAGGCAACATATCGTATGACTCCCAGTACTACCACTATAATAACACAGGATGTGTCGCAAACTGCTGATATTATCTATGTAGCCAATGCTAGTGCGTTAAGTATTCCTAATTTTTCTGCTAATATTTGGGGCGTTGTGACTATTAATGGTGAGCGTATTATGTATCGAGAAATTGATCTTGAAGCTAATACTATCAGTAGCTTATTGCGTGGGACAGCCGGTACCGCTGCTGCTCCGCACACCGCAGGTGCCTATGTATATGATATAGGTCGTGGTAATTTGTTACCATTGCCATACCAAGATTACATCGTAGATGTCACTATATTAGGTGATGGCACTACCACTATATTTGCTGCGTCTACTATATCGCTAGCATTTACTGATGCCCCAACGTGGGTACAGGCTTCTACTTATGATGCAGGAACCGTAGTAATTGATGATGGATTTTATTACCGTGCAACAATAGCGGTACCGGCCAATACTGCTATTTCCAACACTACATATTGGCAGTCTCTGAGTAGAGAAGTAGAAGTGTACGTTGCAGGAGCCCTGCAGACATCAGGGTATACCGTGACTAGCGAAACTCCGGTTATTATAACTTTTGATACAGCACCTGCTGATGGTTCAGAAGTTATTATCTTAGTACGCCGTGGGGTAACCTGGTATGCTCAGGGATCTGACCCTCTCTCTGCGTCCAATGGCGAGCCATTGCAGATAACCAATACTATACCAGCACGCTTTTTACAGGGAGTAAATTAGGATAAGTATCTGTAGATATAAATCATAATAAATAAACGACGATGAATAATAAACTACCTACTCAGCAGCAATCTACCCCCGAAAAGCGGCCCAATGACACCGGATCTGTATCGGTTGAAGCTTTTTTAAAGATATCCGATCCTAAAACACGCAAGGTATTCGTGGAGCAAAAAGCATAATGAATCAAAATACACATCCTATCATCACCGGGCATATCAAGATTACTGATAGAAACACGGGCGAAGTGCTAGAAGACAAAGATAATCAAATTAACTACGAAAACATCTCAATTTCTATGGCAAAGTCGTTATCTGATCAAGGTACCGGTTGGATTTATAAAATGGCTTTTGGTAATGGCGGCTCAGCAGTGGATCCCACCGGAGTCATCACCTATTTGCCTCCCAATGTAATAGGGCAGAATGCTAGTTTGTACAATGAAACATATGCGCAGATCGTAGATCAAAATTCAGCTTCTAATTTAGATCGAGCCAACAATAATATGACTGTTTTGCATACTTCTGGTAACCCGTATACTGATATATTGGTATCTTGTTTACTGGATTACGGCCAGCCAGCAGGTCAGCAAGCATTTGATAATAGTACCAATTTTAACGGTGAATATGTATTCGATGAATTAGGGCTACAATGCCAGAATGGCTCAGCTACTGAGTTATTACTAATTACTCATGTTATATTTCACCCAGTGCAAAAGAGTTTGAATCGTCAAATACAGATAGATTATACTTTGAGAATCCAGACTCTTACGAATTTAAGTGCTGCATAAATATATGAATACAAAACGGCTAAATACTTATAAGGATGGAGTAATCTAAATGTCATATACGATCAATCTAACAAACGGTAACTTATTAGTTACTGTGCCAGACGGTACTATTAACAACACCGCGTGTTCACAGACTCTGGTGGGTAAAAACTATGCTGGATACGGGCAATTTTTAGATGATAACTTCGTTCATTTATTGGAAAATGCTGCCAATTCTACAGCACCAACTGCTCCTTTGAAAGGACAGCTTTGGTTTAACACAACAACTGGTGTATTACAAGTTTACAACGGTGTAGGATTTAAATCCTTGGGCAGCGCACAAGCAGCATCGTCTGCCCCATCTAACAATTCTATCGGTGATTTGTGGTATAATACCACCACTCAGCAGGTGAATGTATGGACAGGATCAACATGGTTATTGGTTGGCCCAATTTATAATTCTACAACAGGCGTCACCGGTGCAGTCCCTGCGGTAATACCTGATGATACAAGTAATCCACATATTGTGGTTGAACTTTATGTGAATAATACAATTGTTGGAATTATTTCTGAAGATGCGACATTTACCCCACAAACACCAATTACTGGGTTTACGACAATTCGTCCAGGTATCACGCTTGCCACAGTTACCGGAAGCCAAGTTCCTTTATTCCAAGGTACAGCAACTAATGCACAGGCATTAGGTAATGTGTCAGCTAGTTCGTTCATGCGAACAGATGCCAATACATCAACAACTGGTACTTTGCGTGTTATTAACAACACTGGACTAGCAGTTGGTGCGAACGGTGATTTTGGTGTAGGCGTAACTGGTAACGTTAACGTAAATTTAACTAACAATGACCTGAATGGCAACATAAATTTTGTTATTAACAAGGCAGGTACTCCCTCTACTGCAATGACCATTAGCGGATCGACCGGAATTGTAAGCGGCGCATATGGTATTACTGCCAATTATGCTGACGTTGCCGAACGTTTTGCTTCAGACGAAGCATATGCTCCTGGTACTGTAGTTGAATTAGGAGGTTCAGCGGAGATTACAAGATCTAATACTGAACTAAGTGAATCTGTGTTTGGTGTAATTAGTACACGAGCAGCTTATTTAATGAATGGTGCTGCTGGTAGTGACTTAACACATCCACCAGTGGCTATGACAGGTCGTGTACCAGTTCAGGTTACTGGAATTGTGCGCCGAGGAGATCGTTTAGTATCAGCAGGCAATGGCATAGCAAGAGCCGCAGCAGCCGGTGAAGCTACCGCATTCAACGTAATAGGGCGATCACTTGTTGACAAATTAGATTCTGGTTTAGGCACGGTAGAAGCTATCGTAACCATTAAATAAAAAGCAACAGGAAAACACAGGAATGACTTATTCGACAGGCGGGTTAATACAGGCAACAGACTATAATGGGTTTGTGTCTACTACAGTCGGCGCTAATATTAACGCTACTATGAATACTACATATGGCCAACCAGCATTATCTACGGTAGCCGTAGCCGGTACTGTGACAGCAACACAATGGGCAACATTAAATGCAAACATTAGCTCAATGGCAAGTCATCAAGGTACTAGCATTACATCAAGATCAAACCCTGTTGCTGGAAATATAATTACTGCACTAGCTAACGTTAATGCTGATATTACCAGCTGCTACAATAATCGATATAACGCAGCTACCCAAGGCACACAATATACAGCATGGACTGGTACAGCCAGTTTTACTGCTGGTATAGGTAACGTAGGATTAGCCAACACACACGGAAAATGGACTGCAACTTGGACATCTAACGTAACTTTTGCTAACACAACTGCTGCTAGTAATTTCTTTAATGCTGGTGGATTAGTTAAGATTCAATATAGCAAAACAAGCACTGGCACTCCAGCCGATACAGAATGGAATGCCTTTATTGCCAACGTGTGCGGGACTATCTATGTAACAAGTACCGGAGCAAGTAAAACTCTCAATGGTACTACGTATACTGGGACAACAAAGATTGGCGGATCTGGTACGCCGACCACTTTGACAACCAGCACTGGATTTGCTCAATTAACCTCAAGCCCAACTACAATTTATAAACAGTTTGACTCAGGTACAGCTTATTCAAGCAACTATTTACAAACAAATGCTACGGTTTCCGGTGCGGTACTGACACTTACTACGACATGGTATGATAATGGTGATCCATTACCTGGAGCAGTTACAACATTGACTGGCGGCACAGCCACTACTGGCATTACATTCGGCACAGCACCTGTTACCATTGTTACATACATTCCTCCCGAGACAACATATCTCGCAAACGTGTGGGGAACTCCGACGGTATCAGTTTCCTGCGCTAACACTTAATTAGTTTTACCAAAAGGGCGTAATGCCCTTTACTTTTGCCCTTTCCTATAGTACAATAATCATATGAATACTGATAAATTAGTGGCGCATTCGCGAGTTCGTTTCGAACATGCCGCCGCCCGACGCACTCTTAAAGAAAAATACGAAGCAAAATTGGTCTTCGCATATAATGGTGGAATGTTTAAAGCTGGACCTGAACTTATTTCCATCATTGGCAGTACTAGCACCGGTCGATCAATCTTGGTATTACAAGATTTATACGGTAATCCTGTAAAAGTTGATAAAGCTGAACTTAGATCAATTGTAATAGGCCTTTGGCAAGATACCATGGACCAATGGCTTGTTGAATACGAAGAACTCAATAAAAAACGATGACAACTGGCGCATTGATATTTGCATTTAACAATGAACATATAGATTATCTTTCTATGGCCCGATGGTCAGCGAAAAATATTAAACGTCATTTAGGCATTCCCACAGCTATTGTGACAGATGTTCCTTTTGATAATACAGAATATGAATTATGTGTGTACGCTGAACCAGAAGGGTCCTATTCTAGAAAGTTTGCTGATCAGGTTAATGATGTAACATGGTACAATGGTAACCGTGTTGATGCATATGGGCTGACACCGTGGAAACAGACGTTGGTATTGGACGCCGATTATGTTGTGGCCAGTGATCAATTAGTTAAAGTTTTGACAATGAATACTAATTTTGTTGCTCATAAGACAGCATATGATGTGGTTAATCAAGATAACTTTGATGAATTAAACAACTTTGGTAACTTTAATATGCCCATGTGGTGGGCTACTGTAATGATGTTCAAGCGTAGCGATGAAGCTGAAATGCTGTTTAACGCCATGAACATGATTAAACAGAATTGGCAGCACTATAGAAATCTATATAAAATTTCACGATCCATCTATCGAAATGACTTTGCATTAAGTATAGCATTGGGCATTCTTAATGGCCATACACTAGATCACATGGATATTCCTTGGGGGTTAGCATCAGTAACTCCGGCACATACACTATCCAAAACAGCCGAAGATCAATATCGTGTGGATTTTCTAACGCCGGATCAGAAATCTCGATACATAACTATACACAATCAGGACTTTCATGCTATGGGTAAGAGACATTTAGGGGATATTGTTGCCAGTGACAGCTGAACACGGATATTTGATTCCTGCGATAGGCGATGTATATGTTAAATGTGCTAATAAGTTAAAGGATAGCATCATACAGTGGCATCCTAATGCCAATGTCACTATTTTAACCGAAGATATGTTGCCATACGGAAATCTTGGTGGTTATGCTAATGATTGGCAATGCTATGCAGCGAGTCCTTACCAACATACTATTAAATTAGAAGCTGACATGTGGTGCGCAGGCCCTATTGATCATTGGTGGGATTTATTGGCTAAACGTGATCTAGTTATTAGCCAAGGGTGCAGAGATTTTTACGATAAACCTGGTAAATCTAGGTTTTATCGTAGAATATTTGATAATAATGCTCTGCCAGATGTATACAATGCTATTACATATTGGAAGGTAAGTGATACCGCTGAAGAATTTTTTAAGATAGTGCGCGATATGTTTGAAAATTGGGAAAAGTATAAGACTTTGTTGAAATTTCCCGATGAAGTCGCCACCACCGATGTAGTTTATGCAATGGCTGCTGTTATAATGGGTGTCGAGAACGTAGTATTACCCGAAGGATCAGGCCCAACCATTGTACATATGAAAAAAAATATGATCCCCATTACGTCGGACGATTGGAGTAAAGATTTAGTGTATGAAAAAACTAATCCCGGTGTTAGAATTAACACAGTAGCGCAGTGGGGACTAGTACACTATTATGTGAAGGAGTTAGCAGATGAGTGATGACACAGATAAAATTAAACACAGTAAACGTCAGCAACAAAAAGAAAATCACATTAACCGACAGATGAGCATTCGTAAGGCTCATTCATATCCAGATTATGGTACACCTGGTGACGCAGCAGATTCAAGTCCGCATCGGTATCATAAAGTATCTGGCATGACTTGTGGCGACTCAAATTGTGTTATGTGCGGTAATCCTCGTAAGTTTTTTGACGAACGTACAATGCAAGAGCAACGAGCCATGCAAGATGTAGAGAAAATGCGCAACAAACACAGTAACGGAACATTACCTAGCGATGAATGAAGAAGAATTTTGGGCAGCACTACAACCAGTCGAAACAAAGGCTGTATTTTACCGACTATACCATGACGAACAAGGTTTTCCATTATTTTTTAGCCAGGAAGACTTACCGGGTAATTATATAGATGTTGATAGAGAAACATTTTCGAATTCACCTAAACTTATACGTGTAGTTGACGGAAAACTGGTAGTGATAGAGACAAAATATCTGGTGACAAAATTAAAACCAGTCGGCTACGGCACACCTTGCCATCCGCAGGATGTCAGTATCGTAGTTGATGAGAAATCGCCTAATACAAAATGGAATTTAGTATGACAACACAAATAGATATCGCAGATTTAGATGTAATATACCTATCTTACGATGAACCACAAAAAGAAAAGTTTTGGGCAGAAATTAAAAATATGGTTCCCTGGGCCAAACGTGTCGATGGCGTCGAGGGATCGGATGCTGCACATAAAGCTGCGGCTGCTGCCAGCGATACCGAAAGATTTATATTAATTGACGGGGATAATATGCCCGAAGAGGATTTCTTTGATCTAACACTTGAATTTGCAGACTCTGAATGGGAAAATGCAGTATATCGCTGGCGTGCTCTTAATGAAATTAATGGGCTGATGTACGGCAATGGTGGTATTAGTTCTTGGACACGCACTTTTATTAATAATATGCGCACACACGAAAATACAGATGGTGCCACAGAGAATGATGTAGAGTTTTGTTTTTATCCAAACTACTGGGCGATGCATGATTCTTATAGTACTACCTATCCCAATGCGACTCCTTTCCAAGCATGGCGTGCTGGGTTTCGAGAAGGCGTAAAGATGTGTTTGGATCGAGGAGTTAAACCTACACTATCAGAATTTAAGCATAGAATAAATCATAGGAATCTTGATCATTTAACCATCTGGCATAACGTAGGTCGAGATGTTGAAAATGGAATATGGGCTATGCTAGGAGCACGTATGGGTACATATATGCTTATGATTACTCCCTCATGGGATCATCGACAGGTGCAGGATTTTGCTGCACTTAAACTAATATATGATACAATAGATGGTCATAACCCGGAGCATATTTTAGCCCGTGTATCACCGGACTTACATAATCAATTAGATTTACCCATGGTAATGCTAGACGAAAATGCCAGTAAGTTTTTTAAGCGTCATTACCGAAGTAAATGGTACAATCAAGGTATCATGGTTCGTGAAATTGACGTAATACGCAGACAAGAAGGTTGGTAATTACTTTACACCAATTATCATATATCGCGTAAACTGTGAATCCGGATATACGAAGTCTAAACTACCATAATAATCAATACTTGTTAGTGGATAGTGATCAATAAAGTCATCTAATGTAGCTGAATGTACCACATGATCGTCATGTGGCATATCATTTCCCTGAAGTATAACTCTAGTTCCTGTAGGAATGTTATTAAACCAATCCATAGAGTCAAAATGCTCGGTACTAGTGTTAATTATTAGATCTGGACTACCAGGCAACACTTCATTACAATTTTCTGTATATGCTTTAAACTTCCATTCTTTAATAACCCAATTTTCATTTATCATGTCGGCAACAGGTTCACACATGGGGTCTAAGTCATAGCTTTCAATTCGATCAACTTTAAACTTTTCCCTACTTAACAGTAAGAATCCAGTTATGCCATACCAACCGGCATATATGCGTGTCAGTTTACTATCCCAACCTAAATTTTCAAGTTCACGACATAACCATAGCTTGCTATCCATTTGTCCATTTGAAAATGCATCTTTGTTTATCATAGATTTGATAAATTCCGCTCGATATGATGGCTATGACTCAAATAACCTTTATCTACATATGCCAAATATTGTTCTTTGGTAGTTATTTTTTCAATAACATTGGTTTTAAATTTATCTATTGTAAAATGATCTATAGATTTTGTATTAATAGTTTTATATATTAAGTCTGCTAATATTTCTAAATTAGGAATAGTCAAGTGATTAGCCCTAGGGTCATACTTAGTAAATTCTACAAAATTTATATAATTGTATTTCCCAACAATTTCATTTGATGTAATATCGGTAAATTGTACAGTAGGTATTAGAAAATTACTAGGATGATCGATATTAGGTACATGGTGGTCCCAATCAATATGTTTTATCATTATAAAAATCGCATTTGGTTTTGATCTTGCCACGTTGCTTATTACATGAGTATAACTTTCAAAGTTCATGGAAATTACTGCGTGAGAAGCATTTACCATCCACCATTCGATATGTTCTTTACTGTTATAGTACCAACTATTGTCAATATGCGGCCTTGTATCGGGACCGTGACAATATCCTCCTGCTGTTTCTGGATGATTTAAAATTTGAAAATCAAAATGCAATCTTCCTTTGGTGCTAGGTATATAAATGACAATATCATCATCACCAATAATATTATTTTGTACATCATTAACAAATTGTAATGCTGCGTATTCAGTACTGCCACCACCTACCGCTTTATTAATTAACGGAATTTGTAATTTCTTTTGTAACATTATAGGCCAAGATTGAAGGTTATCAGTATTAACACCGAAGCTATCTCCGTATATCCTTAATGTTTTCATTAGTTATCCTTTACTGCGTATTCAACCCAGTCACCAAGAGGAGTACTACCATTTGTGATAGCAGTCGGGTATTTGGAAAAAATTACATTTAAAAAATCGTTGTATTTTTTAGTAATTTCTTCTAGTGTAAAATTTATCATGGTATAATCAGTAGCAAATATATTGCTATAGAAAAAGAATGGTATTTCACCCGACGTTTTATCTAACAAACTTTTAACTTCGTCGAGTTCAAATAAATTACATTTGACATATTCAACGTTACAAGTTTTGAATCTATTCCATAGTTCCTTAAATTGTTCTTCGCTGCCAAAGTCAGAAAACAACAATTTTTGATTTTCTTCAATACTACCATTGATATATTTGTAATATTGTTTAAAGTCATCTGATTGTTTTGATAGATACTTTGGAAAATCATTGCCATCCCAAGTTTCTTTAAGTTGTTTTATCCAGTCAAGTGATTTTTCGTGAAAATCATAAAACACAAATTTTACAGTATCATTTCCATTTAGTATATCAAGATACTTAAATCCTGATGCTGTGCCAAAGTACGTATCGCACTTTTTATCACCATGAAAGTAATAACGTTCACTATTATACACCCAGATAGTAGGAGCAAGTTTGAATGTTTTTATCCATTTCTTTTGATTAGAGTTCGATACTAACTTTGTATTTCGTTTTAAAAATGCTTCATACAGGTTATCTGTGTCTGATTCAGGGTAGATAAACAATCTACATTTACGCATTTCATCAGTAAAGTTATCTATCTTGATACCGTTGGCAAATGCAGCTTTTAGGAATCCATATCCTTGACTAGTTCTAGTGCCTACTGTTGTTCCTTCGGTACCCTTCATCCAATATGGTGTATATCGGTCATGGAAGTTTTCTTCTGAACGTATATAGTTAGGAAGTTCTTCTGTAACCGTATCCCACCCGCCAAATTTAGGAGATCCTATTTCTTTCCATTTGTTAATATTAACAAACATCATTTGATGATGTATTTCAACCCAACCTGCACCTTTTTCACTTTGCCAATCTAATGTAAATGCAAGAGCAAAAAAATCAGGATTGTCTATGCTATACTTTTCAATTTGTTCTAGTAGTATATTGCTTTTGATTAGGTTGCCAACGGATTGAATGAATATTAAATCGTAATCCAAACTATCATTCATTGCGTCATCAATGGTGTTATAAAACATAACTTTACCTTCGACGATAGGAGTTATCATTCTTGATGTTAGTGAAAAAGTTAAGTCACGAACTTTGTTAAACAGTTCAGTATGTTTTTCAGCAACTCTTGCTTCATCAACAACGGCAAATTTTACTTTCTTGCCTTCAAAAAATCTTCTTGTATATACTACATTCATAAACTGTAAAACCCTTTATCGTAATTGCCATGTACAATGACATGGTATCTAACTTCATTGCTGTTATTAATGACAATATGTTCAGTCCCAACATCCAACACTAATCCAGTGCCAGACTCAAACGGTACTATACCTTTATTCTTAAAAACAAAATGACATCCATCTGGATTATTGATAGCAATGTTTAGCGGTCCAAATGCTCTTTGAAATTTATTATCACTATGTGGCATAATGTATCCACCTGGCGCAAGTCGCATAATGCGTACACGATCAAATTCTTTAAACGGTAAACTAATTAAAAATTTGTATAAGTTAGGTACACGCTCACACGCATCAGTCCAATGATAGCCAGCTTCAGTCGCATTGGTAAACCCATACTTAGTATAATGCTCTGTCTTGTGTTTGTCAATACCATGTAGCGTTAGACTTTGCCAACCTTCATGGCCATAACCTTTTTTCTTGTCTTGCCCGCGATGATTGAAATATAAATCATCTACTGACTGACACTCTGATAACAACAACGCAGTATCAAAGTCAAATTTGATAGGATAGTACGCACACTCTGGATCATCATGTGATTCTTGAAAATTATTGTATGTTGGATTTGAGCAGTCTTTGTTTTGGTTATAAAACTCAAGTAGATCAGGTGGGAAGTTTAGTTGATTTTTCATTTCAGATTATCTAATATTCTTGTATATTTCCTTGGTGATAATAGGTCATCCGTTATATATTTTAAATATTGTTCTTTTGTTGTAATCTTATTAATATTTTTAGATTTGAATTTATCATATGTAATATTATCTATAGATAATGAGTTTATTGAGTTAACTAATAAATTAGCTAGTATAGATAAATTTGTATTAGTCAAATGATTCGATCTAGGATCTATTATAGTAAATTCTCTCCACCAAATGTAATCGAATTGATTATTATCGCATATTACTTCAGCCTCGCTAATATGCTTAAGAAAAATATTAGCTCTTAAAAAATTACGAGGAGGTACATTATTAAATATATCTTGGGTGTAGTATCCGTTATCGAAGGCTGGTAATACTATGACAGTACATAATGGTTTACTAATGGCAAAGTTTTTTAAAAGTTGTATATAGGATTCGAACGTAATACCATGCATTGCTCTATCGTTGTTTACCATCCACCATTCTATGTGATCTTTGTTCCTGTAATACCAATCGTGTGATTCGCCATAATCCTTCGGGTCAGATAGGTAAAGGCTTGCTGTTTCTGGACGCTTTTGAAGTTGGTGAGAAAAATATAATCTTCCGGTACTACTTGGGACAAAAATAATAATATCGTTATCGTTTATAACACCGGTCGAAACATCTTTGATAAATGTTTGAATAGAATATTCAGTACTACTACCAGAAACCGCATTGTTTTGTACTGGTATGTTCATTAGCTCTCCTAACATATTGCCCCATCCAGCTGATACTAAAAAGCTATTTTCCTCAGCGGAAGCAAAACTGTCTCCGTATATTCTTAACGTTTTCATATACTTTTTATTTCCCATACTTTGCTTTTGCGAACAGGCGCAAGTATATCCATGTCAAAGAAATCTACAATTTCCGGAAAAGTTTTTTTCCAATCAGTGTGTCTATGTCTATCATGGAATTGCGTATAATTGATCATATGTAGACATGTTTGGACATCAAACGGCATTATTAATTTAGCAACTCTACTATCTTTACCAAATTTAGCTATAACTGCTTCTTCTAATCCAGGCGGAATACAGTTCATATTCATCTTATCACCTACTACTGGATGTGGATTTAAGAACCATCTGGTAAGATCTGTCTTATTGGATTTATACTTTTTAGAAAACTCAATTGACCAATCAGTATACTTGTCTATATACCATATGTTAAATGGAGTGGCAGTAAAACTGGTGTTTATGGTAACATTATCGTAGTTTAGGTTAATATATTTTATTAGATTATTTTCAACTTGATGCCATTGTAATGGCCATCTTAGATAGTTAAACTGTTCGCCAATCCCATCTATACTAATGCCTACATGAACATTTTTAAATTTTTTCCACAATTCCAAGGTTTCAGCTGATGGAAATACGCTACCATTTGTTGTATACACAAGTTTAATGTTTTCTGGATGTTCCATTAATCGTAACATTTTTAATTGTGTTTCACCATTGAATGGCTCGCCTCCGAAAAAATGTACTTGTTTTGTCATATTGAAATCAATCATATTTTTAACAACTTCAATTCTTTCTTCGACGGTAGTTTGCCATCTATATGACGGCAATTTAGTTTTAAGAGTTTTTGTTTCGTATTGTTGCCATGTTGTGCTATTCCAAGTCCCGCACATTAGGCATGCTGCATTGCAATCGTCATCTAATTGTAGTTCAACCTTAATAGCATCGCCTAACTCATCTTCATCGGTAAATATATCTTCTTTGGCAGCAAGAATTCTAGGAGAAGCTGTGCCGGCTGATTCTAAATCATAGCAATAGCTACACTCTGGTGTCCAATCATTTATCTGTCGTATGTGTTTAAATTTTTCTATAAGATCTGGATCGTTAATTTTAATTTGAGTTTCTGGAGTATGTTTAATCCAGCAACATGGCTTTACATTGTCATATGTAAAGTGGTATGTGTTAGTTAAAAATTTACAAAACATTATCAATCCTTTTATTGATAGCAACATCAGTGTCACAATGGCATAAATTTACTGTACATTTTATAGGCTGAGTTACCCATGTTATGTTTTCCGGGTCATTGATTGAACCCAATGGACCGCCCACACAGCAATTGCCAGCAAATACTGTTCCGTTATAATCAATGTACAGCGATTTTAATCCTATTTCGCAGCTATATCCTTTGAAATATGTTAACCTACTGTTTACTAAATCAGTGGTATTAGCATTTTCTATACTTGTGCCATCTTGAAAGAAATACTTAGCACCTAATCCGGCGACATGCGTTTTTGGTAAATGTTGCATCTTTCCATCATTATTTGGTCTATTGTTTTCAAACCATATTTGTTGTTCTATGTTATATACATGCGCACTTGTATCCATGCCTCTTTTATCTTGAATCATCACTGGTTCTGTTGTAAATTTATCTATTTTAGATAGTTTTTCATATGCATTTACGCATTGTTCCCATTGCCCTGGGAGCATTAATATACGAACATTGGTTGGAATTAGTTCAGCGACTGCCATGGTTTTTTCTAAAAAGTTTATATCAATAAATTGAGAATGCCATGATATTGATGCGTAATTTAGATATGGTGCTAATTCTTTCCAATATCTAACAGGTTTTGCTAAGTTAGTTGTTACTCCAATAGTATGCCCACGTTCATAAAATAGTTTACAAATTTCAGGAAAGAAAGGACTGACACTGGGCTCTCCGCCACTGACACTACAATGTATTTTTGGATATCGTTCAAACAACATTTCAAAAAATCTTAGTGCATTTGCCCATTCGTAATTATGATTTTTTCCCATGTGCAAGTTTGTGGCGCAGTATGAACAATGGTTAGTGCATATATTATTAATGATCCATGTTAAATTTAAAGGAGCATTGCTTGGTTGTTCTATTCTAATTATTTTGTTCATTCAATCCACTTGTTTATATTAACATCACTTGAACAACTACAAATGTCAATGTTGCATTTGATATTATCAGTGGGCCACATAATTTTTTCAGGTTTATTGATATTTCCAATTTTGCCACCGACTAAGCAGTTACCCAAATATATTATGCCATTTGGACGAACAAACAGTGATTTTTTGCCTATTTCACATGTATATCCATTGAAATTAGTATATCCACGATTAACCCAATCACTAGCATTGGCTTTTTCAATTATAGTACCGTCATCCAAATAATAATCAGACAATATTACAACTGGATTTATGGGAGAAATTAAATGACGTAAGGGTCTATCATTGTGGTTGCCGTAATTTTTCTCAAACCATTCTAATTGTTCTTCAGTATATACCGAAGTGGTAGGATCAATATCGTTATATGGTATAATCTTAACTGGCTCAGTTATAAACTCCCAGCGGCTACTTAGTTCGTTGAACATTTCCACACATTCGTCCCACTTCTCAGATAACATCATTACACGGACTGTTACATGTATTTGTCTAGCAGCAGCAATTACTTTTTCTAAAAAGTTTTTATCAGGAAATTGAGGATGCCATGAAAAACAAATATAACCTAAGTATGGTGCTATATTTTTCCAGTAACTAGCTGGTTTAGCAGCGTTTGATGTACATCCAATAGTATGTCCTGCTTCGTAAAAAGTTTTACAAATATCTGGGAAGAATGGACTTAAACTAGGTTCTCCGCCGCTTACACTACAATGTATTCTCGGATATCTTTCAAATAACATCTTGAAGAATCGTTGGGCATTTTCCCATTCGTAGTAATGATTTTTTCCCTCGTGTAAATTGGGAGGACAATAAGAACAGTGATTGGTACATATATTATTAATCATCCATGTAAGATGCATCAAAGAATCGTCATGTTGCTGTATTTTGATTATTTTATTCATTGATTATTTGTATATTAACTATTTTATTAAACTTACTCCAAACATTGACATTCCATTCCTTAGCGTCTTTATGTGAGTATGTAGCCGGCACAGTAATCGATTCACCGTCGCCAATTTTGTAATCTGATATTCTAGCTACTGGTATATAACCCAATGCTAACTCAGATAGTTTCATATCAGGATCATGAAACTCTGATAAATTATTCTTCATCCACCAGTTATAGAACTTTACTCTGTTGACATAGGTAAGTGATGGTCGACCAAAATGCATGTAGAACTCAGCAGCGAACCTTGCTTGCGGGCGAACAGCATTGCGCTTTACTACATCGATATCATTTTCATTTAGTACACTTGACCAATGTTTACCTAATGTGTTATACCCTAGATACATCCATCCCCATTGCAAATCTGATCCAAATAAGAAGAAGTCTTCTGGTTTAAGATTTTCATGTATTCCAGCTGGTAAATAATCAACTAAACAAGTACATAGTCCTTGATCAGGAGTTTCCCAGTTTCTAAAGATAGCTTCAAAATTATGTATCTGCTCGTTTAGGCGCAAGAACCTTTCGTGTAGGTCAAAGTTTTGTCGTTTACCCGGCCATATTGCGTTTGCTAAATCAGGTTTATCATCAGGATTATTAAAATATTTTGTATCTAATAATTCCTGTAGTCTGTCACCATAAATCTCAAATTCTTCGTGTAAATCATTGAGCACATCTTGATTGGCATGTAAATGTTCCAACGATATAATGTCATCTAAGGCGACATCATACATAGAATTAATTTTTAATATGTTGTCCCTAAACTCATTAAAGTTTTCCTTACGATCTTCTGGGCTTAAGATTCTTCTATAGTTAGCTTGTATAGTATGATTAGCTTTTTGATTCTGTGCGATCATATCTAGCCATCTGTTGCTAATGTCAGTATCTAGTATTTTAAATTTTATATGTAACAGTTTTTCATCTTTATTACTAGCGGTTACAATTAAACTTCGATCATTCTTCCACATTCAAAGCTACCTTTACGGAACATAATTCTGGAATTACCTCATATGTATTCTCTCCGCGTAAATCATCTAATTTTCTAGTCTGTCTTACAAAGTGTTTTGCAGCAGCAACATCAAAAGGTTTCGTTAACTCAAACAAAATATGTTCAAATAGTTTACTGATATTGGTGTTATATTTTTCATTAAATTCTTCAACAAAGTTTTCCAGCTTGAGAATAATCTCATGCTTAAAGTCATCTGGTAGTATACACACATGGTAATACTTGGGGCTCTCCAACAGGTTAATGAAGAAGTTGTTATAGTTTAAGCTTCTGCGCTTAGGATCACGTCTGATAACACCAATGTCCACCAAATGCGTGATTATTTCTGGCAGTCGGAACACGTTGAACGCACCGATAGTAAGGCCCGGACGAAGTATAATATTGTCCAGCTTAGAAAGAGTCTTCAAGTTTTCTTCCACCTTGTGCCATACTGTACCTGCACGGATTAGTTCAGCACGCTCGCCAACCTCGTCTATACTGGGCCAGATTTCTAATTTGCCAAATTGCCACTTGCTCCAGTAATCTACAATATTTTTCTTACCGTATGTTAGCGTGGAGCAATTGGTATTGTAGCTTAGTTTTACATCAAAACGTTCCTTGGCGACTAACATATCCAAAATTTGCCAGTGTTCAGGCATGAGCAATGGTTCACCACCTGCAAAGTAAATTCGGCGTACATTATCTATCTGTTCAATTAGAAAATCATAGTTAGTTTGTTCGCCAACCGAGTCAATACTCCAGACTTTATCCTGATCAGTGTACCCCAGTTTAGTAGCGTCTGGCACCCAAGCTGAACTGTACGCAGGACCGCAGCTACGACATTTAAAATTGCACAAGTTACTGAATCGAAAATCCCAATACTTCATGTCCATGGTAGTACAAGTACCATCGGGTTCAGTAATATCGGGAATAGCATCCAACACGTCTTGAAAATCTCTTCTATGATAAGTTCTCGCACTCTCCCCAGTTACACGTTCGCGGTCGAAACATTTGGAACATATTGCTGGTTCACGACCTTCAATCATATCCTTTCGAATAGATTTTTGTTGATCGCTGTTCCAGATTTCCTCCAGTGACATCGTTTTGAGATCACCTGAGAATACTTTATGTGATGCAGTTAAACAGCATGGCAATACCTTTCCACTGGGCTCAAATGCAAGATGCATCCAAGGTACAGCGCATAATGTGGGACTTTCTGAAATAATAGGTATAATTTTTTGTTCTTGGGTCATATATGATATTTTAAGATGTTACGATCGTGTATGCATTATACACTAGTGAAAATAGGAAAACAACTGTTATGGAATTTGATAGCAGAACGTTAACTATCAATGTTATTTACCATACTTTCATTAAATTTTGATTTAAGCCAGTCATAGTCATTTATTAGTTGTAATGTTTCTTGATCGGATACATTCTCTTCTCCAAATTTTCTCCCGGCAATAGCGCCAGCAATAGCGTAGTTACCGAAAGGCCTATCCCCGCCCAGAGTACACCAAATATCCAATCGTTTTTCTGTTTCTCGAACCAATTGACCTTTCACTACTTTACTGGACAATTTAGCACATTCTCTAAAACCGCTACGCCATGCACTGAATGCATCACTATTAAACGATGTAGTATTACTGATCTTGGGCATTAATTTAAATTTTTTGCTTAGGCTAGTGGTCATATCAGTGTTATTAGGATCGGCTGACAATACTAATTGTGTGGGGAATAATTTTACTCCACCGTATCCATATTTTAAATCGTTTACTGGATTAATACTACGCCATACATACACACAATCTCGGTCAAACAAATTTGGCTGGAATCGAAAATCCCAATAGTCAGCTATTTCGGCGTCGCCATCAACTACATAAAACATATCAGTAGTAACTATGCTTGCTGCTTGTTTATGCGCGGCTACTATCCCTTTTACACCATCGACTCTTTTAGCATATGGCGCTTTACTCAACACTTTTTGCCAATTGTCTTCAGCGTTGGGTTCGTTATAACTAATGAAAACTACATCCAAATGGTCTGGTAAGTTACAGTTAATAACACCCGCAATTTTAGTTCCTTCGGGGTCGTGTGGAATAATTTTGGCTCCCCACACGTCATCGAAATTGTTGATTAATTTTTCGTCTATTAACCACACTTGTTCATATACTAGATCGTAATATGGAATTTTTTCTTTAATAGTATAATTTAAATCAGGTAGTTCTGGGTTGTATACTACATTGGGGCGAATATAACCCATGTCCTTGGTGGCTTTAGGGAGACCGTTCATTAGCTTTGCAGTAACCGCCCAAATTTTATCTTCGGTAGGGTTAAATTGTTCATCTAAGTACCAGACATGTTCATATTTTAAATCATACCATGGTATACTAATATCAAGATCAAAATCTATCTTAGGAATAGCAGGATTATATTTTACTTTAACTTTGGGACTAAGGTAGCCCATGTCCTTAGTACCTTGTATTGACGGAATAGTTAAATTGTAACACTTTAGTACCCAGATTTTATCTTCTGTAGGATTAAACTTCGGATCCATATACCACATCATTTGATATTGTGAATCAAACGGGTCGTTTATGGGTTTATTGGATGGATCATTAAGAAAAGGTATTGCCGCAGGGATATCTGGATTCCTTTCCCAAATTAAATCACTGGTGGTGTACATTGATACTGCCCAATATCCCATGTCAAGAGTCCAGGATTTACGAAAATATTTTGCAATCCAATGATCATAAACTTTCCAAACTATACATTCGAGTCCTGGTGTTGGTGGTATTTCGTCAATAATGTTATGCAACCCTGAACCGATAAATGCAGGATTAACCACTAAAAATTCATCATTCTCACCGCCTAATTGAAATAGTTGCCGGTCGTATTCCTGCGAATCGCCAGTCCATTCAATTTTCTCAATTTCTTCTTTGGGTACGTGATATATGTTCAGCATAGGGTAGTATTTAACGACATATATAATAGATCAAAAATATTTCGCGACATGCTGTTGCCACTCATGCGTATTAAGATGATCTATATTGATTCTGTAAAACTTTCTTATTTCGTTATCACTATTAAATTTTAATTCGGTTCTATTATGTACAAAAGGCCAATTGTCATAAATTGATATGTCATATGTATCCCAGGTATGAGTATAGATCAACTCAGGTATCTTTTCTAAGTAAGTCAACCATTCTCGCACTAGTGTACAATCCGGTTGCATTACATCATCAATTTTTACTCCGCATATCCATGCCTCTACATTTTTATCCCAATTGTAATAGTTCAATCGCAATGATTGTTTTCCAGTTATAGGATGTGTTTTCAGCAAATTAAATTCTTTAATATCTGTACCTGGAGTATACCAACTTTGTTGTATAATTTTTACTCGGGGCAAAAGTTTTTTCATTTCAGGAGTAAGATGATTTATGGCTTGTTCGAGATTTAACCATGCAGTCTTACCCGACTCTTTGGGGTTGGGGTTGGCTACAATCCAAAGACTTCTAAAAGGAAACGGCTTATATGTTCTATTTGGTATGTCGGCATGCCAGGGCATATCGCTCATGCCTAATCTTTTTGCTGTGTTAGATATTGGACTTAATGTCATTTCGCCATACTCTGTGTCGACAGATTCTATACTTTCCCTAGAATAAGAATAATCATCTGGATGCCACGGTTCTCCAAAACGTAAACTGAACTCTGCATATTCAGTATTCGTAAATTTAACTTGTTTGAAGAATATTACTCCACGTTTATATATGAGGTCACGCCAATAGGCAGCATCATATAGAAAAAACTCGGCTGTGGATTCTAATTGGACAATCGATCCCCAACTACTATGTATGTCAGTTATTTTCATGATAATCTTACGTCTATGATAAAGTTTATTCTGTCCGCATTGCTACGATTTTCTAACCAATGTGGAACATGATTATTGACCCAATTCAATGAGTCACTTTCTAGTATGCATTCTTCATCTCCAATCATAAAGATGTTTGCGGTAGCCGCAGTAACAGTAAAGTGAAACCTATCATAGTAACTAAAATATTTCCCACTATCAACGTGCGAATCGATGACAGAGTTAGCTAATAATTTGCTAATAAAAATTCTGCCAAATTCAACGTTTGCTGCCCCGGTGTCTAGCAGAGTTTCTTCAAACCAAGACACAGCTTTCTTAAAAATATCAATATTAGATTGATTTGTTTGTCGTAGACTCATCCATTCATTAGCTTGTATTGTATCAGCATTGGCAGGAAAATCTTTCAGTGATCGTAAGTGTATAGATTCGGTAAATCTTAATTCACGTGTTATATTTTGCCTATGCGTACTTAATTTCCATAAAAAATCGTTATCACTATTGAAAAAGAAATCTCGCAATTCGTCACCTAAATCTTTGTTTTCTCCTATTTTAAAATAGTTTAAGTTTTCTGAAAATAACTTGAATGGACTAACTAAGCTGTTCATATATTGCCTCCAATTGGTAGCATTCTTCTATACTTTTGTTTTAGAAATGAACATCTTACTACGGTATCTCTTTCTGGCAACATACGATTATACAGTATTTGCCAATAGTTATTGTACACACATCTTGTCTTTGCAGGAACGATACATTCATCGACATACTTGTATCTTAGATTAAACACAATATCCACTAACCCAATATCATCTGCATCAATCAGAGAGTAAAACTTTAATCTACCGGCGCCTTCATTGAATGCTATTACAGAGTCTAACAATGCACGAAGTTCGTCTTTAGTATCATTTGATTTTATGTCAGTAATGTACCAACATGCATCATCACGACTCATGTAAAATGACATAAAAGAAGTGATGCTGCCATCTTCTTGTTCTATTCCAAATGCCTTATAACTAGTTAATCCTGATAGATAAGTATCAACGAATCGTTGGTATAGTGCATCCACTGTAAACAATGGTTCAATAAGTTCTCTGTATAATAAATTTAACTCTACTACTTTCATTCTAATCCTTTCAATTGCTGTATTGCTATATCATAAGGTATGCCATCAATACTGGCTTCTAGCCTTTTGATTTGTGTTCTTCCTAATTCTTTGTATACTTCTTGATTAAAGTCTAGTAGCTTTTCAAATCCATGTGTTTTTGATTTAGGTCTAGTTTTGTATAGTGTGGATAAAATTGAGTTCTTGCTGCTGGCAGAGTTTAGCTTGTAGTTGTATCGATTGGACACAAGTTCTTTTACTAAAGGATTTTCTAACCAATGCAATAGCAATTCAGGTGTATAACTAAACCATTCATTTACTAATGGCACTCCAAATTTATCAGAGAAACGCATGGCACTGGCATCTTCATTTTCTCTAAGTGTATAATACCAATAACTATCATTAAGATTTACTTGTCTAGTAAGTAATGCTTCTCCGCCCATTACTGCTGGAGCACCTAGTTTCAATACGCTTCGGTAAACCATAATATAAGTTATCTGTGTACATTGTATTTGCTCACCAAACTCTTTAGCTTCGCCTGAATAGTAAAAATCCTCAATATCTATATCAATAATATCTAGCTTAACGCCCAACTCATCGGCTATTGCTTGCGCTTCGACTAAATCACTGGCATTGTAGTCATTTTTAAATCTAAGAGTAACACAGCGTGGCTTGAATCCTGTTGCTACGAAATTTCTTAGTACTATTTCACTGTCAGTGCCACCTGATAAAAATAATACAAGATCATTGCCAAAATCACTTCTTACTAACTGAGCAGTACGATGTAATTCGTCTACGTATGAGCTAGCAGCATATCGTTCTGGGTCTATTGTGCCAACTCTTACTGAATATTTTTCTATTGAATTTGTTCTATAATCATAATCACGTCCACCTATGCTGTATACAAGATGATTATTGTGAGTGAAGTTTGCCATTGCGCTCTCGCCAAATTTTCTGTCTACTTTCCTTGGTGGCAATTAGTGGCAAAAAGATTAGACTGGAATCCCACTCACTTGCCTTGCCACTTACACTGGATCCGAAATCATAGCTACTTGCTTTTTCATGATGATTGTTGTGCCAACCTTGTCCCCATGTAATCCAAGCTAGTAATGATACATTACGACTCTGATCTTTTGTATCAAAATTTCTATAGCCATATCCGGGACTGTGGCAAAATATATTAATGTTACTTTCCATGTATAAGCTCAATGCTGCTGGCACAATGAAACCAAATAGTAGCAATTCCCAACTGATTAAACCTATTATAACATAAGTCACAAGGATAATATAGTTATAATGCTTGGCAATCCATACATGCGTAGGATCTCTAACCAAATCTATTGCATATTTGGGATTAAAGTACTTGTCCCAGTCATGCAACCAAAAGTGCCACGCATACCACCGGCCTTTTGATGGAGTATGTGCGTCTTTCTCTGTGTCACTATATCTATGATGACTACCTCTGTGTACTGCTGCCCAGCCTAACGGACTGCCCTGTAGTGATAAACAACTAATCCATAGTAAGATTGGTTTTAATCCTGGGCGTAGCTCAACAGCTTTATGGCTAACATATCTATGCAGCACTACCGACACACCTAGCCCTTCTATTATAATCCAACCAATTAGCAATTGCCAAAAGTTAGTCCAGGTAAAATCAAAGAATGTAAGAAATAGTATTGTGCCTATCCATGCTATAGCGTGTATTGGATAGAGTATGTAGTACAAGAATGAATTTATTTTAGGCATATGGTATTTAATTAAATAGAGTACAATGAAAAAAATAGTTGATTTCGCTACTGATTATGATACAAAACTATGGGATCAATATCAAGAATATCTTATTACCACAACCGACGAGCTTAAAGAAAATTATATAGGATTAGATCCTAGAGATTTTTTATCATTTCCGGTTGTTATAATAAATGATAAAATTGTATGTTTTAGTGCGTTACAAATTAGTGATGAACGTTGGGCAAAAGGTATTGGAAGATGTAGTACTAGAATGTGGATACATCCAGATTATAGGCATGGACTATCTAAGTTTGGTGGTGGCGATAAGTTTCTTAATACAACTTACTGCTTGCCCATACAATTCAGTGTAGCCAAACTAAACAATCTTGACTGTTTATTTATTAGTCGTGAGCATAATTTAACTGCGTTCAAAAAATATGGCGGGCTCATAACTGTCAACTGTGGAGTTGATTTTGTTATGGAGCCCGCCAAATATAATGTATGTGGATCACAAGATCCTGTTCCTGAAAGTTGTAAACAGTGGGTTATGCTACACCATTTGACCACTAACGGTGCTGCGTTGTGGTATGACTCAATGAGTCAGTATATATTATAATTTAACTTGTTTAAGCCAATCGTAATATTCTCTTAGTCCTTGAGCTAAGTCAATTTCAGGATAATACCCGAAATCTGTTTTTGCCTTTTGGATGCTTAGTTGGCCGCGCGATGGGTATGTGATATCTCGCTTACCCACCAGTACAGTACCGTTACCCACGATTTCAGTCACTAATTCCGCAGCGGATAATAAGGAATGCGATTTGCCTCGCGATATATTATAAGTGGAGTTCACGGAATTGTCACTTATCGCAGCCAGTGCAATACCGGTAGCGGTATCGTCAACATAGGTAAAATCTAATTGTTCATCTGCTCCATGTACTTGCAATTCTTCCCCGCGCATAGCAGCAGCAAAAAACTTACTAATAACTCTATCAGTTACATCGTAAGGGCCATATACAGCCGAGGGACGAACGATTGTATAGTCTAATTCGTATTGTCTGCTATAGTCTTTCACCAGCCATTCTCCGGCCAACTTCATTATCCCATATTGTCCTATAGGTGCGCACACTTCATTTTCATCGACAATATGGTGAAAGTTACCGTACACCATGCTTGAGCTAGCATACACAAATCTCTTAACTTTATGCTTAACTGATAATTCAAGTAAGTTGAGTAGGCCTTCACTCATTACCCTGCTACCCAGTACAGGGTTTTTATTTACAACTTTTTGTCGTGGAAAACTAGCTAGATGTATGACAACATCGACTCCATCAAATATTGTATCATCTAATGGACCAGCGATATTGGCATATGTGATGTTGCGAGTATGTATTCTACAATACCTTTCCAACATTAGGTATTCTAACTCGGCTCTGGGAATGACTCCATAATCAGTTTGGTTATCTATAATTCTAACTTTATGGTTGAAATTTTCCAGCACACGGACTACATTATGTCCTATGAAACCCAACCCACCTGTGACTAGTATGTTCATTTAGCGTCTTTCCACTTTAGTGTCCAAAAGGTCAAATCTTGTTCTTTAAGCCGAGCTATAATATAAAACTTGTGACCGTAGCTCATGGGTTCTTGAACTCGGTGCCATTCTGGAGTTGCCACAGCATTTTTCATGACCCATTTACCCATGCTGCTTGTTTGCCACTCCCAAAGTGGATTTGCAGCGTATATTTCAGGATCGGCTACATCCTCTATGATAAATGAGTGAACGGTTACCGGTATAATTTTGACAGGTTCACCGTTAATTATTTTCCATTCCATTTTATATGTACCCTCTTGCAACTTGGGTAACATCATATTAAACTACCAGGAATTCAGTTATCATGGGGAATATAGGTTCTATAGCTGCTGCGCAGGCTTGTGCTACTAGTCTATGCTCTTTTTGGGTCTCAGGCCCGCTACGAAGCTCTATATAATGCAACCAGCTACGTAAGGTACCTTGCATATACAATCTACTTAGGGTAAGTCCTTCCGGCAGTACGGCACGAGCTTGTTCTTTGGCAATACCTTGCCTAATAGCCCATTCATATGAACTTTGTGCAGAGGCAATAACTGTTTCTTGTTGCCACCGCCATTGCTCCATTAAATTTTGTTCAGTCAAGTTATCTCCGGCGATTTCAATACTATTCTGCCGATTCTTTGTATCCTGTAACCTTGGTTGTTTTAATTCCCAACCTAGATCAGCAACAGCATATCGTTGACTAAACTCTTGAAAACTAAAACTACGATGGCGCAATATTTGACGAGCAATATCACGAGTTACTTCAATTTCTAAACACGCACTGACCATTTCAAGAGGTGACCAGTGATTATGTTTAATGAGATAGCGTATTAATTTTTCGCTTGTGTCTGTGTTATTTTGGTTAGCAGGATTGCTAACTCTAGCACAGTAAGCAACTAGTTCCTGGGCATTTACTATGCCCTGCTTTACTAGTTCCTCACTGGGCTGACTTGATGATACCAATGTTACTTTCACAGTTTTCCTAATAATTTATCGGTTTCGGGTTGAACTAATGCTACTACACTTTTGATATCGACTATAAACTCGACGTCCTTGATTTCAGTATCCAATTCACCAAATGTTCTATTGACTACTTGTTCAAGGTCTTCGAGGTTCAGCCCTTGTTTGATGAGTGTATGTATATTGATTGTACGCTGCCGACCATTGGTCAATTTGAATACAATTTTTTTAATACACTCCAGTGGGACATCTGTTTTGTTTACTTCCGCAACAATACTTTCCCACTGCTCCATCAACCGATCAGTTGGTTGCATCACTCACCGCAGCTTCTGTCTTAGGTGGACGACCACGGCGTTTAGGTGCTTCGGCAACAGGAGGTGTCCACGTGGCTTCTGCGGGATTAACACCGGGAACCATGCGTTCAGCATCCTTCTTCATGCGAGAAGCTTCGGCGATCATAGAGTTTGCTTCTTGTTCCATGCGTTTGGCCTGTGCCACCATATTAGCTGCAATAGCGCGATCACTTAACACACCGTCTGTTGGCGCAACAAAACTTTCGGCTGGATCAATATAACGATTTTGCGCTGCTGTTTGCTTGGCCAGTTGCTCATCCTTGTAGCGAGCTTCAGCAGCACGTTTAACAGACGGATCAACCATTCCACGTGACGCTTCGTTCTCTTCCATTTTTTTACGGGCTTCTTCGCCTTTATTCATTTCATTGACCATCTTGTTCATTTCATCTAGACGAACAGAAGCTGTGCCGCCTGGAGTAATAAGAACATCGGCGCAACGAATTTTCTTGATCATACGCTCGGTATGTAATGTTTCAAGAATAGGACGACCATCTGGTAATAATGAACGATGTAACGCATTGGCTAAACTATTTTCATTTTGACCTACTGGGCTTTCCACTACTCGTTGAATAGCATCTTGCCATGTTGCGTTTAGCACTTCTGGATAGATTACTAAACACATGTGTTCTTCATTTGGTACTTCACGGTATAGTACCAATACTTTACGATCTCCGTGCTTTCCTACATGTTTAATCATTTGTGCCATGTTATACTCCTTGTGTTGTATCGCCAGTTGGCTCGGCGATATGTGGTTCACTTGCGCCGGCAATAGACTGTGCTTGTGCTAGTGCTGCGGTAAGAAAAGCTGTGAGCTTGTCATAGACTGCTCCAACTTGTGATAATTCTGCTCCCTGAAATGCACCACGGGTAGCTGCAAGATTAACGATAGCTCTAAGTGCATTAAGATCTGCTACGGTAATTGGTTGAGGTTGAGTTGTGTTTTCCATGTTGATATTTAATAAAGAAATTACCTAACCAAAAATAAAGATGCCCCAATTAAGGGGCATTTTGGTAACATTGGCCCGGTAATTTACTTATACAACACACCTAAATTGCGTCAGTTACTAAATCACTAGGGTCTGTATCATCCACCGGATGTTGTGTAACCGGAGTTACTGTAACTACAAAGTTGTCAGAGATATTAACAGCCAACAGTCGAATCATATGTGCCACGGCACCATCGCCCATTGTTAGTGTGTTTTTCATGGTGCTGTCTTGCCCAAAAGTGACTTGAGTACGACCATCGGGTGTTACTCCAATGGTGTAGTACGCCGAGTCATCTGTCCTCGGTGCCTTGACAACCTCCACAGTTGGCATGGCAGTAGTTGGCACTGGAGGAATATACCTAGGAGGTTTATTAAAAAATCCAAACATTATACTTCCTCCTCGTAATATGCCCATTGTCCGAATGGGGGTTCAATGCTATCGTTACCATGAATAATAAACACAGTATCGCAGTACATCTCATCGCCCCAACTACCACAAGGATATCCATCTGTAAACATAATATGACGTTTGGGTTCGATTTCTTCACGTTTGAAATAATTAAATACGCAATCAAAATCTGTACCGCCGCCACCTTTAATCTCATAGTCACAAATAGTATCCAGGTTATCGCTGTTATACTGTTGTGGGTTATAAATTTCGGTATCAAAGGTTACGATATGAATTCTAAACGCTGGGAACGAATCCATAATACCCTGTACTTCTCCCAAGAAGTCTTTAAGCATTTTATGACTAATCGATCCAGATGCATCGATACTAATAGCAATATCAATCATAGGGTCCAGTTTCATACCCGGCATCACTGCATCCATATCCCAACCTTTACGGCTAGTACGCATCCAAGTAAAATCCGATTTAATAGTTGACTCAAGTTGCATACGGATTAGTTCACGCCAATTCATCTTGGGTTCAGTTAAGTCCTGAATCATTCGACGAACACCTGCAGGAATATTGCCTGCGTTGTCTGTGGCCGCTGCTGCGGATAAAACAGCTTCCTTGATTTCATCGCGGATAGCGTCTTTCTCAGCTTGGGTTAATTTTTTCGGACCCTTACCATCTTCATCGTCTGCCCCGTCACCATCTAAGTGATCGTCTAATAATTGATCGATTAGGTCTTGTAGATTAATCTTTTTTACGTTCTTGTATAAGATGTCATATACTTCTTCTGCACACATACCATCGTATTTGGGATCATATAAACAGGGTACTGTAGTGATCTTTTCACCTACTCGGTGTTTGATCAAATCAGAGTTTACACAATAGTCATCTGCGATGTTCCATAGTTGTGGATCACGATCAGCTCGTCGACCCATGTGATCATATACACAATGCAACACTTCATGTCCAAATAAGAATTCAATCTCCTTGGGACGTAACATATCAATGAAGCGGCTATTGTAGTAAAAGTGTCTTCCATCTGTCGCAGCAGTAGTAAGCCATTCATCTGCATTCACCAGTTTAAGGCGAGTAGCTAGGTTGCCAAAAAAGCTAGCACGTAGTAATAATCCAACTCGTGCGGTAATAAGTTTTTCACGGACTAGTGAATCCAATTTAGGATCCATGGGTCCTAATAGGTCTTTAAATTTGTCACTTTCTTGTTTATTTGTAGTAGTTCCCGCAGTGGCCATGATATAATCCTTAGTTGTTAATATGTAACTATTATAGTGACACATGAATTAATTGTCAAGTATTGAATTTCAGTAAAAAAAATGCCAATTCTTGGTCGCACTTTAAGTATATTCGTCTATTGTTAAATTCACTATCCCATGCCCAGTGTTCATTTCGAGAAGAAAACATCAACTCAGTTGATGGTCCCCATGTTTCCCAGCACCAGATTCTGGCATCAACAAACATTTGATCATATTCTGCTGTGACATATGTATATTTTGACTTCCAAATAGGCGCCATAGAATATTTGTAATATAAGTGTCCGCTATGGCGCCTGTCGAGAGTTGTTAATCTATAATCCATTTATATCCTAGTCAAGATTTAAATATTTAAGCACAAACCAAGATTGTGTTGCCTCGTTAAAAAAATCAAGGTGAATTTGTGATTGCGAATAAAATAAAGTAGGGTTGTTGGCATAGGGTGTAAGTTCTCGGTGATACCTAACAGTAAACCCAAGCTCACGCTTGAGCCGCCAGGATATCATAAAAATACCATTGCCAAAATCTTTTTTAATTCGATCTTGAATAAAGTTCCAATCTGATTCTTTTTCAAAGATAATAAGATTCGGTTTAACTTTAATTTTCATTATTTGCTATGTTTTAGTAAAAAAATAAGATGCTTTTGTTCATCTACAATAGTGTATGTTGGTAAAGTAAAGCCTAGCGTATCTGCTTCCATTTCAACACCATATACATCACGTATGTAGTCTTTGAATCCAGGCAAAGTGGGATCATATGTGTTATGTGCTAGTATATTGTGGTATTCAACCTTGGCAGATTTTAGCATTGTCCAATAAGCATTTCTACCCACTACAGTATCTAATCTTGCAGCAGACGAGTTATAGTACTCGTCTTTCATAATATCAATCGGTTGGTTTCATCTCTGGGGTAAGGAGATGGCCGCCAGCCTATGCGAGCAAAATCTGCCAGTACTTCATCGGTAACTTCACCTTCTGGTACAAATCCAAATCTTGGATCACTTTCAGACAAGTCTTCACCTATGATGCCAGAACAGTAGTAGTCCATGTAATTTTCTCCATGGCCTCGTAGATCAGCCACAATGCCACCGGCACCGCGCCAGGAGCATGTCCAGTACTCATCTTTAAGTACACTCCAGACTTCCTGTGGTTGCCAGCGCATGTTACACATGGCTGCGTATACATTCTGCGAGTAGGTGCCGTCTTTCAATTTAGTCATTATTTCGGCATCATTTTTTATATCTTCTTCCAAATCTCGATCCATTACGGCCCCCATTTCATTAAAAAGTTTATACGATCAAAATCATTCTCAAATACTAATACCATACCTTCCAAATGCTCTATGCCTCGTGGCAATCGTTCCTGCATCCAGTTCATTATTTCTCTTTCATTATCTGCCCACCACATATAATCAACTACCAATAGACATCTATTGGAGTCCATGGGGTTATTCATAAGTTGAAACCTATTGGTGCTTAACCGAGCGGATGGATCTAGTCTTTGTATCATTCTTGAAACTTTAACCTAAACCAAGCAAACTCTTCATCATTTCGTAAGTAAAACATATACGTTAGGTATCTAAGAACATACCCCCAACGTATTTCTTTATCGACACCGTCCAGAGATTCTAATTTGTCAAGATCAACTCCGTACCCATAACTTTCTACAAACCATTTCCGTGTATTATGGAAATCTATCATGGTGAGAACTTGTATACCATATTTAAAGTGTCTTTGGTCTTTTGTACGGTGAAACGTGTATTTCATTACAGATCAATTTTGTTAGCGTTGTTTATGTCAACATTGGTTTCTGATGGAAGGAATATCCAGTTATCATGCGTATGTGTGTATGCTACATATTTCATATTCTTAAAGATTTGTTTTACTCTATCAGTATCGGTCTTATACATTTCTAAAAAGCAAATAGGACGATATTTCGTTAGTGTTTCAATACCACCGACCAAGGCCAAATGCTCCATGCCTTCGATATCCATTTTGATAAAGTCAACAGCTTCATCAAAGCTATCTATTGTAACGCAATTAACTAATTCGCTGCCAGTTTTGGTCATGTATTGATTGTCTGAGATACGGGGCGCCATCAACTCCAATCCACCAAAGTTGTTTGGTAGATGATAGTCTGGTAAATCAATTTTGATAGTATTACCGTTATCATCACTAACCGCAACATGTTCGCATTCGACATTAGTAAGTCCATTGATAGCCACATTACCGCACAACATATAATAAACTTGTCGTTGTGCTTCAAATGATCTAATGGAGATCTTATCTCCAAAAAGTTTTGACATTGACACAGTATGCGTACCGATATTTGCGCCAATGTCATAAAATTTAATACAGGGCTTTTCCAACAGTAGTACATCTACAATTGACTTAATTAAGTCAATTTCTTCTTGCCCCCAAAATCCATACTGCTCAATACTGCGGCCAATATACTGGTCATTGGCATTAATAATCATAGGGCCGTATGTAGAATTAACTACTTTAGTTGGAATCACATTCATTTTCTTCTTCTATAAAGTTGGAGGGCTGTGCGAACACAGCCCTTGTGCTACTACCGCACAAACCTCCCTAGCGGTTAAGCTGATGCGTTAAGAATGTACTTGCCGTATTTCTTATGGAACTCGTCAAAGTTTTTCAACTTAGTCGGTTGGAATGGCAAGTCATATACTGTAAGAGCAATACGAGCACCCATAATAACCAATTCTTGTTCGAAGTTCTTCATCATGTAAGCGAAGAAGTGATCGGACATTGTGTGAAACTCTTTGTCACTTACTTTCTTGTTGTTTGCTTCCTTTAACTCGTAACACATAGAAATAACCAGCGAGTACATAGCTGATACTTCTTTAACATCAAGAGTTGTAACTTTACCTGACAAGATATCTTCAGGCTTGGGCATACGACCAGAAATCTTACGGTGAGCGTTGAACTTAATAGCAAGTCCTTCACCAACTGTACCTGAAATCAGGTTAAGCAATGTTTCTTCATCACCATCTTCATCTGATAATAGTTCACTTACAAAGAACCAGCTACGCGGAGTAGGGAAAGCACGGCTAGCTGATTTAGTATC
>Ga0214192_1000124_pt1 | contig 44948 bp, 62 predicted proteins | sample TroBogEpilimnion_44_FD_153030 | JGI IMG/M metagenome (GOLD analysis project Ga0214192, IMG submission 153030) | Freshwater microbial communities from Trout Bog Lake, WI - 29JUL2008 epilimnion | ecosystem: Environmental > Aquatic > Freshwater > Lake > Epilimnion/Euphotic zone | place: Trout Bog... | reverse complement strand
AGTCCAACATCAGTATCTACTGGACCAAGCGGCATGGTAGTGTCTATTAAAGGCTATACAGGAACATTATATCAATTTGCAGGTGCAGTAGGTGCTGGTTGGGAAGTAGGTGCAAACCTTTCTGACAGCTCACCAAAATCTTCTGTTGCGTTAATATCAGGCGCAGGCGGCAGTGGTATTAATCAGGCAATTTTAAACAGTGCAGGAACACTTTCTGCAAACACTATTCAAACTGGTTCATATGCAGGATCGGGCTTGTATCCTTCACCAGCAACGGCTGGTATGATTATCTTTGACAGTAGCAACAGCCATTTCTATGGTTATAACGGTACTGTTTGGAAACAGTTAGATAATTAAAATCTATTATAAATTTAACGTGTGTTGTGACTAATAAATAGAGTTATGATACACGGACAAATTTATATAGATTTAGAAAAACACGTAGACTTAACAGGGTTTGATTCTTTACATTTAGAAATTTCTAGGGGAATAGCTCTTGCTAGAGATTTTGCATATGATGGACTACAATCAGTACCTAATGGCACTATGCATCCTCATGCACAAGGTTATAAAGTTAATCCATTGTTTGAAGTAACTGATAATTGGAAAGCATTGCCAGATGATGATCCATTTAAAATAGCAGGAAAAGATCTAACATATAATCAATTAACTGACTATTTAAAAAATGCCTACGGAGCATATGACTACTATCGTCTCTTTCAATTGATTAATGAAGATGGAGTTAATGAGAACGTCACTAAACATTTTCCAGGGTTATTAAAATGGGTGCAGGGATTTGTCACATCTGGAATTTTAAAAAATTTGCATAGCGTAAATTTAATATCAGTAGATGCAGGCGGCATTCCGTGGGAACATTACGATCCAGCTGACGGCTACGAAACTCCCGGGTTCTTACCAGAATTTATTCATGTAAAAACTGATACTGATAGACCATTTTATATACTCAATCCAGAAACGGGCGAACGTACTTTTATGAATACTAGGGTAGCCTATTGGAATGAAAGAGATTGGCATGGCGGATTACCTATTTGGCGCCCTACTTATACCTTACGAATAAACGGATATTTTACAGACGAATTTAAACGTAAAACAGGAATGATAGTGTAAGATGACTTACAAAATTGAAAATCTATTTCCGACCCCTATATATAGTTGTTTTTTAGAAAACAAAGATGCTGTAGAAACAGAAATGTCTAATGCATTAGTTAATGTTCAATATGATGATTCTGTTAATTATTATCAATGGGGCAAAACTTTTGAAACTACAAGTGTCGAAGCCGACATACTTTCTGAAAAGCAAATGAATAATCTAGCACAGGCAATTGATCAACATCTTGAACAATACTGTAAAGAAATTGGATTTCAAAAAAGAGAATATAAAAGAAAGTCGTGGATCGTTAAAAATTCAACTGGTGGACATACGCATATACATAGTCACGGAGAATATGACATCGCTGGGTGCTACTATTTTCAAACTACTGGAAATGATGGTGATATATTTTTTGAGACTCCAGTGAGCCCAGCAGTGTCATCATTGTGTTATCAAAAATTTACAACGCGACACGAGCATAAGCCAGAGGTTGGTAAATTATTATTATTCCCTGGATGGCTAGCACACGGTGTTAAAACAAACACCGTAAATTCAGACAGAATTAGCCTAGCATTTATGATTGCTTTTGTAAGAAATTAAGGTAGTTCGTCAATAACAATATATTGGCCAGTAATTCCTTGGTTGGCTGCTGCCTGTTCTACTAGTTGTTTCCATTCATCTGTAGCATCGTGTCTAGCAATAATCATATGCATACGATCTTCATTACTGTTGTTAATTACAGAATGATGATAGTGTAGATTCATAGCATACACTCCTCCGGGTTCCATAATTAATTCTTCACCGTCACCCCATATCCATTTACAACCTAATGGATTATTAAGAGCAACATTGATATTCTCAATCAGCTTTATACTACTATCGCTGTGTAAGGCAATTTTCCCGCCAGCACGTAGCAACATAAATCTAACACGGCCGTACTTATTAGAAGGAAATACTTCTTTTAACCATTTAGTTGTTATAGGGCATAGGTCTGCAATTTCTGTCCAGTGCATATCATTGCTAGCATCTTTACCTTTCTTATATCCATACACGTCATAATTCTCATGTTTATTCCAGCCAAGCCCGTGTATAGTTAAACTTTCCCACCCATGCGAATCTTCATCGCCTCTGTGAGGACTAAATTTATCAAGTAATGCAAATGCCTCAGCACACATTTCTTTATAGGGTAGTGCTATATCTAATTTTAAATAGCGACCGTCTGAGTGATAGTATTCTTTCATCAGTTGACTCCTAGTGGACGTTCACTGTTATGTTTCCAGTCAAGTTCGTGCCAACTAGGTATTTTTAAATCTGTAATATCAGTATAAGAAAAATTACTAACTTTATCTATACGTTGCTCAATTTTAGATTTCCAGAATCCGTCGGCTGCTCTTGATGTAATCAACAGCGTTATGTTAGGATCTTTATTTTTAAGTTTTTGGAGTAAATTATTTTCTGCACTGATTCGATATTTTAAACTAGTAGTAGCAATAAATGGACTATGATTGTACAGGTCGCTCAGATTAAGTAATGTTTTCTTACCCGGCTCTAGCCAATCAAAATTATAAGATGCTGTGTAGTCTATAAGGATATAATCATAGGTTAAACTTTTGACCTTGCTCCATAATGAATCCCAATCGTCGATCGTGGTTAAAAACTTTTGCCACTGTTCTTTTATTTGATCTTTATATGAAGGGGGAATGTGCGGAGGATTGTTGGGCAACATAGGTTTATGAGTCCAATAGAATTCATCGTAGTCTTTGCCGTCCCATTCTTCGACCATCTTTCTCATAAACATTAAACAGTTATAGTTGATGTCTGTAAAGATAACTTTGGTATTGTTTGAGAATCCTACTGTTTCTAAATTTTTAATCCAATTAAATCCAATGCCTACACTAGCGTACTGTTCAACAGGTCCGTCAAACGGTAAGTCCTTACGCAGTTGATCAGAATTCCAGCCAGCAAAGAAATTCATTCCAAAAAATTGTAATTGTTTTATATCTGCTAGATGTCGTAAAAACACGTGGTCATATTCATAATATAGATATTTTTTGCTGTCACGAATTCTTTGATTCAATGTTAGTAGTTTTTTATCATGTTCTAATGCAACATTTAAAATGTTCCATCCATGTAGCTTAACAGAATATGTTTTAAGCTCAGTGCCCTTAGACATCCATACTGGGATCTCCGGATCACCATACAGGCATTCTTTACTACGAATAGGTGCAATTTGTTGGTACTCTACCCACTCTTCTTGCCCTACACTAGGGCAACCAATTTCTTTATACTGTTCTAGATTAATTATATAAAATTGTTGATGTAATTCAAAACAGGCATTTTTCTTATAGTAGGGATGATCGCCTCTATCGAGTATGTGGCCGGCTATAAAGAAATCTTCTTTGCATTGATCTTCTACAGCATCAAACAGTCTATCTGACAAACCTAAACTAGTGCCCGATGAAATAACTATAGCGTGAGTATAATCTTCAGTTGCTACAGATTGAAGCAAGTCATCTTCGTCTTTACTAATAAAAATATCATAGCCATGTAGATCAAACCGATTTATAAGAAAGTCAGATAAATTATTGCAAACAGTTGTAGCTTCTGTACTTTGGCAGTTATCTGAAACATCCAAAATACAAAACACAATTGGTTGTTTCTTATCGGTTCGAAACTTCATTACCATGTTATTTTCCTATCATAAATACGTTTGTCTACAGTTATATATCTTTATTAAAATGTAGCATAATTAAATTAGAGAATACTCAATGAAACATCATATACACGAAAACGGCTGGGCAATTATAGTTGATGATTTTGATTTAAGAACAGCAACTAAAGATGATATCAAACAGGCATCGGATCTATTAAAAGCCAGCACACTAATTGTTTTTAGAAATCAATCGCTAACAGTGAAAGATCAATTAGACGTTGGATATATGTTTGGCAACGTTACTACTGAGTATGCTCCGGGGCAAGATGAATTTGAAAATGAAACTGCTGATTTAGTTAACGATCCAAATGGACATATTACAAGAGTAACTGGTTCTCTTAATGAACATGGTAAGCCAGGAACAGCAGGCTACGTAGACGACATGGAATGGCACAATAACCAACCGCATCTTCTCAACAGCAATCACGGGCTACAACGAGGACCACTAGTATGGTTATACGGAGTAACTGGTACAGCAGGATCAAGAACCAGCTATACTAACAGCGTACTAGGATATAATGACCTCGATCAGACCACTAAGGATCAGATTAAAGATCTTAAAGGAATCTATTATGCTACGGCAGACTTTAGAGGTCCTATAGCAGGCGGAATTGAGATTGATCCAAATCCAGTATTACAAAATGTAGTTATACCGCATCCTAGTGGTAAACTTGGAATTTATCATTCTTTTTATCAATTAGAAAGATATGACGGAATGACCAGAGAAGAAAGTCTAGCTATAGCTAAACCATTGCATGATCATTTAATACAGGACAAATATTGTTACCACCACGATTGGCAAGACGGTGATGTAGTAATTGGAGACCAATGGTTTGGAATACACAAACGTTGGGCTTTTGAAAAAATAAGAGACCGCTTACTACACAGAATGGTCTTTGGATACGTTGATTAAATTTTAGGTACAGAATCTAGTTGTTGCAGGAAAACATTGGTATTCAATCTCCAAAATGTTTGTAAATGCCCGCGATATTCTTTTTCAAAGGCTCTAGTTAATACACCTGTCTTTTCTAGACTAGGACCCCATATAGTATGTACTAGTCGCTGTGTCCCTACTTCGCTAGGGTGACTAGTTATATACAGATCTTCCCAAGGTGGCGCCCAAGCTATACACGCTGGCATTAGATACTGTGCTGTAACATGCTGATGCGTTATAATTTGATTTCTAGTGCGTAGCGTGTTTAATGGTAGCAGATCAGATAGTACACATGTTCTAGCACAGATACGATAGCCTTCTTCCATGCTGTGTGCCGCAACGCTTCCCACAGCACGATCGTTGTAATAAAGAATCCATACCTGCCAATGCTTTTCGTTTTTAAAACAATCTATCATTGCCTTTTGACTTGAGTTGTTTACAAATCCTCTACGGCCAGCATCTGCATAAAATTCAGATAGATCCAAATCAGATGACCAAGGAATTATTTTATACATTCTTTTACTCGTTCAATAAAATCTGTTGGATAGTTTGTATTAAAACTTGCCCAGCATAGTTGATCCATTACTGCCCATGGTTGAGGTTTGTTCCATTCAATTCCTAGCGTGTCTAAATGTTTTCGCATTTCATCTTGTCTAGTAGAATAGATATGACTTTCAACATCTTGTATACTAATATTAGATTCGGTATTTTTGTAAGTAAAGAAATAGTTGATACTTTTTAGTTTGCCATCTACTACAAAGTAACTGCTAGGATGCATACTGTACTTGTGCCATCCTAATTGTTTATGTGTCTTAATGATGTCAAGCATCTGATCTTGCCAATCGGGTAGCACACTGTCATAGTTTGCTATATCACATCCTGCTTGCTCCCAAAAGTCAGGTCCGTCTATTTCTAAATATAACTTTCTAGCATCTAAATCTATGTTCTTAATTGTAGGAACCAGATGTGGATATGCATTACGCATTTGAGTCAAATAGTTTACTTCGCGCAACCACTTCTCTTCCATTTTAGCAGGATCAACTACTTGGTTCTTATCTTTATGATATTCAGTATCATTATGGTACCATTGAACAAAAACTTTTTTATCGTGGCTGATTAAACTAGTGTAAATAAGATTGTTCCGACAAAGCCCCTGACCAGGAACATTATTGTAGTAGTATTCGTAATTCATATAACTAATTATCTATAAATTTATAACCAAAAAAATAATATGCTAAATCAAACACTATCCTTATGTGAAACATGTTATCGTCACATACCAGCTGAACGATTTGAAAAGGATGGAAAAATGATGTTGGGCAAAACTTGCCCGAAGCACGGATACCAAGAAGCAATACTAGATATTAACACAAATTTCTATAAAGGTCAACAATATCAAAGACGTAGGCCAAGTTCATATTGGTTAGACATTACCAATCGCTGTAACTTAGACTGCCCGCATTGTTATCAAATGCCCGATAATAACAGCAAGGATCCTAGTATAGATTATTTGCTATCTGAAGTGTTGAGCTGGCCAGACAATGGATTGCCAGTTAGTTTAGTTGGTGCTGAACCCACTGTGCGTAGAGACTTGCCTGAACTAGTTCGAGCTATACACAACTTGCCCATCAAGCGTAGAAATGTTATAATCGTTACAAATGGAGTGTATCTAGCCAAATGGGATTATGTAAGTCGTTTTGAAGGATTACCAAATTTAAAATGGACATTTGGACTTAATCATCCTGACTACAATGGCGGACAGATACGTACTAAGCAGATGGAAGGATTAGAAAACTGTATTAAGCTAGGATTAGATGTTAAGACACTGACCTATACATTAGCCAATTTAGAACAGCTAACAGATGTAATGCACGAAGTACAAAAGTTTAAGATCAATGCTAGAATACAATTAGGTGTTGAGATTGGCCGCGTGCCAGAGGGTGACTTCAAAGAACTATACTTGTCTGAGTTAGTTGCAGTTGCCGAACAGTTTTGTCAAGACAATAGATGGACATGGGAGCCTGATCCCGTAGGCGGTAATCGCACACACTATGCTGTGCGTATAAATGGAATTGAACATAAATTTATTAAATGGTGTGATGTGAGGACTATCGATTTAGAGGAAGTACAAAGTGAATCGTGGGCTAGCATAGTTCCAGGAAAACCAATGAGTCCATTGCTACATCAAGTTATACTAAGAGATCAAGCAGTTAACAAAGGGCAGATGTTGTACGATACAGTACCTGAAAAATATAGACATGAATAAAATACACGATACAACATCAGTATGTGAACATTGTTACAGACACGTTCCCGCTGTCCTGTTTGAAAGAGATGAATCTATATGGCTTTCAAAAAAATGTAAATGGCACGGTGAAAGTGAGCATCTAGTTGAACCTAATGCTAACTTTTATCTTAACTACAAGTATGATAGGCCAACTAACAAAACATACTGTTTGGATATTACTAACCGTTGTAATTTAAATTGCCCACATTGTTATCAAATTCCAGATAACATGAGCAAAGATCCTAGCATAGAAAACATACTAGATATTATACGAGTATGGGAAGACGATGGTTATGCTATTGCTCTAATGGGTGCTGAACCGACTACTAGAAAAGACTTGCCTGAACTTTGTCGTGCTATACAATCGTTACCAGGTAAGCCTCGAGCTATAATGATATTAACCAACGGAGTTTATCTATCAGACTATGAATATGCTCAACAATTTGCAGATATGTCTAATGTGTTTTGGACGATAGGATTAAACCATCCTGACTATCAAGGGCATACTGTTAGAAAAAAACAAATGGAAGGCATTGATAATTGCATGAAATTAAACATGCCAATTAAGAATGTTAGCTATACACTTGAAACTATTGCTCAATTAGAATATTGTCTAGACGAAATACAAGAATTTGGAAAAACTCTTAGTCCACACAATTACAGAGTGCGTGTAGGTACAGACATAGGACGCCATCCGGGTGAAGAAAAAATATACTTGTCAGAATTAGTAGACATGGTAATTGAAATATGCAAACGTAAAGGTTGGGACTACAAGTACGAACCGTCTTACGGAATACGTGTACATTATCCATTACGTATTAATGGCATATTAGTTAAAATAATTCAATGGCCAGATGTGCGTACAATTGACCTAGAAGAAGATCAAACTGAGTCGTGGGCAGATATGCTTCCTGGTAAACCAGTCAGCCCACTAGTACATCAAGTTATACTGCGTGATGGTGCTGTAAATAAAAATTTACCATTGTATGATACAATACCAGAGAAATATCAAAGGAAATATGATGCGAGGGATTAACGGACAAACTTATATAGATATGGCTCCGTTCTTAGACATGGAGACGTTTGATAAACTACAACCTGAAATATTAACAGGCTTTGCTCTAGCACGTGAGTACGCTAAAGAAGGCACGTGGATGAAACCAGGGTTTACATTTGATAATATGAGTTACAAACTCAGTTGGAAACCTATCTATCAGTCCATGGATGAGTTTATGGAACTACCTAAAGACGATCCTATATATCAAGCTGGCATAAAATTAATGCCGACAGATTTTAAAAACTTCCAACAACGTAACAAGTTTACACGTTATTTGAAAATGGCTATGGGTGCATACGATCCTTACATTTACTACTATTTGTGGGAAGAAGGTTCGTGGGATGACCGTACTGCGCCACGTAAACTAACTCCCGAAGCAGAGTACTTTCCTAATGTAGTTAAGTGGGTTGAAAGTTTAGTAGGTACAGTGTTTGAAGATATTGGCCGTGTTATATTCTTTCATTGTGAAGCAGATGGCATTCCATTTGAACACAGAGACTTAGATGCCAAAAACGGAGTTGATGTAGTTAAACCGCATCGCAATGAGTTTATACACATACGTCCTAATACTAAAAAAGCGTTTTACTTGTGGGATCCTGAAACTAAGGATAAAACATACTTGAACACTCGTGCCGCATGGTGGAATGATGTAGACTGGCATGGCGGCGAGCGTATCATGGAACAAAGTTATGGATTACGAATTGATGGCAAGTTCACTGAAGAATTTCGTAAGACTTTAGGTATTGATCATTTGGAGACATATTAATGAACTATATTGGTAACTACGCACACTGGATTAAAGAACAAAAAATAATGGAGTTTTTAACTTCGGTGCAAGGAGAACGTGCTCCAATTTGGCAACCTGAAAAATGGTCTGATCATCCAGAGTTAGAAAAGTACAAAGAACTAGCTAGACCTGGATATTCTAATAACAAATATTTCTTTCATCAATTAGGTCCAGCAAGTCCTGAGATTTTAGATTTTAAATTTGAATTACCAGAACTTCCAGAAACTCGCACATATACAAATTGGTGGTTTGTAAAATTATATCCAGGCGAGTTTCAAAGTATGCATATTGATCCGCACACGTTAGACGTACAAAATCTTGTAAGGTATACAATATTTTTACAAGACTGGGAACCAGGTCATATATTTGTGTACGATGACAAATACATATCTAACTATAAAGCTGGTGACATGTATGAATGGAGTGATCCTATGTCAGTACACGGACCAGCTAACATTGGTTATAACACGCGATACACATTTCAAATAACATTAAACGATTAAAATGTTAGATCAGAATTTAATAACATTTTTAAAATCTAAAAGTCCTTCACTTGTTAAAACTCCGGCAGATATGTTAGAGTTTGGTTGTTTACAGTATTACAAAGAATATGCAGACGAGTACAGTAAGTTTGGATGGATCAAATACTTTTCCGAAGAAGAAAAAAATAGTAGTGTAGAGGACAGTGATGTTGGTTACTTCATAAACGATATAGGATTTAGAGGTAACTATCCTAACACAGATAATAAAAAATTGTTAGCGTTTCTAGGATGTAGTATAGCATTTGGACAAGGATTATCTGAAGATAACATTTATGCTAATCTAATTGCCAATCATCGCAATCAACAATATCTAAATTTAGGAATACCCGGAGCAGGGTGTCATCGAATAGCTTTAACTTTTTCAGCCGCCACAAAAATATGGGACATTGAAACGGCAGTAATAAATTTACCTCCTTATACAAGATTTCATTATGTTGATAAAACTAATCACCTACAATCAATTTTGTTAACTTATGATATTGAACCGGGTGAAATAGAAAATGTAAGAAAGGATATATTGCAACATTTTAGTGATCAGTTCTTAATGTCACAAACTATTGATGCAATACAATGGATTATGGATATTGCCAAATCAAATAATATTAATCTTGTACTAGCCTCTTGGGACCAAGACACTATCCAATTAGTTAAAACTGCATTTGATTTAGATATACTTAAATTTACAGTAACCGATAAAGCTAGAGATGGCCACCCTGGTGAGGAATCACATAAACTGTTTGCTCAAGAAGTAATTAGTAACCTAGCAAGTGGAACATATACTTGTTAGCTAGACTACCGTTAATACCATTGTGCCATTCTCGATGGCTAACCCAAGATATAATTGTACCTTGCTCCATGTTGTAATAATAGTTACTTCCTAGTATGAATAATTGTCCTGTACTAGGTGTGTTCATAAACACAGAGAAGCGTTTTATCTCTCCATGCTTTAAATAATCCTTTTCGTTGTCATCAATATCATAATGGTGTCCAGTCATATAGCCAGGTTCTACACAACTAATCCAACTACGTAAAGGAGTTACATGTAGTCTACTAGCAAGTTCAAGTTCAATATCCTTAGTCTCGTAGAAATTAGTCCACTTGACACTATCGGTATTGAAATTACTATCTTGCCATAGCTTTAATATTTCTGCATATTCTGGATTACTCATATTCCACCGTGCAGGATCTACAGTAATGTCTTTGCCGTTTTTAAGATTAGATATAACTGCGTTCCAATCAATCATTATATACTTCTTCAAATATATCAGCAAACACGGTATTGCCCCATGATCTTTCTTTTAGATGTTTTGTTATAGTAATTTCAAAAAACTTTTTAAAATCAATGAACCCTTTTTCATCTGTTGATTGATCAAATCGATAAGCACCATCTTTACCTATAATGCCTTCTATTATTTTTCTTTCTATAAATCTTTCTTCATAAGGAATTACAGCATAGTTATCTATAGTTTTTAATTGGCCATCTTTAGCAATAAAGAAACAATTAGGATACAATGATACTTTCCAAAAATTGTTTGCTTTAGTTGAAATAAAGAAATCTTTCATTTGTTCTTTCCAGTTAGGAACTTCCTCGTCCAAGTTTCGTCCAGAGGTAAACAATACTTGCGATAATGTTTCTTTATTCCACTCCATAAAAATTTTTCTATTTTCAAAATCTACATCATATAATGCAGGTGTAGTTTTAAGATGCGATAATTGTTTTAAAAATTTAACATCTCTATGAAAGAACCAGTCTACTAGTTCTTCCGGCACTAGGATATCTTCATTAGGCCTATATTCAGGATCAATATAGTAGTGAGCACACATTACTGTCTGCTCCGGGTTGACTCTAGGAGTATATAATAAGTTCGAAGGATAAGGTGTGCCGGTTGGATTTAATTTAAAATAGTAATCCCAGTTAGTTGTATCTGTCATTATGCGTTCCAATTTAATTTTTTGCTGATATAAGATTGTACTTGATCTTTAAACTTTTGGTCAGCTGTATCTATATCTGATAGTTTGTAATTATATATTGCTTCATAGGAGTTTGTTTCGTAAAAAGCGAATAGTCTGTCTGACAAGAATGGATTACATCCACGTAGCCCTTTAAAGCCACTATCACTATAAAACTCTTGTACAAGGGTTTCTGCCTGATACCAATCCATTGTATTGTGTTTCCAAATAACAATATCGTTTCTAGTACTACCTACACCACCGCCTCTTGGTGTAGTAGATTTGAACACGACATTGCCTCTGCTGTCCTTAGTAACTTCATAGCCTGGATTTTGCCTAGCTTCTAATTTAACTAGTCCATTGCTTACTAATTCCTTAGTAAAGCGACTTTGGTTAGTTAGAGATTCGTCATAGTCGGGTACTTCTAGTATGTGTGCGCTGGCGCTTTGTCTAGTCCAATTAGCATTAAGCCATTCTAATGATGTGTTCCAAGATTCTACACTTTCGCCTGGTATGCCGCATATCATTTGTATATTAGCTCTGTATCGATTAGGGGCATGTTGATCGGTGTATGTTTGAAATTCTAATAGACCTTGTTGTAGTCTATCGGGATCCATGCCTTTACGTACAAGTTTGCCCGCGGCATGATTAAATGTTTCTATACCCATTGAATGGCCGAGGAACCCTAGTCTAATGTAAGTGTCCCAATGTTCCTTGTGTTTAACCACTAGGTCACCGCGAGCAAATCCGCATATCCAAGGATTGTATCCTAGTTCATCTACTGCGTCTGCATACTTCTGTAGTTTCTCTGGACGATCATTGAATGTTTCATCCATCACACGCCAATTCTTGATACCCCAGTTTTCATAGCCTGTTTGCATTTGTAGTTTGAATTGTTCTTTGCTAACGCTAACGTCTTTAGCTTGTCCTATAATAGGGAAATTACAATAGCTACAACTAAACATACAACCACGTGCTGTTTCAATCTGAGGACATTCCCACGGCATCATAAAGTCACGAGTTTCGTAGTCTACTAGATAACTGTCTAACGGCGCACTTGGATAATGATGCAGTCCTCGAATAACTTTCTTATTGCCAAAGAAAGCAGAGTCAGTCATTAGTGGTGCTCCTAGCGTTCCAATAAGATGCTGGCACAGTGCTAGTACAGCATTTTCTCCGTAGCTATCAACCCAATAGTCTACATTCTTAGCAGGAGTAGTTAGTGCATTGTTGCCGCCGACTACAATGGGGATAGTAGGATACTCTTGTTTAAGCCAATCGATAAAGTCGTTTAAGTATGGACTCCAAGGATTTAAGAACGCTGTTCCAAAACAAAACATAACTGTTTTGTCGGTTGTTCGTGACCTTACAAACTCCTGTAGTTCTTCCAATTGCCAAAATGCAGTAAAGTCGACAACTTCGGCATCCCAGTCTTGTTGCCTTAAAAACGTGGCCACTCGATGCGTCCACAGGATACGTTCCCAGCGTTTACCTGTTAGGCTGAAAAATAGTGCGTGATTCATACCAATCGGAACTCGTCAGGTAGTATATGTTTTAATGAATCTATCTTGTCTTGTTCTACACTAAATTTTACAAAAGTAGATGAATGGCTAAAATTAACTATGTATCCTGCCTTGTTAGCGCCGTTGAGCCAAGGGCTAACTGTGTTATCAAATATATGTCTAGCATGATCTGCGTTTGTCATAGTAGTAGTCACAGCTACATCAACAGGATTCTTTAATTGGTTCTTCTTCAATAATTTCCTAACAACTAACTGTATTCTAGCACGACGTCCAAAATTAGCGGCTGTATGCAAGAAGCTAGCATCCATATCATACCATATGCCATCCTGAGCCAGTGGATGCATTATATCTCTAACTAGATCAATCAAGTAACTGTTCTCTCCCAAAATATTCAAATGGTAACGATCATCTATATCAGCATGTCTCTGATAGCATTGGTTAGGATCCAAAATAATAATCCTTGCTTCACCTTTAACTACAGGCAAGCTGTTGTAAAGTGTTTCCCAAACTGTACCTTTGTACTCATCCTTGATAACCCATGGGTCATAGAAGAAATCACCTGTAGGTTCATTAATAGTAGTCCGCATACCTGCTTCGGGTAGTTGGCTCAAAGCCTCTTGAAATATTTGTGGATCGATTGTATAATTGGTAGGAGTCAGCATGAAATATTTATGTGCTACTATTATAGTGTAAATAAAACATGAAAATTAAAATCGCACCAGAGTACGATCCAAAATATCTAGAAACGGAACGACCACAGCCGCTAGTAACTAACCAAATCGAGTCTATGATACAAGATGTGCTATCTGGCAAATTAGACACAGACATTAGTGATCAGGTGTATATTAATTTTAAAAAAGAAATGACCAGTTGGGTTTTAAAGTCTAAACTCAATCGTATTACAGGGTTAGATAATTTTAATAGAGTAGACATTGTTAATGGTTGTACTCAATTTATAGACACTGCTTATATGAATGGTCCTGTGCAAGTATTAGCAGGCGATTATAGATATCATGCTAGATTAGGTAATTGGTATACTCATCCTGGGTTCCTTAGTGCAGAAAAACAATTAGTAATTGCATGGCCATTTCCTAGTACAGGCGATACGCACACGCAAATGAAGGAGATATTAGATGAAGCGGGAGACAAAGGTATTAGTGTACATGTGGACGGCGCTTGGTATACTTGCTGCCGCGGAATTGACTTTGATGTATCTCATCCATCGATTAGGTCTGTCGGGATAAGTCTAAGCAAAGGTTTAGGTTTAGGATGGAATCGTGTAGGCTTACGTTGGACTAAAAGTAAAGATGCCGATGCTGTTACTATACAAAATGATTTCAACATGAATCTTCGTGCGCCTGTAATGATCGGTCTACATTTTATACGTAACTTGCCACCAGATTATTTGTGGAACGAATGCGGCGAAAATTATTATAAAATATGTCGAGACTTTAATCTAACACCTACTAAAGCAATTTACCTTGCACTTAAAGATGGTCATCCAGTAGGCGTTAGTCCTCTTATGAGATATTTAGAAAATGTCTAGGCTAATAGCGTTTGGTGATAGTTTTACGTATGGGCACGGATTACCTGACAGCCATATCCCGCCCGATCTGCCGGGACCTAATCCTAGTAAATTTGCATGGCCGCAAATATTAGGAAATATGTTAGGTACTGAAGTTATTAATAAATCAAAACCGGGACATAGCAATATACAAATATTACAAGATATTTTAAGTTTTGATATATTAAAAACAGATGTTGTAATAGTTGGGTGGACTTTTGTAGTAAGGGATTGTATTTTTAAGAAAAATATATTAGGTATAGATACTTCGATTAAAGTTAGTCCATGGCATAAAGATACAGCATTTATTAAAAATTATTTTAATGTACACAATGACTACGACATGGCTGTTAGAGCAGGACTATACATCCATCACGCGGAATCTTATTTAAAAACAAAAGTATCAAATCAACATCATTTTTGTGCTCATCAAGAAGTGCTCGATGTAATGCCTAGTTTTACACTAATACCCGAAAATTTTATAAATGGCAAACTGTTGCCGAGGATAGATAAAGCGTTGGATAATAGCCATCCCGGACTAGCAAGTCATCAACAGGCTGCCGAAACACTATACGAGATAATCAATGGAACAAAGTAAAACATTTTGTATGCATCCGTTTACAGGATTAGCTACTAGAGAAGATGGCGCTGTGCAAGCCTGCTGTCGTAGTCATCCTGTTGGTTTTATACAACAGCAATCCTTAGAAGAAATTTGGAACAATGACACTATGAAACGTATACGTAAGTCAGTGCTTACTAACATACGTCCTCCGGAGTGCGATCAGTGTTTCAGCCTTGAAGATCAAGGTGTCGAATCCTTGCGACAACGTCATATAATCGGTCGAATACCCGAAGCTAGGGTTAACTTGTACCCTAATGCGCTAGACGCTTTAAAAGACGACTATAGCATGCCATTTGAAATTCCTACTATAGAACTAAAATTAAACAATTTGTGCAATCTTGCTTGCCGTATGTGTCATCCGATGGACAGTACCAGTTGGAAGGACTGGAGTGTGGTGAAAGAGTATTACAAGGCAGAAAACAATATCATGTATGCCATTGTCGAAGAACATGATTTAGAAAATAAACCACACTTGGACAAATTCCAAGATAGTCCAGAATGGTGGGCAAGCCTAGAAAAATTACTGCCTTATTTCCGTCGCGTTGAGTTTGCCGGCGGCGAGCCATTAATGGATCCACAACATTATCGCATATTAGATATGCTTGCACCGTACGGTGACCAAATTGAAATTAAATATGCAACTAACTTAACCATGCTTGGGAAAAGTAATCGTACTGTTTGGGAATATTGGCCTAAGTTTAAATCAGTCGCAGTTAACGTTAGTATAGACGGAATTCGAGATAGTTACGAATATGTGCGTTCTAACGCTCGATGGTCCGAACTTATTAACAATATTAGACAGATACAAACTATACCAAATATTAGCCGCATAGTCGGAGCCGTTACTGTTCAAGTAAGTAACGTACTGGTATTAGATCAAATAATAGAATATTTTTTAAACGACCTTGGCATAGTGTTTCACACTCATCGAGTATCCTATCCTAAAGTGTTAAGTGTACAGGTACTACCTAAACCTTTAAAGGCGCTGGCTATTCAAAGATTGGAAGAAGTTAAATTACGTGTTTCAGAATTTAAAATGGTCAAACAACATCCGGAACTACTAGCGTATACTCTAGGGCAAATACAAGATAACATCAATTATATCAACGCTGTTGATCAAAGTATCCTGTGGGGAGACTGTGTAGAATTTAATCGTAAATTAGATGCTAGTAGAAACAGTAAATCGTTTACAGATGTTACTATGGAGTTTAAAGATTATGTTTAAAGTAACTAGCCGTTGGCCGCATCAAGGTAGTATTAAGATTGAATGGAATCTTGGCAAACGCTGTAACTATGATTGTAGTTACTGCCCTAGTGAAATACACGACAACACAAGCCAGCACACAGATATAGAAATTTTAAAATCTACTATAGATAAACTAGTAACATTGGGTAAGCCTATTCGATTAAGTTTCACAGGAGGGGAGCCCTGTGTCCATCCTAAGTTTGACGAACTAGTTAAGTATGCTAAACATGTAGGCATCAGTTGGATTAACGTAACAACTAATGGAACACGACCGTATAAATTCTATGCAGGTCTTCCTGTTGATCAATATGTATTCAGTATACATTTAGAGTATGATTGGAAACGTGTATTCAACACAGTAGAGAGCATTAACAAATTATCAACAGTAAAAGTTATAGCACAGATAATGGCACATCACGACCATATGCCTGCGGCAGTGCAATTAAGAGCTAGATGTCAGTTAGGCAATATACCAAACACTGTTAGACGTATACGCTGGACCAAAGGAGATCATGATCTCTTTGACGACATGAGATATAATGCTAACGATTTAGATTTTATTAAATCAATGGAGTCTACAGTTGAAGCAAATACAGTAGTGTGGTTAGATGACAAGTACGCACAACTATTGTATCATGCTAATGACATGATTAAGAATCATCAGAATCAATTTAAAGGTTGGACCTGCAACGCAGGTATAGAAAGCCTAATGATAAATTGGGACGGAGATGTACACAGAGCGACTTGTAGAGTCGGTGGTAGTCTTGGCAACATATATGAAGGCAACTTCGTTGCTCCTAGCGAACCCGTAACTTGTGACCGTAATTTCTGTACCTGCGCGGCAGATATCCCACTAACTAAGTCTAAACTTTGATTGATGTGTTTCGCAACTACACAAGCAGTTCTTAATAGAACATATAGATGATTTGAATTCAGGATCAAACTTTGCTACAAAGTCTTTGTCTAGAATGTTGAAACTATAATCTAATCCATAAATTGTCTGCTGACACGATCCTTGTATTTCTCCAGTCCAATTAATATAAACATTATCTAAGCCTATGTCACAGTTCCAACCTTCGAAGCTGGTCCAGTTTTTATTAATATAGGTATTAGATTTGGCTTTAATTGTTTTGCCATTATCAAGAGTCGCTACACTTTCATAGATGCGCATTTGGCCGCCAAATATAAGTTTTCTATTTTTCCATAGCCACACTAGATCAGGAATCCGCTTCAATGGATTTTTTAAAAAACTTTTTTGTTTCCTTGTCAGTTGAATATCACTCGCATCTATAACTTTGATACCTTTAATGCTTGATACTTCTGGTTCAATGACTTCGCAAGTCATAAGGATCCATTTGTGACGACTATTCTTTTTCATATAGTCAATGACATCCAATCCCTCTTGCCAATGCTTCCTGTCCATCAGGACTTTAACAGTTACTTTTTTATTAAGTTCGAATAACGTATCTGCTACAGCAATCATATGGTCAGGATCTGCTTGCGATATATGATACGACAAATGGGCATTGTCTATTAAATGTCCGTACTCTTTCCACCAGCGCAATGTTCTCGAACCGTTACTGATCAAACTAAAGTAGATGTCATTTTCTTTTTTAACTGCTTCAATAAACTCAGCAAGATCTCGCCACAGAGTAGGTTCACCGCCCGCAAGGCTAAGATGTATTTTAGTCTTGCCTAGCTTTGTCCGATAACGTTCAATAAGATGATTAAAGTTTTTAATGATAAGATCTAAATCGGCAGGAGATCGATAGTCCCCGGCATTACTGCCCGGCCAGCAATACTCACACTTATAATTACAAAGATTATTAGGATTCCATCTTATTGCTAAGATGTGAGATTGCTGAGTTGATACTATCTTTATAGGTGTCATAGCAAATGAGCAAGCTCAGGGAACGTTTTAGTAAAATCTGTTTTGCGTTGTTGATCTAGAGTAGTAATATATTCTCTAAAATCCGGAAGCAGATGGGTGTCATCTTCTTCGTCCATCCAATCAAGTATACCTTCCCAACGTTTCCATCCCCAAGGGTTCTTACCTAGAGATTCGTCATCTTTATTATTTTCTTCTAACCAAAGTTTAAGCTCTTCAAATTTTCTACGAACTTCTAACTTGTCTTCTTTGGGCAGAACACGTAGACTTAGCCATGTAGGAATCCACAACAAATGTACACCTATCAATCCGCCGCCTTGCGTATATCCGCTGGCATTTACTTGTTTGTTTATCTTTTTAAAACCGCTAGATACTTTCCATTTTATAAAGTCTGGAATATGTTTGATGTTTAAAATTTGTGCGGCTAGTGCAATAGTAACATGGATATTGTCGGGAGTGTTGTCTAGTTTGTGCAAATTTTGCACAATGGTATCCCAATCGCTTGGAAAACGTATGTAGTGATTGCGATCGTCCATACCATCCAAACTTACTCCAACTTTAACTACTTTAAAATTTTTCCATAGTTCAATAATTGAGTCATCCAGCATTAAGACATTTGTATTATAACGCAGATGTATTTGTCCAGCGTAGCCCCTGCGAACAATCTCTTCTAAGAAAATCTTATGTTCTTTAATGATCAAAGGTTCACCGCCAGCAAAATACAACTGTCGAATATTAGGTATCTGAGCATAGATTTCTTCCCAGAAGGCAGGGTTCTCATGCCAGTAGTTATTAAATTCTTTCGGATCCCAACCCATTTGTTTTTTAATCAAAGGACTTTGGAATATAGGAAATACTTTTTTGTGATCCGGCACCCACATACTACTGTCATGCGGACTACACATGATACATTTTAAATTACAAGTATGTCCAAGTCTAAGATCCAAGTATTGTAATTTATAAGGAACAGTGCCGTCTTCTTCTGTGTTATTAATCAATTCGGGGATATCAAGTTTATCTAAATGCCAAGCACCAGTTTCCCAAATACGTTTGCTGACAATTCCGTTAGACTCTTCTTCAAAACATTTTGTACAGCTACTAGGAATTTTTCCCTCTAGCATTAGTTTACGTACAGAACGCATGTAGGTGCTGTTGAATACTTGACTAGGTAATTCGTTACCGAAGTTACTAGGATCACCGTCTTCTTTCTTAACAAGCCCTACACCATAATCTCCGGAATACGATCCTGATGCATTTGCCACACAACAGATACGTGCATCACCGTTGGGTCTAGTTGCAAGATGTATCCATGGAATAACACAAAATGATGCTGTACCAGTTACCTGCTCTAACTGTTGTTGCCAACTGGCTAGTTCACTGTTTTCGTGTTTCATCCAAAATACTTTATCCATGTTGCTCTACCTTAATTTTTTGATTGTCTATACTTATAAAAGGACTGTGAGGTCCGCACATGATTATACAAGTTGAACTAGATTTTTCCTGCCACTTCTGTTGCCACATCGTTTGCCACTGATCTGTTTCAACAATTTTACGTAATCCTGTTTCTAACACGTTTAATCTTGGAAATCCTAGAACCTGCTGTCGTACTCGTTCACCTTCCTCTACGACTGAATCCTCTTGAAACAAATTATATGATTTTAATAAATCAACATCGTAGTTTGTATGTAGGAAGGCACCGATCATACAGCAGGGGCTTAGTTGATAGTGTGCATCGATAAACAATTCTTTATCTTTAATTGCCACACAATTGATCTTATCTGCATTAGGCCAATTTTGATGCCCTGCTATATCCTGTTTACTTACAAACTTAACAGTGCTGTCAGACGGCTGTTCTAGATTATATAAAACCGTTCCCTGATTATCAACTACTGGAAATGGACGAGCATGTCGTCTGCTGTTTTTTACCGTAAATTTTTTAAATCCTATCTGTTTAGCCACAGTCTCGGCGGCACCGACCTGATGTTCGTTGTGTTTAAATCTAATAAACATCCATTCTGCAAGTCCGCCTGCATCTATAAATGTTTTAGCGTTCTTTAAAATTAAATCATAGTTAGTACCAACACGATACAGACTGTGTGTATCTGCCAGCCCATCGAGCGCAAATACTACTATATGGCGAACAGGAAGTGCATTGTATAAATTTTTCCACCAAGCAGAAGATCTCAAACTACCGTTAGTATGAATTTCAATCCTAACATCGGGCGTGGTGTCTTTAACATATTGGCACATGTCAACAAGATCAGCGTTCATTAAAGGATCGCCAAAGTTTCCACAGAAATTAATAGTATCAAGTTGCTCTAGTATATCTATTGGAAATATTTTTATAAAATCGCTTAAGGTCCATTCGTTTATATTCAACAATGGATTTTCTATGCCGCCGTGTATGTTACGAGGGCACATAGGACAAGACGCTTGGCATCGATTGGATATCTCCACGTGAACACTTTTAAGTTCATTAAAGTTAAACATTTTTCTTTCCTATAAGCATCCAGCGGGTATATAATGGTAATTCCAACTCGCCCGCAAAAAGAATGTCTAAATTACTTTGTTCTTTAAATTCTTCTAAGCTATTGGCGATTCTAATATGTTCTGGTATTTGATAGTTGTTACTTTGCAAAACTATAATGCTGTTCTGCGGATGCCCGCTTAACCATAGTTCATATTCTTCTTGTGTTATATGCTCACAGCTGGTATTGATAATAACATCCGCATCACTGCGAATACTACACATATCAGCTGTAACTGCTTTGAACTTGCCTTGTATTTCTTCCAGCTTGTTCATATTAATAGCGATAGGTTCACAACTAGGATCTATATCAACACTTCGAATGGAAGTAACGTATATATCACTTTGAAACAGCATACTAGCAAGAGTGCCTACCCAACCTCCGTGTATGTCTATAGTAACAACCTTATTAACGTGTTTACGTAAATTCTTAATAAGCCATTCTTTGCTACGAAGTTGACCAGACCAAAATGCATCCATAGTTCTTATAGGATCTGGACTTTGGCGGATGGCTTGCATCCAGTGATGCAAATGTTCTGTATCAATTAACAAATTGAGCTCCTGACTTGTTAAACTTACCGCATTGTTTACTACATTCTCTTAGACCGTTTTCGGTCCAACAACCTTGTATCTTACTAAAGAAGTTGCTGTCAAAAATTTCTTTAAACGTTTGATTATGCAGATTAGGGAACTCTTCTATCTTGCTCATATAGTCTATGCGTGATTTGTGATTAGGTAGATACCATTCTAAATCTAACCAACAGCACGGGCTAACATTACCTGTACCGCTAACATAAAGTGTGCGGGTTGCTTGCGCCTTACAGCTTATAGTAGGCAAGTGATCTTCTTGTGCTTCTTTAACTTTTGAAATCATTGCCTTACTAGTTTCTGTAGGAAACAACACATGCATAGGCTTGCCAGCATCGTCTAATACAGTTAAACTATCGTCGGTAAATCTACTAGTATGTTTAGTTCTAAATTCTGTAAAGCCTAGGTCTTCGCTAAGTTTTCTGCAGGCAGCTATCTGATGTTCGTTATGCCCGAACACTAGCATGTCCCATCGAGCATCGCCACCAGCCGTAATAAATGCTTGGGCATTTTCTAAAATTTTATCTAAGTCAGTTCCTATTCTATAAGCACTATGAGTAATTTGTAAACTTCCATCAATACCAAATGTAACTTTAACTTTTGTTTCTGCTAGAGATTGCCACCATGATTTATTTCTAGCACTACCGTTGGTGTGCATACTTAGACGAATTGTAGGATTAGTATCTCTCAGATATTGAAATATTTCTAAACAGTCTTGTGCAATTATAGGATCACCTAAATTTCCGCACATGAACAAACTATCTAACTGTTGAATGAATGTAACTGGGAACCATTCTTTAAATTGTTCTAGAGTTATTTCATTTAGAGTTATTAGGGGATTGAGTATACCTCCGCTGATGCGCCGTGGGCACATAGGGCAACGTGCTTGACATTTGCTAGTTAGTTCTAGATGTACATCTCTTATATCTTCTAATTTATACATTTTGGTATTTTGCTATCAGCTGAGCTAACACATCTAGGTGTTGTACATCTTTTAGGATTAGAAAATAAAGTAAAATTTTCCAAAGTTCCTAAGGGTGTATCATGACAGCTATATGCTCTCTTGACCTCGTTACCTCTTATTATAACACTCTGATAGCCGCTATTACAAGTCCAATTGGTGAAACTATTAAATCCTAGTGCATTAAATCGCTCGGCTTGATCTATGTAATAGTTAGTAGTCCCGTCAGTTAATCGTATTTGGAACCCTTCTTGCTGAGCGAAGTCATCTTGCATGATCTTGATCATGTCTTCGCTGTATCCGTCTACAATAGCAGTAGCAGTATCATTGCTCTGTGGTTTTAGTGTAACATTGATTCCGCGAGCACGAAGGCGTTCACAGCGTTCTAGAGTTTCGTAAAACTTTTCTGGCACCATAACCTGGTTAACAGTCACATGAACTGTTTCATTCATTAACTGCAAACACTTATCACCGAACTCTTGTTCTTTGGCAAACTCAGAATGGTAACTGGCTGTAACACTACGACGCTGTAGGCTTCCTGTGATATCACACCAGCTCTTCCACCATTTAGATCCTGGTGACAAATTAGTTGTCATGTGTATACTTTGGTAGGGACTTACTGTCTCATCTAAATGTTTAATCAAATCGAGTAACTGTTTATAAGCAGTCGGCTCACCTCCGCTGAACGACCAATGGAACTGGTTGAACCCATTAGCTCGTGCTTGGCGCTTAATCTCATCTACAGTAGATTTATATACTTCAAGCGGCAAGTGATCTGGCTTGTCAGTTCTAGCATAAGGCCAACAGTAACTACATTTATAATTACAAAACCGTCCCAATATCCAACTAATGTTAAATAAAGGACGATCTAACATAGTTTGTTGTCCAAAACGAGTTATATCTTTGAGTGGTATTGTGCTAAAGTTCATTGACATTATTTACACATGGTGCTACAATTATTAGGCAGACGTGAGTGTAACTGGTAAACCTCCTCCTAGTAAGCTGACCCCCAGCTGAACGGAGGGCAAGGGTCTAGCTCTTAGAGCGACTTTGGAAGTTCGAATCTTCCCGTCTGTACCAATTTTAAAATGATGAAACACCCTGACCTAGTTGAAGACATACGTAATAGCTCTGAAATAATGGCTAAGATTAGTGCTGAGGATAAATCCTATGCACAGAACTTGTATGCGGCTTGGTGCAACATGCAATGGTGTAAGCGTGATCCAGAGAACGTATGGCCCATACTCACAGAAGAATATTGGCATTGTTCTTGGCGTAGTGCTGGCGGTATTGTAGCAGACCTTCGCAACAAGGGTGAGGACTATATGGACTACTACTGTTCTGGTATCAGGGGAGGTTTGAGCATGAACAGTAAAGAAGATGATGAATATTTTGAACGTACTAAATATGTGTCCGAAGGCGAAGTCACAGACGAGATACTCGAAGACCTTGACAAGTTGGGATGGTTTCCTGTACCATACAAGGACGAAATTATATAAGTAATTATATGACACATTGGACTATAACCTTAGAAGAAGCAGATGACGGTAGTGGGGATTTAATTCTTCCACTACCACAAGAATTACTGGATCTACAAGGTTGGGTAGAGGGAGATACACTTGAGTGGACAGATAACAAGGATGGCTCATGGAGCATTTCAAAAGTAACTAATGGCTAAAGACGACATATTAGAATTAACAGGCACTGTAGACGAAGTATTACCAGGCAACATGTTTAGAGTTAAGGTAGAAAATATGCCTAACTTGTTATTATGTTACATGGGTGGTAAACTGAAGCAAAACAAAATTAGGATCATATTAGGCGACAGCGTTCGCGTAGAAGTTAGCCCATATGATCTTAGCAAAGGTAGAGTAACTTATAGGTTGTAATTATGAACATTATTCTTGGACGGGTTTTTGAAGTTTGTAAAGAAGTCCAAGATTCAATCGTGGACTTGACAACCTTTAAACAATTAATTACTAAAACACGTAAAACTTTCAAACGTCATAATTTTGACATCGCTATTAAAACTAAAAAAGACAAAGAGTTAGATCCCGACAAATGGTATGTAATGGCATACTATGATAGCGAAAATGATTATCATCTAGATACTGCTATAGAAGTTATAGTTTATCATAATCTACAGGGTGACGAACCTTTTGGTCCTCATCAAGTAACATCATTCTTAAAAGAAATATTTGATGCAACTATACATGAGTTCCGCCATCAATATCAAAGTATGCGCAGAGATCATAATCAATATGGCGCACATGCCGATTCACCCTACGAAGTATATCTAGCCGACGATGATGAAATGGATGCCTATGCATTTAGTATTAGTATTGAACTTCTACGCACTATGGACGCCGATAGAGCCAAAAGAAGACTATCCAGAATTAGTGTACTAAGCAAGATGCGTACCGGAGCAGTCTATTCTAGCCCAACTCTACGTGCCTATATGGGACATTTTGGTTTAAATGGGCTTACTAAAAAATTAGCCAAAAAGATTTATCATCATCTAGAAACGATTGACAAACGCTACGTTTTCATGTAAAATACACTTATATTAACTCATAGAGTAAGCGACATGAAAGAGTTCCCTATTCAGCAAGTTCTAGAATTGGCCTGTGCGGCACAGCGTACTAATGGTGCTTATCTTAAAGATCAGGAATCGGTTTATGCCGATGATGGTGTCTTCATGTACACTAAGTATCCAAACAAAGTTCTAATGCTTTACACTTTGGATGACCGAATGATTATCCCCGATACTAAGGCACTTAAAATTGAACCTGAAGATACGGTTCGGGCAGAAGAAATCAAAACCTACTACAAGCGACTAATGTTTTCCGCTATTGATGGCGAGAATGATTTCCTTACTACCATCAATACTATTTTGAATAGTGAAACTGTTAAGGAAAACCAATTAGGTTATGTGGCCTGTTTGCCAAGTGTACAAGCTCGAGATACCGTACACAATGATGTTAAGAAGGCCGCTAGACAAGTTGAAGAGGGATTCCTAGGAAGCGAAGGTGATCGGTTGGCTGATTTAGATTGTGAAATTCTTGAAGTAATTAAATCAAAGAACTTTGACGGATGGAACATCTGTGCTATTATAAACAATAAAATGGCTTCATGGATGAGCCAGATAGAATTGAAACGTGGACCATGCGTCATTGTTAAAGCCAAAGTAAAAACACAGGGCAAACATTGGAAACATGGAAATGATGAAACCAGACTTAACTTTGTAAAGGCTGTACAATGAGCAAGGCAAAACACAAACCTTATCAATGGATCGATGGTGAAACTGCGGATCGTATTACTAGTCTCAATTTGAAAGACTATCGTGCGTATCTCAAAAAAGAAATAAAGCAGTGGAAGAAGAATCCAAAGTCAGATGCTAACCCAACCGGCTATTGGCTACACCCGGGCGATCTTGTGCTCAATATGCGTACTATAGAAGCACTTGATTTAATTATTAGCCATTTTGCAGAAACATCGGATGAAATCAAATAATGTATAAAACAATTTACACAGAAGTCGAAGTCGATGTTGACTTGAGTGACTTTGATACAGACGACCTAATTGAAGAATTAGAGTCACGCGGTTTGGGCGTGTTAGACTATGGAGATGGCAAGGAAGTGTTAGAATCCATTTACCAGAAACGTAGACTTGGACAAGACTATCAACTAGAATTAGAAGCATTAATCTATTTAGGATTAGGAAAAATTATATGAAAATGACAGACGAAGAAATGCAGGATTACTTTCCAAAAGTATATCCAAAAATTTTTAGCGGCAAGTACGGCGGTATTGCTGTAGGTAAAGGTTGGTTTGATTTGCTCAATCAAGCATGTCGACTTATCCAAAGTCACTTGGATTGGAAGAAGGATATACCGCAAGTGGTTGCAGAACAAGTTAAAGAAAAGTTTGGTGGCCTGCGGTTCTACGTCCAAGGCGGCGATGACTATACCAACGGCATTATTGCAATGGCAGAACAGATGAGCATGATGCTTTGTGAAGAATGTGGCGCACCTGGAGAACGTGGTGGTAACGGTTGGATCAGCACACTATGTGAAACGCACCGTAATGAACGTGACGAAGCCCGTAAGAAAGCAATGGAAGAGTACGAACACCGTAAACTACTTAAAGAAGGATTTGAAGAATGATTACAATTAAAGAATGGATGGAACTAGTTGACTATAAAATCACCGAAGGTGATACATATGGTTGGAATTGTTTTGGACCTAATGCCTATCAATTGTCTAGTTGGAATGGACTTCACAACAAGGGTGGATGGAGTTTTAATATTGTGTTTAGCACTAAAAGTCAAAAGGTATATGAAGTTAGTGTATGCGACTATACCAACAACCGTGCTTATCGTATGATTAATCCAAAGTTTGTTGAAAAGCATCGTAAGGAATCGATTGCCCGCGGAGTTAACTTAAATGAAGCTTGGGACGATATTGAGTACATAGATTTGGAAGTCGATGACGATTTTATCCAAAAATGTCTAGCTATTCGAGCAGGAGAGGATTATAGTACAGATGTACTACTTCCTTTGGATTTACCAGAAGATTTACTCATGTTTGCGTTCAAACAAGCTCACGCAGAAAATATGACATTCAATGATTGGATGAATAAAATGTTGCGTGAATTTGTTGACAAAGTTGAAAAAGGCCAGTATACTAAAGAAGATGCGCAGGATTGGCTTGAGCAAAACAGTTTGCCAAAGTTTCCTGTAGACTATAAAGTATTAGACGACGAATCAACAGAGGATTAAATGAGAATTAAATTAGTCAGTGATCTCCACTTGGAGTTTAGTGACATCAACATTCAAAATGATCAGGACTATGATGTTCTAATTTTGTCCGGCGATATTATGGTCGCCCAGGATCTTTACGATCATCAACCCCCTATGTCGGGTGCTTGGGGTTTTGAAGAAATTCCTGGGCTCGGCCGCCGCCAGGCTAGTGCTCAACGGTTCCGTGACTTTTTGAAGCGTTGCAGTTTCCAATTCCCACATACAGTTTATGTGGCTGGTAATCACGAGTTCTATCACGGTAAGTGGCATAAGACTTTGGATATTCTTGCTACAGAATGCGAGAAGTATCCTAACATCTATTTCATGGAACGTGGCAGTAAAAAGATCGATGATGTTACTTTTATTGGTAGCACCTTGTGGACCGACATGAACAAAGGCGATCCGCTTACACTTCATGCTGTTCGTGATATGATGATGGACTATAAATGTATCCGTAAAGAGTTTGAAGGTTACACAACTTTGAAACCTCACGATACAGTCGTTCGACATAAGCAATCATTAGACTATATCAAAACAGTAGTTGCCGAAAAGCCAGATGAAAAGTTTGTTGTAGTCGGACATCACAGTCCAAGTTTCCAAAGTGTAAGCGAACAGTATCGTAGTGAACATTTAATGAACGGTGCTTATCACAGTGAATTGAGTGAATTCATTTTAGATCGTCCGCAGATCAAATTATGGACACACGGACATACTCATCATCCCTTTGACTACATGATCGGTGAAACAAGAGTTGTATGTAACCCACGTGGCTACGAATCAGATGGCTACAGCGAAGACAGCGGCTGGAACCCAAATATTTTATTGGAGATTTAAAAATGACAGAAGAAGTACAACAACAACCTAGTGTTGCAGAAATGTTACGAGTGACTGGTGAAAACACAGCCGAGTTTATGAAACAGGTCGCTGACCATATTGACAAACTAGAACAAGCTGTAGTACAATTACAGCAACGTGTAACAGAGCTTGAAGAAAGTCAAAAATGAAAATTGGACTGAGTTACAGTCGATGTGTGAGAGACATCGTCGATGGTGTAGTAGACATCGACGATGTTCTTATCATTATTAGTCGTACAGATTTTGATCCTCTTAATGACGAACAATGGTCTAGTATTTGGAAAGGCTATCACAACCCGTATGGTTTGAGCAATCCCGAATGGGTAGCCTATCAAGACCTAGATGAAGATCGATTCCGTAGTGTCAGTATTGAACTTTGGGAAACTGGTCGACTACATCAACCTCGACAATTTGGCGCACACCCAAAACGCCGCCCAGAGATTTGGTTAGAAGCTGTATTGCCCAGCAGTGAATTGGCAAAGAACCCTGCCGCCAAGGTCGCTTGGGATAAGTTCCAAATGGTAGCAGGACTTACTAATGTTGAGCTAGACGACAAGTATCGATAAAATGAAACTCTTACCATTAGTGTTGGTAGCGTTGATATTAACAGGGTGTGACGACAATACGGCTAGTTCTTATCAATCTAGTCAGCAGAGTCGACATGACCTAACCTATCAAGAGCTGGTTAATTATCCAACTGACTGCAATCGTGCGGACGAGCAGTTAGCCGAACTTAACAGTTTACAAGATCGTAAAAACTTTGTAGAAGACCCGGACGAACTTAGCGAAACTGATCGCAAGTATAACAGTCGCTTAAAAGCCACAATTTGGTGGTACGCTTACTCGTGTGAACAAAAATGAAATACTTAATATTGTTATGTTTGTTGATCAGTCAAACAGTGTGGGCAGAGTGTGAAGTCCGGTTGGCTTCACGAAACGCAACCCAAATGCAAGTAGGTCCTGTCGAAAACTTGATTAAGACAGAAACTGACCAATCTTGTTCAGTTAAATTCCACATAAAAGTAAATGGAAAAGATCACGAGCTAAATGGAGAATGGGCAGGATTCAAAGTCGGTGATAATCTTTGCCGATTCGCAGTAGAAGAAACTAGAAAAAATTTCCTAACTCAAATGGCTGGTACTTTTAAGAATGAAGCCGTTACAGTATGTAATGAAGGTAAACCGTTATCTGAGAAAATTAAAATTGGCGATGTTATTTTGGAAACAGAAGTAGCAACTAGCCCAGTCAAAAAGTACTTTATGTACAATGGTGTAAAATGCCGAATGTTCCAGGAATACAAAACGGTTAAGAATCAACCCCGTACCTACAATGGAGTTATTTGCCAAAATGAAGGAAGTGATACAAATTGGCTAGTTGTGGACAAATGGTAGGTTGACATTTGATACAAAGCCGTATATAATACATACATGTTTAATAACATAGAAAGGCATTTATCATGAAGGCATTTATAGCAGGCACTATCTTTGGATTGGTCTTAGCTACTGTTGGTTTCAGCGGTATCGCTAAGATGCTTGATAAAGGTGTAGACACAGTTAAAACACAGAGTCAGGAGTTGGCAAAATGAAAATGATATTGGCATTTGTTTTAGTTTCAGCCCTTGCCGCTTGCTCAACTGTAGCAGGTGTAGGTAAGGATATTCAATCCACAGCAGAGTGGACAAAAGAAAAGATGTCAGGAAAATAAAATGAAAAAAGTTTTAATACTAGTTCCCATTGTTGCTATGCTAGCGGCCTGTGGTACAACTGATGTATATCAGAAACGTGCAGACAACGAGCGTGTTTATAAAGAACGTCAAGTTGAACGTGCAATCGATCAAGCGCCTAAATGGATGACTCAAGTACCTTTGAGTAATTCGGCAGTGTATGCTTCTGGTACTAGTGCCAGCGGTGACTACTCGATGGCTATGACTAAAGCCAAAGCAGATGCCTACAGCAAGATCTGTATGGCCGCTGGTGGCACAGTTAGTCAACGTACAAAGATTTATAAATCCGATACAGCAGATGCTAGCTCAGAGTTGAGCGAAATGGTTCTACGCACCAGCTGTAAGGAAGTTGACATTACTGGTGTAGAAACTGTTGAGAAGAAAATAGTTTCCGAAGGTAACCGGTTCCGTGCATACGTCCTCGTAGCACTACCAACTGGTGATGCTAATATTCTAAAGAAGGCTAAGGATCAAAAGCGTCTTAACGAAATTGCCGCAGAACGTGCTCCTGAAGCATTTAAGGAATTAGACGATACCGATAAGCCAGCAGGCAAGCCAGTATCATTAAATTTAATGCCTGTAGACAATGCAGAATATAAAGCTCGTCGTGATGCCGCACTACAAAAACCCGGCGCAGTAATTGGTCAAGTATCAGTCCAGTAATATGTGGCGCAGGATAATCTGGCAACCTAGTGGCGGGTATTGGCTCTTCTATTGGAGTGCCATTTACCTTGCTATAGGAATGTATTCGATCTTTGTTGAAAAATTTGCGCCGTTTGAGTTGATTCAAATTGGATGGGTGTGTATAATTGCATTACCGTTAGTTTGTAATCCGCTGGCTCGCTGGCTTAATATGAAAGAGAATAATATGTTGAGTATGTTTAAAAAGAAACCTAGTAATGTTGTACCGTTTCCCAAAGAGCCTGAACACGGTGGCGGAGACGGTGGTGGATATCTTCCTCCTGAGCCTAAGAAGCCAAGCGTAACTTATTATACACTAGGCATGACTAGCGAGAATCGACTAGAGTTTAAGATGGGTTATAGTGCCATTACTATGAACCACGGTGGAGTTGTTAATTTGATTGAGCAATTAAAGACTTTCCAAAAACAACTTGCCCAATATGAAGGCATCGAGGAAGAAGAAAATGCTTGATTGGTTTAAACGTAATCAATATGAAATATCATTTTTTATTGCCGGCTGGTGTGCCCTAGCCACTATCGACTGTTTTGGTCGGGGTGACTATGTTTGGGCATTAGTTAATGCATTTTTAGTTTGGTTTAATATTAGATTAAACAAATGACCAGAGCAGTATGGTGGTGGCCAGGGCCGGACGAGAAAGTTTTATCAATGTCGCACAGAAAGAAACAAATGAAATTCAAAAAGAAACCAGTAGTAATTGAAGCAGTAAAATTTACATACGATGAATCAGGTATGATCGCCCTTAAATCATTTTGCGGAGATGCCTTAGGCAATGTTCGCAAAGAACGCCATCCAACTGCTAAAGCAGAAGCAGAGATTGGTACACTGGAAGATGGTATCCATTTGAAGGTACAGCATATCGCAACTGAAGGTGATTGGATCATTAAAGGTGTACAAGGCGAGTTCTATGCTTGCAAGCCGGATATTTTTGAAGCTACTTACGAGCCAGCAGAATGAAGTTCTTTGAACCCTTGCGCGATGACCTAATGGTCCAGCAACAAGTTTCAAATAGTTGGGAACACATGGTAGGTGTTATCATGTTGAACCAAACTGGCCGCAAACCTGTCAAGATGACCTTGCCCGAATTCCTATACTGGTTCCCTACTCCGCATGCTCTGCTCAAAGCCGATCCCGACTTTGTCAAAACTATCCTAGCACCCTTAGGTATGATGAATATTCGTTATGAACGACTAGTGCGTATGAGCCAAGATTACTTGACCTGGGACGGGGAAGATGCTAAAAAGTTATATGGCATTGGAAAATATGGTAGCGACAGTTATGAGATATTCTTCAAACACAACTACTCAGTAGAGCCTACAGACAAAGAATTAAAAAGATATTTAGAAGAGGAAGTATATGAATCCGTTTCGTGATCAAGAAAAGTTTATGAAGGCCTGTGATCAGACAGTTGAAGGCTTTAATGTGGATCAATTTAAACTGTATGTTTCATTAATTGATGAAGAGTTTAAAGAACTTAATGTTGCTATTAACAACAATGACCATGTAGAGACACTAGATGCACTTATCGATATTTTAGTAGTTACTATTGGAGCCCTACATTCGTTAGGCGCCGACGGTGAAGGTGCATGGAAGGAAGTTATGAATACTAACTTTGCTAAGATTGATAAAGAAACTGGCAAGGTTCGCAAGCGTGAAGATGGCAAGGTCCTAAAGCCGATTGGCTGGACACCACCTGAATTGAAACAATTTATTAAAAAGGAAAACAATGCCTAATTTAGTACCAATGGTAATCGAGCAAGAAGCTCGAGGAGAACGTAGTTATGACATTTACAGTCGCTTGCTCAAGGACCGCATTGTTATGTTAGATACAGATGTAAACGAACATAGTGCTAGTTTGATTGTAGCACAGTTGTTATTTTTAGAAAGTCAGGGCAATGAGGATATTAGTTTTTTCATTAATAGTCCTGGCGGTGTCGTTACCGCTGGTATGGCTATTTACGATACTATGCAATTCATTAAGTGTGATGTATCCACAATCGTTATGGGCCAGGCCTGTAGTATGGGAAGCCTGCTTGCTACTGCTGGTGCTCCTGGCAAGCGTAAAATGCTTCCAAACGCTAGACACATGATTCACCAACCCTCGGGCGGTGCAGGTGGACAAGCTACGGACATGGAAATCCAAGTAAAAGAAATCCTAAAAATGAAACAGAATCTAACCCAGCTTTATGTTAATCATAACAGCAAGGGTAAAACTTTTGATGAGTTTTATACAGCTATGGAACGGGATAACTTTATGAGTGCCCAAGAAGCATCGGATTTTGGATTGATTGACGAAATCATTACAAAACGCCCATAAAGTGCGTATATAATTGGTTGCCGTAGTATACTATAAATAGCTATACTAGGAGTGTACTATGGCCCAACTACCATTTGATTGGTCGGAAATTACTCGCAGTAATCTGTACTCTATGTTCTATTCGCTTAACAGTGAGCTTGTAGGCAAAGAGTTATCTCCTAGTCAAATGCAAAAACGTATTACCCGACACGTCAAGCATCATTTGCCTATCAAGATCAAAAAGTGTATACATGCGCCTACAACTAAAGGTTATGTGTTTATGGGCGGTGTCTACTATAGCGATAAAGATGCTAAATCAGTGCCAGCTATAGAAGTTAATTTTAACTATAATCCAACTAATCGTAAGTTAAAACTTACACAATATCGTTTTAAGCGTATGGCTGTTCGTTTTGCAGATGTAGTGCTACACGAAATGATACACATGCGTCAATTCCGAGCTCGTAACTTTAAATCGTTGCCGGGCTATCAAAGTACAGCAGAACTAGCCAAAGAACGCAAAGAACAAGAGTACTATGGGGATCGCGACGAAATGGGCGCATTTGCTTTTAATACAGCCTGCGAACTAGTCGATCGGTTCGGATACGATCCACACGTAATTGGAAAATATCTAGACTCTGATCAAGCCAAACGCCACAAACACAGCTGGTGGTATTACTATTTAAAGACATTCAATTTTGATCACAATCATCCAATTATCCGCAGAATGAAAAACTTGATTATGCGCCAATTGGAAAATGCCTATCTAGGTAAACCATTTAAGACTACAAATCATTTGACATACTGATAACTAGACTGTATAATATACACTTATACAGTTAATCATTGGAGTCAACATGAGCATTTGTGCCAGTCACATTTGGAGTTTGGAAAGTCATCCAAGCCGTTTAAACAAAGAAGCTATCATTGAAACTATTGCTCAGGAAGGCAATAAGGAATTCTTTGAAGGTTGCCGACTTGCTCTTGATCCAATGATAACTTTTGGCTTAAAACAAATACCGGAGAAAACAGATGAAGATGGCCCTGGTTTACCTTGGGACAGTTTTACTCTCGCTCTTACTGGCTTTACAACTCGCAATGTCACAGGTAATACAGCTCGCGACATGATTCAAACAATGATGAAGAGTGCCACTAAGAAAGAGTGGAACGGTTGGTATCGTAGAATTTTAATCAAAGACTTACGCTGTGGTGTAAGCGAAAAAACAATTAACAAAGTAGTAGAGAAAAAATATGCTGATTACAGTATTCCTGTGTTTGGTTGCCAGCTTGCCCACGATAGTGCTAATCATGAAAATAAAGTCTCGGGCAAAAAACTTATTGAGGTTAAACTTGATGGGGTTCGTATTATCACTATTGTTCGTGCAGATGGCCGTGTCGATATGTTTAGTCGTAACGGTAAGGAACTTGCTAACTTCCCTCACATAGCAGAACAGATTAGTTCAGTAATTAAACAAAAAGGTTCTAGCAAGAGCATGGACGTTGTCTTGGATGGAGAGATCATGTCTAGTAGTTTCCAAGACCTGATGAAGCAAGTACATCGCAAGGACAATGTAGAAGCAGGTGATGCTATTCTTAACTTATTTGATGTGCTTCCTTTATCAGATTTTGAAAAGGGTTTTTACAATAAAGATCAAAAGACTCGCAGTAGCATGGTCAAGTTCTGGGTTGAACAAAATCAACACTTGATTCCTAGCGTGACTTATGTTGCTAATGAATTAGTTGATTTAGATACAGAAGAAGGACAAAAGCGTTTTAAAGAAATTAATCAAATGGCTATCGACGGTGGTTACGAGGGCATTATGATCAAAGACCCGGAGGCAGGTTATGAATGTAAGAGAAGTGTTGCATGGCTTAAACTTAAACCGTTTATTGAAGTTACCCTTAGTGTGGTGGCTGTCGAGGAAGGCACCGGACGCAATGAAGGTCGTCTTGGTGCCCTTGTATGTAGTGGTATTGACGACGGAAAGGATATTCGAGTTAATGTCGGGTCGGGTTTTAGCGATAGCCTTCGTGATAGTTATTGGAGGGAACGTGCTGAACTCATCGGTCACAATGTGGAGGTGCGAGCGGATGCCATTACTCAAAACCAAGACGGCACCTACAGTTTGCGATTCCCACGGTTCTTAAAATTTAGAGGATTTGTCCCAGGTGAAAAAATTTAACCTGTTTAAAAACATCGTCTTATGGTCGGTGGCTGTATTTGCAGTTCTTATCTTGTTTCCTTTTCAATTTTTATTTAGAGATTCAGATGACATCCATGCACAACGATTTTGTGCGTACGGCGAAGTCTATGTTGAATTCGAGCATGGAGGCAAGATTTGGGGAACTACATTTTTAGATAATCACGGAAAGCCTGTTAGTTGTAACGATGACGATGTACAGCATACAGCATCAAACAAGGAAATAATATGAGAAGTAATTATTGGTCATGCTCAAAATTTGCCGACTGGCTACGAGGTACAGCTAAACTATCTGCTGGCACTAGCGAGGAATGGGACGAGTGGCGAACTACCGCTCAAATGAAGCACAACTTCCGCTACTGGCTAGCGGAAGAAGCATTAGATGCTATTCAAAATTTTGTAAACTATCCTATGGACAAACTAAATGACGTCAGATACTACATCAACAATCGTTGGGTTAGTAAGAGTCACGCTCTTACTGCCCACCCTCGTGATATCCGCCCTGGCAGTTGGTGTGACGTTGGTAATAGGTTTCTCCCTTGTCTTTTTAACGAACTTGTGGACTTCGTGGAAATCGAACAGGCATGGCATTATTGTATGTGGAATGAAGAGGAACGAGTAAAGTACAATGTTCCTTGGTATCGTAGCGGATGGTTGCGTTGGCGTACTTGGCGTTGCCCAGAAGCCGGCTTGGCCTATTTGACATGGGCAAGCACTCTTACCAATGAAGAGTTTTTGGAAGAAGGTGAAAAGCATCTAGCCGAACCTACCTATCAAGCTAAAGCCGCAAAAGAAATTATTGAGCTGTATACTTGGTGGACTACTGTATATCGCAATCGTCCAGACCCTTATGAAGCAAGTGGCTGGACTGCGGCCTGTGAAGCAAGCCGTATTGCAAATGGTGGCCGATTGAATTTTGGTACTGAGAAAGATCCTGTACTCAAAAAGGCCAGCGACAAGGCTCATAAGCTACTTCAAAAGATTGAAAAGGCTTATGAAGCAGAAGACGAGGCTATGATGATTCGCCTTATTAAAGTTCGCCAAGGGCTATGGACATAGATATCATATTAGACGACAACAGGTACATTGCCGAAGTTTGGGAACCTATGACTCCCAATTGGGAGTTTAGAGAACCATATCCTGAAGAAACATATCTAGAAATTAATCAGTGGTGCATTGACACACTTAAATATCATGCTCGTACAGCATATCATGTATTTGAGTTTAAAAATAAAAAGGATTTAGAATGGTTCCTCTTAAGGTGGTCATAAAAAAATTGTACCGCAAGTACAAACTAAAATATAATAAGCAGGTAAATGCAGTGACCAAGAATACCATTTGTGCAGTACCCTGGATGCATCTTAACTTTGAACCTAATGGTAAAGTAGTACCATGCTGTCTTACCAGTACGCATAATTATTTTGCCGGTGATCTTAACACACAGACTATTGACGAAATTTGGAATAGTGACAATATGAAAAAACTCCGTAAACAAATGATTAACGGAGAAGAACCTGAAATCTGTAGTAAATGCTTTGATCGAGAAAGAGTTACCGGAGAAAGCGGACGTTACTATCATAGTAAAGAATTTCCAAACGTAATAAAAATTATTCCTGAAATTACAAAACCCGATGGTACTTGTACAACCATGGAATTAAAATATTGGGATTTTCGTTTTAGTAATCTGTGTAATTTTAAATGTCGTAGTTGCGGACCACGTTATAGTTCAGCATGGGTGCCTGATGCTAAAAAATTAGGGTATACCGATCAAGAAAAAGTTTGGAACATAGAAACCGTTGACAATAAGACAAATTTTGATTTTCTTGCGAATCAAGTTAAACACGTACAAAAGGTTTATTTTGCAGGAGGCGAGCCATTACTAATGCCTGAGCATTGGCAGACGCTAGATTTACTTGTAGAAAATAAACGATTTGATGTCAAAATAAGTTATAACACAAACGCATCTAGTTGGACTTACGGTAAGAAAAACGCATTAGAATATTGGAAGAAATGGGAACCAGGTAAGATTGAAGTATGGCCTAGTTTAGATGAAATTGGCGAACGTGCAGAATTGATCCGCAGTGGAACGGTGTGGACCAAAGTAGAAGAAAATTTAAAAGAACTAGTTAAATTAGATAATATTACAATTCGCCCCGGTATGACTATCGGAGCATGGAACGTATTTAGATTACCTGAAATTATTAATCATTTAATAGATATTGGTGTTATAACAGAAAAACATCAATATCAAAATTTCTTTATTAATTTATTAGAGCATCCCGAACATTACCATGTTCAAATACTGCCCGATGATTATAAGAAAGAAATTATTTTAAAATTACAAAATTTTATTAAATCACACAACGAAAAATATCAAACAACAATTGATCACTTGTTTACACATATTTTATACGAACTTCAAAAACCCTTTAATGAGCATTCTGCTAAAAAGTTTTTACAGGTATCTAAACAAGTAGATAATGTTAGGGAAGAAGATATATTTAAAGTGATTCCGGAAATGAATATTATTAAAGACAGATTAAAATGAATCTAACTAAAATTTATAGAGATGAAAAATTAGCCCCATCGGTATTTGTTGTTGATTGGATGTTGCACGATCGTTGCACATACGATTGTTCGTACTGTCCGCCATCAAATAAGAAGGGAACTGATGATTGGTTAGATCTAAATCGCATAGATGATTTTTGTAATAGACTAGAAGAACATGTTGCAAAGTCAATGCCGGGTAGTAAAATATGCGCTTTATTTACAGGTGGTGAACCAACAGTTTGGAAAGGATTTGATCAACTAATTGATAATTTAAAATCAAGAGGTTGGCTGATGAATATTTCTTCAAACGGTAGCAGATCACTTCGTTGGTGGGAAGAACATGCATCTTATTTTGAAAGAATATCTCTTAGCTATCATTCAGAAGGTGTAGTAGACGATCAATTTATTGAAAAAATAAAAGTCTGCTCAAAAGATTCGGATCTTGTAGTAAACATGATGATGAATCCCAATGTTGCTATGTTTCAAAAAGCAGTTGCATTTTCAGAAAGAATGGAGAAAGAAATACCCGATTTTTATTTTTCTGTTGAATATGTTAAAATACAATACAATTTTGGATTACAAGAAATTAAAGTTGTTCCTTATTCTATTGAGCAACTCGATGAATTAACAAATTTACAAAATAATAATCCACGACTTAAAAGAATAATTGAACTACACCAAAGTGGAAAAATATCTCAAATTAAAAATAGGGCCGCTCCCGATAATTTTATGATCGAATTTGATAACGGACAAACTGAAAAGTTAATGCCGGGTAATTTAATCAATAAAAATTTGGCTAATTTTAATGAATGGAGTTGCGCTGTAGGATTAGAAAGTATTTTTATAGATGCCAAAGGGGATATCCTTAGAGGAACTTGCCGTGTTGGGGGTAAATTGGGAAATATAAATGATCCGTCAAATATAAAATGGCCAAAAGATAATATAATCTGTAACTTAAATTGGTGCGGATGTATAACAGATATAATGAATTCTAAAGAAAATCTCCGGTTGACAGCTTCTTAATTTGGCGCTATAATATATACATTGTTTAATAAACAGGAGCAGAAATGGCTAAAGCCGCTACTAAAACTCGAGTTACCAAAAAGCAAGTAATTGCTCATCGTACTCGTGCAGTTAAAGATACTAGCCCAGTTTGGGAAGGTTGTGAAACTTGGGATGGCGATACTTTTCATCGTTTTTTCAAACGTGCCATGGATTGGTACCGTTTGGAATCAGACATCAAAACTTACAAACCAGCAGTAGTCAAATGGATGGAATCTATTGGCTGTACCAAATCTGACATCACAGCGTTCAAAAAAGTTAAAGATAGTCGTATCAATTCCACAATGGGTGCAGTAGCCTGCTGTTTGAATCGCGGTATGACAGCTCAACGTGCCGATTTTAATAACGGACGCGATACAGCCGCTTGGCTCCGTGCTGAAATTGTCAAGGTAATCGAAGCAGGTAAAAACGATATCGATGAAGACGAAGCCAAAGCGATCGAAGCGGCTAAGCCCGCTGTCTACACTCCTTCAATTCAAGAGCGTGTCAAAGAAGCCGCTTATAAAATGACTGAAGAATTGGAAGATGCTATCGAAGGTTTTCAAAAGGATCCAGAAAACTTTGATCCAAAGGCATTCAAAGTATTAAACTTGCTCAAGGGCAAAGAAGTCAAAGCCGCACATGCTAGACTGATTAAAACGCTGTATAAGCGTGATTTAGAAGAACTTGAGGAGTTAGCCAGCGGCCAAGCAGATGAACAGCTTAAAGAAGGTTATAGCCACCGTAGCAAGAAGCAAATTCGTAATTTGATTACCTTTTATCAAGAGATTATGAGTGCCTGTGACATGTTAGCGCAAGAAGCCAAAGTTAACCGCAAGCCACGTAAAACCAAAGTTGTACCTAAGGACAAATTGGTTGCCAAGCTCAAGTACATGAAATCGAACGAGCCTCTAAAATTGGTTTCGATTAATCCTGCAGACATTATCGGCTCAAAAGAGTTGTGGGTGTTTAACACTAAAACTCGTAAATTGGGCAAGTATGTAGCCGCTGAGTTTAACGATTTGGGTGTTAAGGGCACTACAATTACCGGCTTTAACGAGCATCAAAGCATTTGTAAGACGCTACGCAAGCCCGAAGAAAAGCTCAAAGAGTTTAAAGCGGCAGGTAAAGTGCAGTTACGCAAGTTCTTAGATGAAATTAATGCTACAGACACTAAAATGAATGGACGCATTAACGAAGAAACGATCTTACTAAAAGTTCAGTAAGACATATCCAAAACATAGATAAATACTCCAAAGAGAGTATTTGTCTATGACCCAAATCCAAGATAGCATTTTACAACTAGTAAACGCTGAACTAGCCAATTCTACAGGTACATTTAACCATACCGGTGACTATACAATAACCGGGTCGTTAACTGCTGATACAATACATGTTAAAAATTTAATTACAGAAATTGGTAATGTTGCCAACATAGGTGACTGGGTAGTAAATGAAGAATCAGATCTTGTTGGAAAAGGGTTTAACTGGACCTGGGGCGAAGGTAGTGTTAATTTACAATATAGATCAGGCAGACACCTTTGGACTGATGCTAGTTTAGATTTGCAAGCTGATCAAAGTTATAAAATAGACAATGTACCAGTATTGTCAGCTAACAGCCTAGGCGATAGCATTGTTAACAGTAAACTAAAAACAATTGGCACACTTAACTCGTTAAAAGTAAGCGGAGATGCTACACTAGGTGATTTCGTTTTTGTTAACAGCGTAGTTAATCGTTTAGGTATTGGTACTGAAGATCCTAGTAACTCTATTACTATTCTAGATAACAATGTTGAAATTGGTCTAGGCAGTCCCGATTATAATACTGCTAGCATTGGTACTGTTAGTAATCACGACTTTACTATCAACTCAGATAATCAGGCACGTATTACAGTTAAAAACGATGGCGAAATACATGTAGGAAACCCAGTTTCTAAGAATGGATTGTTGCGTGTATTTGGTTCAATCTATGTGGATAACTTAATAGCCGACACTCGTGTCGATCGTTCTAGTCCGTTAGAGTTCTCGGCTACTAGAGATCAAAGTATTTACGGTCTAGGTATTGTGTGGAGTGGCAATGGCGCCCAACGTGAATTGTTAATGTACAGTGATCCAGATCGTATTCGCAGTTCTGAAAATTTTGATCTAGCAGAAGGGCATGGTTATTTTATCAACGGAGTACCTGTACTGACTACTAACAATTTAGGTAACAGCGTTGCACATAGTAATTTAACTACTGTTGGTATACTACAACAACTTGAAGTACAAGGCACTACTACACTACACGGCGAATTAACTGTAACTGAACAGCCAGTTAATTTTAAAACTGTAATACTTACCGATGGTACTCAAAATATCATTATCGACAATAAAGGAATAGGTAGTTTTAATTCTGTTACAGTGAGCTCGGCAGGATTTGAAGCTGTGTATGCAGATGCTAGAGAAATCAACATTGGTGATAGAACACATACTAGTCGTCCAGTAAAAGTATTTGGCCCATTAAGTATTGGGATAGCCAATCCGGATCCAAGTCTAAAATTTGCAGTAGGCGGTGATGTAAGTATTGGTGATAAACGATTTACTAATGATATAGCACCTCCAACAAGTGGTAGTTGGAACCGAGGCGACATCTGTTGGAATACCGAACCTCTACCTAACAGTTATGTCGGTTGGACCTGTGTTCAAAGTGGTAATCCTGGCACATGGTTAGGTTTTGGCTTAATTGCAGGCCAATAAACTTGCTTATTATAAATAATCATATATAATACATATATGCGGTCTAGGCGTCATCCCGCAATATAAACTCTGCCGCCATTGCTACTTTTAGGAGATAACAATGGCAAAATTTTACTCAACAAAAACTTACGGTAACGACCGCGGATTATCATGCTGTTTTAGACAGTGGAGAGCTACACACTCACATTGTTCAACACTACATGGGTACTCGATTGGCATCAAACTTGTTTTCGAATGTGATACATTAGATGACAAAAACTGGTGTATGGACTTTGGCGGCCTCAAAGAATTTAAAGCATGGGCAGACTATATGTTTGATCATACTTTGATTATTGCACACGACGATCCCCATTATGTTGATTTTGTAAAACTAAATCAAATCAAAGGTGGATTTAACGATAGTGGTTTATGCGACCTGCGTGTAGTAGAAGGTGTAGGCTGTGAAATGTTTGCCAAAATGTGCTATGACAAAATGGCAGAACTTTTGTCTAGTGGAGATATGCGTTATCCAATTAATCCAACAGTAAGAGTTAAATCAGTTGAAGTATTTGAACACGGTGCTAACTCAGCTACTTACGAAGGTTAATCAAACCCTTTGACTTATAATGGACATAGTGTTATAATACATTATGTCCATTTTTATTGATTATACATTATGAAACGTATCGGCTTTGCCTGTAAATGGATCGACCATCCAGAACAAACTGAGGGTATCAAAGCTAACGATGATGCCAAACAGTACAACACTGGCGGCACTACTGTAACTTGGTTAAATAAACAAACAAAAGAAGTAGCAGAACAAAAGCTATGGGACCTTATGATTCAGAACATCGAATCCACCCGTAAGCTAGTCGAACGAGTAGGAGAACTAGATGAACACCTTCGTATGGTACGCATTAGCAGTGACATCCTGCCTGTCTATACTCATAGGGATTGGAGCTATTTTTGGCGCCTTGGGGACGTGGTTAGGTATTGTGAACAGAAGTTTTTGGACGTTGGCGCCATTGCTCGCAACCGTAATGTACGTTTGTCTATGCATCCTGGTCAGTTTGTTGTGCTGGCTAGCGATAATGAAGGTATTGTCGGTAGGAGTATAGAAGAATTTGAATACCATACTGATATGGCCCGTTGGATGGGCTATGGACAAAAGTTTCAAGATTTTAAGATTAATGTACACATATCTGGTAAACAAGGCCCAGATGGTATCCGTCGGGCTTATCAGCGGCTGTCACCCGAAGCTCGCAACTGTATTACTATCGAAAACGAAGAAAACTCATGGGGGTTAGATGACTGTCTTACTATTAGCGATATCGTTCCTATTGTGCTCGATATTCACCATCATTGGATTCGCGAAGGGGAGTATATCCTTGCGACAGACGATCGCGTTAAGCGTGTTGTGGATAGCTGGCGTGGTGTGCGCCCTACTTGTCATTACTCAGTCAGTCGTGAAGATTATCTTGTGGAGCATGACCGGACTACCGCACCTGTTTATGCACAACTCCTTTTAGACGGCTACAAAAAACAAAAGCTCAGAGCACACTCAGACTTTTATTGGAATCAAGCCTGTAACGAGTGGGCATTGAGCTTTTTGAATACACATGACATCATGTGCGAGAGCAAGGGCAAAAACCTAGCTAGTTTTGCCCTGTATGAACAAGCGAAATCTCTTACTCTGCTTTAGGCTCTTTTGGCTTGCGTGGAGCACGTGGCTTCTTTTCGCCAGCGGCTTTTTTGGCTGCTGGCTTTTTCTTAGCTGGTGCTACTGACTCGACCATAGCTTGTGAAGCTTGGTCCGCCACTGGACTTACTGCCGGTGCTTCAACTTTGTAAGGTACTTCAGCTTTTTCTTCTGTAGGTTTTATGAACCCGAAAAGTTTAGATATAAATCCCATAGTATTTCTCCTAGTTAAATATTTATGGTAAATATCATTATGTATAACTTTATTCGATATGTTAGTTTAAACGAAGGTAAAAGTCCCAAAACTCTAGTACAAACTAAGTTACCTTATGCCAAGGATGATTTAGAGCCTAGTATGAGTGAGGACACTATTAACTACCACTATGGTAAACTATACAAAGGGTATGTTACGCGATTTAATGACGGCGAAGGCGATGCAGATTTCAATGAAGCAGGCGCTTTCCTACACGACATTTACTTTACTCAATTCCAAAAGCCCTCAAGATCAAACGAACCAGACGGATCAGCTGGTGAATTTATAACAAAACACTTTAAAACTTTTGACAAATTTACAGATGCCTTTGAAAAAGAAGCCATGAAGATACAAGGTAGCGGGTGGGTTTATCTAGCACGTGATGGCAAGATCAAGACCATTAAGAATCACGAAATTAAAATGGATATTGTTTTGCTAGTTGATTGGTGGGAACACTCATTTCAATTCGATTACGGAAGTGACAAAAAATCATATCTCAATAACCAGTGGAAAATTATGAACTGGAATATTATCTCAAGTAGGATTGGTTTTGCTAGATAGGTTAAAATCTATCTAGCAAATAAATATTATTATGAGAATCTGGGAAATAATTAAAGAAGCCAAAAAACCAATAAATGATCCAAAATTTGTCGGGTTTATGAACAATACACTAGGTGACCGTGTCGATGCTCCGGCTCCTCTGCCTGACCCAGATATGTTTGCAATGGGCGGGAGTGTAGCAGAACTAGATAATCCGCATTTCAATTTCCGCCAGGCTATAAATTTTGGCATTAACCTTTTTAGGAAGATGACTCCAGAACAGAAATTAAAATTAGCCAAAAAAGGAGAAGATGCTGTAGAAGAATACATCTACAACATGGCTGTTAAGCACAATATGTTAATAGATTATGACGCAGATGATGATGCTAATCAACACAAATTTGCAGAAGAAGATATTGCAGAATGCCAGGGATACTTACCTGAAATATTCCATGATCCTGCTATCGACAGTTGGGTGATGGTATTAACAGACGGCAAGCCTATTCCTGAACCACGCAAGCGTAAACCAAAAGATTTAGGTCCTTTTACTGTTAAAATTAATCAAATAGCTGATACTCACGATGAGGCGGGTAGAGTCGTAGGTAGCGGATTGAGTAATCGAACTTGGAAACCAGTAAAACAATTCCAGACTAGACCTGAAGCAGAAGCCTACGCAAAACATCTAATTGCCAAATACCCAACGCATTATATTGGTGTTACTAATGGAGCCGATACTCATAACTTAAATGTTACTTATATACATAGCCCACCTGATACACGAAACTAAAGTTGGTCTAACGTCTTAAGACTACTAGCAGGCATACTCCAAACTTTACGACTTTCTACGCCTTTAGCCTGGGCAAATTTCTTAGCATCACAATTACTGCATACGTGATATACATTATTGTTTAATCTTTTTGGATCCATTGATCCTTTATCTCGAGTAAACACTTCTGTACAACAGTCACATCTAAATACCAATACTTGTTTTTCACGCACATAGGTGTGTGTTTTGCCACGGTTACTGCTACGCACATAGTGGTTTTGTCTGACTTCTGTTCTGATATACATAACTGTATTTACATTAAGGTTATAAAACGCTTTGATAAATATTACAAAGAGGCAATTATGATCACTATTTCCGAGTCTGCAAAAACAAAAATCAAGGACATTTTACTTGAAGAAAACAATCCTAAAGTAGCATTACGTACCTTTGTACAAGGTGGAGGATGCAGTGGATTCAGTTATGGCTTTACACTCGACGAAGAAATCAACGAAG
>Ga0214192_1000123_pt1 | contig 45032 bp, 37 predicted proteins | sample TroBogEpilimnion_44_FD_153030 | JGI IMG/M metagenome (GOLD analysis project Ga0214192, IMG submission 153030) | Freshwater microbial communities from Trout Bog Lake, WI - 29JUL2008 epilimnion | ecosystem: Environmental > Aquatic > Freshwater > Lake > Epilimnion/Euphotic zone | place: Trout Bog... | reverse complement strand
TCAGGGTGTTCTGAAAAGCAGGTAATGTTGTAAAGTCTTGTTCTTCAATATCTTGATAAGAAAGTCATGGCATTATTGTCTTTTTGCCTGCGTGCAACGCTTCCCATTTATCTCAGCGGACCCAGGATCGGGTAATATCTTCGACTTTTGCCTTGGTTTTCTTGGGCTTGCGAGCGGATTTTTTAATCCTTTTCTCCAATTCCTTTTTATAGGTTGCGGCGTTGAGAGGGGCGTGGATGGCTTTTTCCTGAATTGAGGAAAGTGCCATCATATTGGCTAGCTCAACCGATGGAAGTCCTTCTTCACCGGGGGCTATGAGGGGAGTTCCGTCCAGCGCAGCACTTATGAAATTACGGATCATGGCAAGAGCCGGTTCCTGCGCGTTCGCAAAAGGGATTTCCGTGATCGTAACTTCGGGGCGGGCGAAGCCGGATTCCGCTTTTCGACTAAACTCAGTCATGGAGACGGCATTGCGATGAAAGAAAAGCTTGTCCTTTTCCAGGATGATTTTGCCCATGGTACCGGCAATCTCCAATCGATTTGTTCCCGGTGATTCGCCTGTGGAGGTGATAAAAACTCCTGTGGCACCTCCTGCGAATTCCATATAAGCGGTCACGTCATCCTCGACTTCAATATCATGATAACGGCCAAGTCCGCAAAACCCAATTACCTTGGTTGGCAAACCAAAAAGCCAGCAAATGATATCAAGGTTGTGCGTCGCTTGATTCAGCAGCACCCCGCCGCCTTCCCCGGCCCATGTGGCCCGCCAGTTGCCGCTGGAATAGTAAGATTCCGTTCGAAACCAGTCTGTTACGATCCAATTGACCCGGACGAGTTGACCAAGTTCGCCTGACAGAATGATATCCCGGATCTTGCGGTATTTGGGTTCGATTCTAAACTGGAGCATGGTGGCGAATACCGGGCGCAAAGGGCCTGCTTTTTTCCACGCTGAAATGAGCTTTTGGGCATCGGCTTTGTGGGCTGAAATGGGTTTTTCCACCAATAAATGAAGGCCTCTTTTAATGGCGGCGATTCCCAATGTGGTGTGGTGAAAGTGCGGGGTGGCGATCAGGACGGCGTCCACGAGATTGGATTCCATCAACTCAATCGCGTCGCCAAAAACCTTCACTGGCCGGTAAACGGATAGTTTCTCAGGACTGGTGCTGCAAATAGCCGTGAGTTCGCAACGCTCGATCTTTCCGGACTTAAGATGGTCCGCATAAAATCGCCCGATATTCCCCATGCCAATAACGCCGATTCGTAAGGTGCTCATACTGGAATAATCCTTAGCCAATTTTCATTGCTAATGCCAATAAAACGTCAAGAGTGGAGCAATGAACAGACTGGGAAGATAATCGGACAAATCCACTTTTTTGATTTCCAGCACCACCAGCGAAACACAGAACACCATCATCCCGCCTTCAGCATTCAGGGAGTCCAACAAATCGTGGGCGCGCAGGAAGGGCTCCAACTTGTGGGCAAGGAGTGTGATCCCCCCTTGGTAGACAAGCACTGGCAATGCGGAAAGGACCACCCCCCAGCCGAAAATGGCGACAAATCCCATCGCTGCCAATCCGTCCATCACCATTTTGAGGGCCAGAATTTCCCAATAACCCATGGTTCCATCCTGGATTGAACCAATGACCGCCATGGGTCCTGCGCAGAAAAGCATGGTGCAGATGAGAAATCCATCGCTCAAAAGATTTGGGTCACCCGGTTTTGCCGAAGTGAACTTCCGGGTGGCGAATTTGCCCACTTGATTCAGGGAATCTTGAATGCGCAGGGTTTGTCCCACCAGCTTTCCAAGCATCATTCCCAGGACCATGATGACGATTTGTTTCAAGCAATGGATGGCAGTGCCGTTGATGCTCATCCAGGTCAGTTTAAGCCCCACCACAACACTCACCACCCCCATCAGCCCACGCAAGGCGAGTTGAACAGGCGCAGAAAACTGGCGTTTCATGGTGAGACCCAGAAGTCCCCCACTTAGAATGCCTATGGCGTTCAGAAGCGCACCTGTCATCATGATGTCCTACTCAATCACGCCGACCTTCGGCCTCAAAGCTTTAAATCTCCGCAAGTCCGTTTCGAATGTCGTGATTCGTAAACAAATCGTTACAATTTTGACACAAATTTGCCGTTGTATCCTGTCGCGCTTTTCGGCTACTGTCCGCCTTTCGCATATTAATTGAACTATGAAAAACTGGTTAAACAAGTTTTTAATGCTGGCTGTCGTGAGTCAGGGGACCCATCTTTTCGCACAATCCACCAACACTGAGTCCTCGGACCCTTTGTTGAACGCCCTGATCAAAAAAGGTATCCTCACACAGGACGAAGCCGCAAAAGTCAAGGCGGACATGGCGATGTCCCAAAGCAATGAAATGCAGAAACTGGATCAGTCCAAGTGGAAGATTTCCGACGCTATCAAGTCCATCGGTTTATTCGGGGATTTGCGCATGCGGTACGAGTATCGTTCCGCTCATTCCGGGCAACAGCCCGGAGGCGTTGACCAGGGTGTCTACGCTCCGAGAGACCGTTTCCGTTACAGTGTCCGATTTGGCGTAAAAGGGGATGTTTACGATCAGGTAACTTACGGTGTGCGTTTTGAAACCAGTCCGAATCCCAGGAGTCCATGGCTGACTTTTGGTGGAGACAATTCCACCACGACCCCATCCGGTAAGGCCACTGCTGGTATATACGTTGGGCAGGCTTATTTAAATTGGCACCCTGCTTCCTATTATGAAATGACGGTTGGGAAAATGCCCATGCCGCTTTACACGACCCCCATGGTTTGGGACAACGACATTTGTCCTGAAGGTGCTTTTGAAAAGGTAAACCATGATTTTGGCGTGGTGAATGTATTCGCTGATTTTGGCCAATTTGATTATCAGAATCCTTCCGCCGTTAGCTCAGGATCCTTTTGGTCTGGGGATGTATTTCTGATGGCATGGCAGGTCGGAGCCAAGGTTCAGATCGACAAGGACACGGATTTCAAAATAGCCCCCGTGCTTTATACCTACACAGGCCTGGGATCCACCAACGGCGCATCAGGTTTGTCACCCTTTTCCCCCTACACCGGTCAGGGCAATGATCCTTTGGCGAATCCCGGATTGACGGGATCCAACAATACCAATCAATCCGGTCTCAATGATTTAAGAATTGTTGAGGTGCCTGCGGAATTCAATTTCAAGATGAGTGGAACTCCCCTGGGTGTTCTTCATGGGCGCTTCTTCGGGGATATTTCCTTCAACTTGCAGGGCAACAGGCGGTCTCTGGATGCAAGTTTGGTCAATAATCTTTCTCATACCTCCAGAAATTTCACTGGTGAACAGAAAGCTTATCAATTTGGTTTTGGCGTTGGTTCGGATGGGATCAATTACGGACCCACCCAGGGAATTGTCTATGGCAATGCCAGCCGCAAGAACGCCTGGGAAGGCCGTGTTTACTGGCAGCATGTCGAGCAGTTCGCCTTGGACGCAAACCTTCTGGATTCGGACTTTTTTGAAGGCCGCGGCAACTTGGAAGGTATCTACACCGCCTTTGCTTACAGTTTCACCGATGCCTTGATCGGAACCGTCCGATTCGGATATGCTCATCAAATCAACAAATCCCTCGGAACAGGTGGCAACAATCTGGATATTCCCCAATTGAACCCGATTGATAACTACAAACTGGCCCAGTTCGATATTACTCTGAGATTCTAGGGTAAACGGTAAAATACCCGGATGCGAACACCAGGTGACTGAAAGGTTGCCTGGTGTTTTGCTTTTCGGCTGGAATTACGCGCATAGGTGGCTCAAAAATCCAATCCCGATGCAAATCTGACAGCCATGCAATCGCTTCAGTAGGAAAGCCCCGGCTGCTCTATTCCATTCCCGACCTTCGGGGAATCACTCGAAAAGAAATTCGACCAAGTCCTTGCCAGAGGTGATAATCTCATAACCGCAGGGAATGCAAAGAACAGCAGCGCTGAAGACCATGTAAGAATCGGTCAAATTTTTTACGATTTTATCCAGCGTGGATTTCGCACGGTTTTGGTTCGAAGTGTGTTGTCCGTTAGAGAAATTTATTTGGTTCATGATGATTAATTAATTAATTAATCATCGGATCAACCTGCAAAATCTTTAGCGAAAACAAGCTGACGAACGGTACGTAAGCGTTTCTCACCCAGCCTGTTTGGGAGGGGCGTCCTTGCGTGGGAAAAGTGGTGCAGGTTCACCAATGACATGACCAGCCTTTAATCCAGCCCATTCAGTTCCGGAGAAATGGCTTGGAATGGTAGAGAGTCCGAGCTGGGAGTAAATTTTCTCCGAGGTGGCAGGGATGAATGGCCAGAGGAGATGCGCCAGGACACGGCAGGTTTCTGCGAGGTTATACAGGACTTCATCCAGACGGGCGGTTTGTGCCGGGTCTTTTGCGAGTTTGAAAGGGGCTGTTTGATCCACGTATTGATTGGCGCGGTTGATCAAAAGCCAGATGGAATGCAGCGCAGCTTGAAGCTGGTTGGATTCCAGATGTTGCCGGGTTTCAGCGACAGCTTTCTCGACATCCAGTTTCAGTTCGTCGGATTGGGTCGGTATCACTCCGTTGCGATACCGTTTCAGCATGGAAAGGGATCGGTTCACGAGGTTGCCCAGTCCGTTGGCTAGCTCGGCCTGATAACGTGATTGAAATCCCGAGTCTGTCCAATTTCCGTCGGGTCCGATGGCAAGTTCGCGGACGACATAGAACCGGAACGCATCGAGTCCCCACTCGTTAATCACAGCGATGGGATCAACGATGTTGCCGGTGCTTTTGCTGAGTTTCTCACCATCCTTTTGCCACCATCCATGGGCCAGAATCTGGCGGGGAAGGGGCAGGTTCATCGCCTTCAGCATGATCGGCCAATAGACAGCATGAAATCTGAGAATATCCTTGCCGATGATATGGGCATCAGCGGGCCAAAGGGTTGGTCCGGTCCCGGTGCGCCCCAAGGCACCGGCCAGCCCTGGATCACCTAGAGAGGCCGGGACGCTGATATAATTGACCAGGGCATCAAACCAGACGTAGGTGACGAAATTGTTATCGAAGGGCAAGGGAATACCCCAATTCAACCGGCTTGCAGGCCTGCTGATGCAAAGGTCCTCCAAGGTGTTGTTTTTTAGGAAACCCAGGATTTCATTTCGACGATAGTCCGGCTGGATGAAATCAGGATTTGACTCAATGTAGGAGATCAGCCATTGCTGGTGTGATTTCAGACGGAAATAGTAATTTTCCTCGATCAGCGGAGTGACCGTACCATATTGCGGTGGAAAATTGCCATCCGGAAGGCGATCCTTTTCCGTCAGAAATGTTTCCTCCTTGGTGGAATAGAAACCCTCGTAAGCCGCTTTGTAAAAATGGCCTTCAGCGTGGAGTTTGCTCAGAAAGGATTGAACGATTTCCTTGTGGCGCGGTTGCGTGGTCCGCACGAAGTCATCGTTGGTGAGCGAGAGTTTGGTGGTAAGTCCCTGCCAGATGACCGACAGTTCATCGCAATAGGTCTGTGGATTCTTCCCTTGCGCCTCAGCAGCTTGCTGGACCTTTTGACCATGTTCATCGAGGCCGGTGAGAAAAAAGACTTCCTGACCGAGGCTGCGCCGGGCGCGGGCAATGACGTCCGTAATTACCTTCTCATAGGCGTGACCCAGGTGGGGCTCGCCGTTGACATAATCAATCGCTGTGGTGATATAAAATCTCTTAACCATCATCAGGTATTGTGGCCGAGGATTGATTCCTTGGCAATCACAGTCCGAAGCCCAGTCCGAAGCCCCAAGTCGGCTCAATGATCACTGGCCGGTTCAATATGAACCAGGACATCATGCACGGCCGGATGCTGGAGGCGGATGCGATCCTTTACGGCATGGGCGATTTCGTGGCCTACCTTGACCGTGAGCTGGGAGGGAACTTCCAGATGTAACTCCACCCAATAACGATGTCCCGATTTGCGAACGATACATTTTTCCACATCATGCACTCCTTGAACCGCCAATGCTTCCTTTCGAATCGCATTCACAACCTCCGGTTGGGGGGCGGCGTCCATGAGCTCGTTGAGTGAATTTTTGAGCATGTTCAAGCCGTTCAAGCCAATGATTCCTGCGGCGACCATGGCTGCGGCTGCGTCAGCCCACTGCCAGAATTTGCCTCCATAAAGGGTGACTGCAATACCGGCAACTGCAGCCAGCGAAGACAGGGCGTCGCTACGATGATGCCAGGCATCGGCCTTGATGGCGGTGTTATCAAGATTTCCAGCCTCGTTGGATACCACGCGAAAAAGCAACTCCTTGACCACGACCACGACAAGTAGAATGAACAAGGTGAATTTTGCAGGTGTGCTGGTGCGCGGGGTGAGGATGGCATGAATGGCGGTAAAAACGATGCCAGTGGCGGCGAGCAAAAGAATGGATGATACGATACTGGCTGCGATGGGTTCCGCTTTCCCATGGCCATAGGGGTGTTCTGCATCGGCCGGTTCCTCCGCCACCACAATTCCCCGCCACACCACCATGGAGGTGAAAATGTCGGACACTGATTCCACCGCATCGGCCACGAGGGCGTAAGAATGTCCGAACAAACCCGCGGTGAGCTTCCCTGCGGCAAGCAGGATATTCACCCCCAACCCGAGTAAGGTGATCTTGACGCTTCGCTCTAAACGATTTCCTGCCATGTCAGCTGGATGCCGGGTTGCCGGATTGGGGACTTGTTAAGAGTGGATCGTGGAAATCCGTGCGTCAAATCAAATGGCAGAACATGGCATCCCTTAATTTCGGCTCAAACCACGTGCTCTTTGGGGGCATGATTCCACCGGCGTCCGCGATGGTCATGAGGTCTTCGATGCTGGTCGGAAACATTGAGAACGCACAGGCATACTCACCGGATTGCACCAGTTTCTCCAACTCGGCCGTGCCACGAATGCCGCCCACAAAGTTGATTCTTTTGCTGGTGCGGGGATCGTCAATTCCGAATATGGGATCCAAAGTGTATTTCTGCAACAAGGTCACATCCAGTTTCTCGATGGGATCCGTTGTCTTCACAAACTGCGGACGGAAATGAAGGGTGTACCAATGGTTCTCCAACAGGAATCCCAATTCATGTTTGTGAGTGGGTTTGGGAGCGCCTTGCTTTTCGATGATGAATATACCGTCCAATTTTTCCAGCAGTGCTGCCGGGGTAAGCCCGTTCAAATCCTTCAACACACGGTTGTAAGGTAGGATTTGCATCTGGTTGTGCGGGAAAATAACGCTCAGGAAAAAGCCGCTCTGACCGGCGCCTTTGCGGGATTGATACACTCGCGCGGCTGCTGCACTGCGGTGATGACCGTCCGCAATATAAAGATAAGGAATCGATGCAAAGGACTTTTGAATCTGCTCCGCAACAGTAGGGTTGGAGATGACCCAGGCACTATGGCGGACTCCGTCATTGGCCGTGAAATCGATCTCTGGTGTTGTGGACGTTTCGGCTGCAAACAAAGCATCGAGCTCGGATTGAGCGCGATAGGTGAGGAAAACAGGGCCGGTCTGGCTGTTCAAGCTTTCGATGTGGCGGACACGGTCGTCCTCTTTATCGGGTCGGGTTAATTCGTGCTTTTTAATGATCTCATGGAGATAATCCTCGCAGCTCGCAGCGGCCACCAGACCGATTTGGGAATGCCCACCCATGATCTGGCGGTAGAGATAAAAATGAGGCTCAGAATCCTGTTTCAGATCACCGTTCTGAATAAGCCGGGTGAAATTTTCCAAGCCCTTGGCGTACACTCCAGGCGAGTAAATATCCACTGAATCCTCCAGGTCAATTTCCGGCTTGCTGACGTGAAGAAAGCTGAGCGGGTTTCCTGAAGCCATGGTGCGGGCTTCGGACGACGACATGACGTCATAGGGAAGCTCGCAAATTTTTGAGGCGAGTTCAGATTTGGGACGCAATGCTGCAAACGGTTTTATTGTTGCCATAAAGGTTGGAAACATTACCCGCCAACCCTGCGGAAAGAAATCCTAAATTTTTGCAGAACTGCATTTTACACGGAGGAGTGCGGTATCCCCTGGAAGTATGGGTGCCTCTTTCAATTGTTGCAGTGCGCGTCCAGATGAAGCTGGTGTTTGAGAGTGTTTGAGAGTTGCAGCCGATCGCAAAATTGCTTAAACATTGAGGATGCCTTCAAAGAAAAGCTCCTTTTTTTGGTTTGTTGTCGTTTTGCTTTTTGTCAGCGTTCGAATACACGCGGCAGATCAGCCTGAATCGTTTGAACTTCGCGACTCGGATCGCGTTATTTTTCTGGGGGATACCTTGATTGAAAGGGAGCAGCAATCCGGATGGATTGAGCTCATGCTGACCACACGTTATCCCGATCGAAACATCACTTTCCGGAACCTGGGGTGGAGTGCCGATACGGCCGCTGGAAATTCCCGGTTCGGATTGTCCCTCCTGCAGGCGGGGTACGAGCCCGCAGAGGAAGGTTGGAATCAACTCAACAAACAACTTCAGGAAGCAAAGCCAACCGTGGCATTTGTTGGTTACGGAATGGCCAGCTCCTTCGAGGGGGAAGCGGGGTTGCCGAAGTTCAAGTCGGAATATAATCGTTTGCTGGACACCTTGGAAAAAGTATCCCCGGGAATCAGAGTGGTGCTGTTCAGCCCGGTTCCTCATCAGCGCATGCCAGCGCCGAATTATGATCCCGCGCAGCACAACTCACAGATTCGTCTTTATTCTGATGCGATTGCGGAGATTGCTGCGACGCGGCATTTGCGTTTTATCTCCCTCCTCAAGGAATTGGATAAACAATCCGGCATCACTGAGGATGGGATTCATCTCAATGGCAACGGATACAAACTTGCGGCTCGGAAAATTGAGAAGGCTCTTTTTGGTTCCAGCGGGAAATGGATTGGGAGTGCGCAAACAGAAACTCTCCGTCAGGCCATCGTCCGCAAAAATGAATGGTTTTTCCACCGGTCACGCCCGGAAAACATGGCTTATATTTTTGGCTTTCGAAAAGGAGAACAGGGACGCAATGCGGTGGAGATTCCCCGGTTTGATCCCCTGATCGCTGAAGAAGAAGGGCGGATTGCGCAGCTTCGTTCGCTCAAGGCAGGTGTGGTGGTTCCTGAAATCCCCCGCAGGGTCGGCAATCTGACCGCCAAACACACCGAGCAACCCCAGCCCAGCTTTACTGTGGCCGATGGATTGGAAGTCACCTTGTGGGCGGAGAACCCGTTGTTGAACAAGCCTATTCAAATGAACTTTGATCCGAAGGGCAGGTTGTGGGTGGCCAGTTCCGAGGTCTATCCGCAAATTGAACCGGGACAAAAGCCGACGGACAAGATCATCGTTCTTGAAGATACCACGGGTGAAGGAAAGGCTGACAAAGCGACTATTTTTGCCGAGGACCTATTGATTCCCACTGGTGTCGAACCAGGCGATGGGGGTTGCTACGTTGCCCAAAGCACCGAGTTGTTGTTTTTTAAAGACAGCAAAGGCAAGGGAAAGGCAGATTCGAAGCGCACGGTTCTCAGTGGTTTTGGTACGGAGGATGTTCATCATAACCTGCACACTTTGCGCTGGGGTCTCGACGGTCGATTGTACCTCAACCAATCCATTTACACACGCACCGACACAGAGACCCCGCAGGGCGTTATCCGGCTTAAAGGCGGTGGCGTTTTCCGCTTTGAACCCAGAAACCAGCAAATGAGCATTCTTTTCAAAGGCTGGTGCAATCCATGGGGACATCAGTTTGATGACTTTGGCCAATCTTTTGTGACCGACGGTGCGGGTGGTGCCGGGATTAATTTTGGAGTTCCAGGCGCAAGTTATTTTACCGCACCTAACGCACCACGAACCTTGGAGAGCGTCAGCCCGGGAAGCTATCCGAAGTTTTGCAGTATTGAGATCATTCGCAGCGAACAATTTCCCCAGGACTGGCAGGGGGACGTAATCACTTGTGATTTCCGTGCACACCGCATCGTGAGATTCAAAATGTCCGAACAGGGTGCCGGTTATATCACCCAGGAAATGCCCGATGTCCTTCGAAGCACAGCGGACACCTTCCGTCCGATCGACTTGAAAATGGGGCCGGATGGAGCGCTGTACGTGGCGGATTGGAGCAATCCCATCATCCAGCACGGAGAGGTGGATTTTCGTGATCCCCGCCGTGACAAGGAGCATGGTCGCATCTGGCGTATTAGCAGCAAAGGTCATCCATTGCTTCCAAGAAAAGACTTTACTCAGATGAAAAACACAGCGCTCTTAAATGAATTACTTTCACCCAATGCGTATGATCGCCAGCAAGCCAAGCGCGTTCTCGTGGAGCGTGGTGCCGGCAAGGTAAGAAAGGATCTCACCGCTTGGACCAAACTGCATGCGGATGATTCTGCGCGCCTCCAAGCAATGTGGATGTTCGAAGCCTTGAATGCGGGCCCGATGGATAAGCCCAGCCAGGATCTCGCGAACGAACTGCTTCGTGCAGGGGATGGTCGTATCCGCGCAGCGGCTGTTCGCGCCATCTCCGATGGAATCGAAACCATTGCAAACCCTGTTCAACTTCTGGAGCCTCTTGCTGCTGATGCTCACCCCCGGGTTCGACTGGAGACCGTTCGTGCGCTCGGTCGTGTGCACACAGCCGCAGCGGCAAGCCTTGCGTTGACTGTGCTCGACAAGCCCATGGATAACTTCCTGGATTACGGTCTTTGGCTAACGATCAATGAGCTATCTGAACCCTGGCTGGCTTCGGTGGAGTCCGGTCAGTGGAAAACGGAAGGTCGGGACAAGCAACTGGAGTTTGCAATTAAATCGATCGATCCTGCGCGCTCGGGCGATGTCGTCGGACGCCTGGTTGCGAACCACGGAATTCCTGGCGATGGTTCAGGGCCATGGATTGAAATCATAGGAGGCGATGGTGGAGGGAAGGAACTTCGCCATATGTATGAACAGCTTCTCAAGGGAGGATTTGTGGAATCTGCAGCGTTGCGGGCCATGACGGCGCTCGGTAATGCGGCCCGTCTTCGCAATGCTTTGCCTGAAGGGGATCTTTCCCAGCTGGGATTGTTGTTGAAGTCGGACAATGAAAAACTACGACTCGGCGCGTTACACCTCGCGGGGGACTGGAAGCTGGCTTCTGTAAGCCAGCAACTACTTGAAATCTCCGGTGCTGCCAATTCAACAACTGCGGAAAGAGATGCAGCCTTTGCCGCCCTCCGTGATATCGGGGGCGCAGGTACGATTCAGCAATTGCAGAAACTCATCGGCGCTACAGAAGCGCCCGCCGTTCGCCGGGCCGCTGTTCTGACACTCTCCAAGCTTGATTTCGGAGCGGCACTTCCGGACATGGGAAGAGTTTTTAAATCTTTGGAAAATGATTCCGACTCAGCTGCTGTCTGGCATGAACTGCTTTCGATTAAGGGTGCATCGGCCAAGCTTTCAGAAAGCCTTGCCTCCCTCGATTTATCACCAGATGCAGCCCGTGTAGGCGCGCGGGTGGCCCGGGAAAGCAACCGCAGCCCCGGTTTAGTGGAAGGATTGATGAAAGCTGCCGGCCTCACGCTTTCGGATAAGAAACTCACGGATGCAGATATGATGACTCTTGCTAAGGAAGCACTTGCCAAAGGCGATCCAACTCGCGGTGAACGTGTATACCGCCGATCCGAGCTGGCCTGCATGTCCTGTCACGGCATCGGTGGCGTGGGCGGCAAAGTGGGGCCTGACCTCACCAGTATTGGTGCCAGCGCCCAGGCGGATTACCTGGTTGAATCGTTGATCTACCCCAACGCCAAGATCAAGGAAGGCTACCACTCCACGAGCCTCACCACGAAGGACGACCAGGAAATCAACGGCATTGTCATCAAGGAAAACGACAAGGAAGTTGTCCTGCGCAATGCGGCTAATCAGGAAATTTCCGTGGCGAAGAACAACATCGCCACTCGTGCGAACGGAGGCTCTCTGATGCCGAGCGGATTGGTGGATGGACTTTTGCCGGAGGAACGGTTGGATCTCATCAAATTCCTATCCTCTCTGGGAAGGCCGGGGCCATTTGATGCTGCCAAGGGAGGGGTGGCCCGTTTATGGAGGTTCTATCTGGCCACCAGCCAGAATGCCCATCTTGGGATTGAAGGAGTCATTCAGGGAGATTTTAAACGCAGTGGTTGGATGGTCATTCCTTCATTGGTGAATGGGGATTTTCCGAAGGATCTTTGTGTCCTCTCGATGCCATCGCGAGGAGGTACTCGCGGACTTTTTGCCGCCACCCAATTTCAATCCGCGAAGGGCGGACCGGCTAAGCTTAACCTGGAGTGCGAGGCGCAGGATGCCTGGCTAAATGGGGTTCCCGTGAAAGTGGGGCCAACCTTCGTCGCGGATTTAAAACCCGGAATCAATACCCTGGTCTTGCAATTCGATGCCGAGAAATTGCCCGAAAAAATAAAACTGAGCTCAGGTGATGTTTCATTCCTCACGAATTGAGGCATCCTGGTCCGGAATATTCTGTGCGTTCTGGTTGACGTGAATGTTTGACGGGTCGACCCTCGCCTGGGTATGATGAAACACCTAGGGCCATGGTCCACTTGTTATGCAATTCAACTACTCCAGGCTGGGATTTGTCATTATGGTTGCTGGACTCATCGCTTTGATCCTCAGCCACAGCCTGTTCTCGGGAAATTTTTGGGTCATCCTGGTTCAATCCGCTGCAGTTCTTCTCATGCTTTGGGCGCGGTGGACTTTTGGAAGAAGGAGCTTCCATTTTGAAGCAACCCCCACTGAAGGAAATCTGGTCACATGGGGGGCTTACCGTTGGATACGCCATCCCATTTACACGGCAGCTTGTCTTTTTTCAATTGCAGGGGTCTGCGCTCATCTCTCCGTCTATTCACTCGCGATGCTGGCGATTATAATAGCGGGAGCTTTGCTTCGGGTTTGGTGCGAAGAAAATTTGCTGGTTGCAAAATATCCCGAATACCAAGTTTATCAATCCAGGACGCGGCGGATGGTTCCTTATGTCTTCTAAACCATTAAAACACAAACCCCATTCAGTCATCGCCCGGAACCGCCTGGAATGTTTGTTCGATGGAATATTTGCCATTGCGATGACAATTCTGGTGTTGGATGTCAAGGTGCCGGATTTGGCGGATCATCATTCCATTTGGGAATTGGCCGGAGCATTGGCTCGTCAGACTCCCATCTACGGCAGTTATGCTCTAAGTTTTGGCATGCTGGGCCTGTTTTGGTACCGGCATAACGAGCAGTTTCATTGCTTTGAAGTAATCACCCAGGGAATGCTTTTCTTTCAGTTGATTCAACTTGCCACGGCAGCTTTTTTTCCTTTCTGTGCAGGATTGCTTGGGAAATATCCAGTCAATCCACTTTCAATCGCTGTTTATGTCAGTTGCATTTTTATATGCGTCTGGTCAAATTTGGGCAATTGGTGGGCTGCAAGGCGCGCCTGCGCATTCAGGTCGGATATCGCGGTGAAGGATCTTGGCAAGCTTGGACGCCGGATTACCCGGAGTTGTATTGTGATAACCCTTCTGCTGGGGTTTGTACTAACTCGCGTTTTCAAAAACTAGGTATCCCTAAATTCCATTGAACATTTCCATACTCGAAAAGCTTCGTTCTTTACTGGGGGTGAAAAATGTCCTGACGGAACCCGAGGATATCATTCCGTATTCCTTCGACGGCACCGCAGCGCTTCGTGTCATGCCCGGTTGCGTGATCTTCGTGGAGAACACCTCCCAGGTCAGTGACGTCCTTAGGCTTGCCAGTGATCAGAATCTCGCGGTCGTCACTCGTGGTTCCGGTACTGGACTGAGCGGGGGGAGTGTTCCCAGTCGCGATTGCATTGTGCTGTGCACTGTCAAAATGGATTCCATTTTGGAGTTGGACAAAGCCAACCTCACTTTGCTCACAGAGCCTGGCGTGACGACTCTGAAGATTGCCGAGGCGGCTGAAGCGGCTGGGCTGTTTTATCCTCCGGATCCAGGCTCCATGAAAATCTCCACCATCGGGGGGAATGTTGCTGAAAACTCAGGAGGTCTCCGAGGCCTGAAGTACGGAGTGACGCGCAATTACATCATGGGACTTGAATTGGTATTGCCCGATGGAGAGGTGGTGTGGACGGGCAACAAATGCGTCAAGGATGTGGCCGGATATTCGCTGAAGGATCTGTTTATCGGTTCTGAGGGAACTTTGGGAATCGTCACCAAAGTATTGTTGCGGCTCATCCCCAAACCGCAGGCCAAGAAGACCATGATGGCCACGTTTGGCCGGATGGATCAGGCGGCTGAGGCGGTTTCGTTGATCATCGCGTCGCATGTCATTCCTTGCACCTTGGAATTTCTCGATCGCGTGACCATTCAATGCGTGGAGGATTATGCCAAAATAGGCCTTCCTACGGACTGTGAGGCGTTGTTGTTAATGGAAACCGATGGCCATCCAGCGGTTGTTGCCGAAGAAGCGGCCAAAATGGAGCAATGTTGCAGACAATGCGGTTGTGTGGAGTTCAAAGCGGCGGCAAATGAAGCCGAATCTTTGCGTCTGGCGAGTGCCCGACGTTCCGCATTCTCGGCGCTGGCTCGTGTGGCACCCACCACCATTCTGGAGGATGTGACGGTTCCTCGAAGTCAGCTAGCTGTGATGATCCGAGTTGTCCAGGGTGTCGCTGAAAAATATGGCCTGAAAATCGGAACATTTGGTCACATGGGGGATGGTAACTTGCATCCCACATTTTTGACAGATGAAAGGAACAAGGAGGAAATGCACCGGGTGGAGGAAGCATTCAAGGAAATCTTCGCGGAAACTTTGCGGCTTGGCGGAACCATCACGGGTGAGCACGGAATCGGGTTGGCCAAGAAACCTTATCTTGCGGCTTTTCTGGGAAGCGGTCAGATGCGGGTGATGCAAGAACTCAAGAAAGCGCTGGATCCCAAGGGGATTTTGAATCCGGGAAAAATGTTTGATTAAGATGCATTCTCCGAAACATTCAGCGTCGGGCAACCTCCTGAAAAACCTGGATTATTCCGTTGTCCAACAATGCATGCATTGCGGACTCTGCCTGCCAACATGTCCCACCTATGACGTTACGAAGATGGAGCGAAACAGTCCCCGGGGGCGGATTTCCCTCATGCGGGCGATTGCCGATGGTGAGTTGAGTCCGGGCAAGGCTTTTGCGGATGAAATGTATTTTTGCCTCGGATGTCTCGCTTGCATGACGGCGTGTCCAGCCGGCGTGGATTATGCCTCCCTTTTTGAGCATGCGCGCGCCGAGGCGGAGCACAGTAAGGCCAATCATTCCTGGACACGCCGCTTAATCCGCAAGCTGACGATAGGCTGTTTGTTCATGGATCAAAACCGGCTTCAGCTGCTCGGAAGTATCATTCGACTTTACCAGCAATGCGGTCTCCAGAGGTTGCTTCGGGGGAGTGGCGTTCTGAATTGGTTTCCCAAAAGAATGAGGGAATTGGAATCCATGACGCCGGATGTCGAGGCGGGTTTTTCCAGTGATTTAATTTCTCCGATAACCCCGGCCGCCAAGCCGTCAAAATATCGCGTAGCCATGCTGACAGGGTGTGCACAGGATTTGATTTTCAGCAAAGTCAATGCCGATACGGTGGAGGTGCTTGCGCGAAATGGCTGCGAAGTCATTACTCCAGCCCAGCAACATTGTTGCGGGTCTCTGCATGCGCATAATGGGGACTTGGATCTGGCCAGGATTCTGGCCCGACGCCAGATTGACTTGTTTCCTCCGGAAAACTTTGATGCCATCATCACGAATGCGGCTGGATGCGGCACACACCTGAAGAATTACGGCAACCTTCTTGCCGATGATGTTCATTATGCCGGGAAAGCACTTCTCTGGGATTCCAAGCTCAAGGACATTCATGAATGGCTGGTTCAGATAGGTATAGTGCCCCCTCGAGATTGCAATCGTTTGGTTCAAAAAGTCACCTATCACGAGGCCTGCCATCTTTGTCACGGTCAAAAAATTACCCGGCAACCCCGTGCCATCCTGGGTTGCATTCCCGGTTTGAAGTTGGAGGAACTTGCGGAAAGCACCTGGTGCTGCGGCAGTGCCGGAATTTACAATATCATTCAGCCCGAAATGGCGGGACAGTTGCTGGATCGGAAAATGAAAAATATTTCCAGGACTGATTGTATGATTGTGGCCACGGCCAATCCGGGATGCATTCTGCAGATCGTCAACGGCGCAAAATCCCATTCAATGCCCATACGGGTGGTGCATCCCATCACGCTTTTGGCCGAGGCTTACCGGCGGGAATGAATTCACAGGCTCGGGGAGACTTTACAGAATCCAGTGCTTCCATATGATCTGACCTGATGGACAACGGCACCTATCTCATCAGCCGGGCCACCCTGGATGAACTGGCCCAACTCACCGCGCTGGCAAAGTCCTTGGATATCGAGGTTGCCTTTGTGGAACGTCACCTGACGGATTTCCAGCTCGCGAAGTCTCATGATGGCAAATTGCTGGGTGCCATCGCACTGGAAATTGTTGGCCTTCATGCTCGATTGCACAGCGAGATGTTTGTCGATTTTGGAATTTCCGATCCACTTCGAGCGGAACTGTGGACTCGCATTCAATCCATCGCGAAGAGCAGGGGATTGACGCGCCTATGGACTCAGGAAAGTTCTTTGTTCTGGAAGCATCAAGGCTTTGAACCGATCGGCAAGGTAATGGACCTCTTACCTCAGAATTGGAGTGCATTGGAGAGCCCGGAGAAATGGCTGACGATTCAATTAAGGGATGAGGAAGCTCTAAAGACCGCCTTGGAAAAGGAGTTTACTCGTTTAAAGCAGGAGGATGAAATAACGAACGGAGACAGCTTGAGGGGAGTATATTTATTTAAGAATTTTGCGATCTTTTTATCCGCACTGGTGGTTGTGATCGGTATTGCCTTCTGTATTTATATCCTGAGAAATCTTCCCGTGATTTCCAGGTTCTTCCACAAATAAACCCGCAAGGTAACCTTCTATTTCGAAGGGTTGAATTCGTCTGCGTGGTACGAGCTTCTCACCATCGGGCCGCTGGCAACGTGTTTGAAACCCATGGATTCAGCGGCGGCTTTCAGTTCCTGGAATTCTGCCGGCGGGATGAATCGCTGAACGGGAAGGTGCTTCAGGGTGGGTTGAAGATATTGTCCCAGAGTCAGGTTGTCACAATCCACCGACCGGAGATCGGACATGGCTTGGAGGAGCTCTTCACGGGTTTCGCCAAGACCCAGCATTAAACCGGATTTGGTATGAACCGGACGCCGGGTCAGTGCTTTCACCTTCTTCAATACGCTCAGTGAGCGGTCATAAGTCGCCCGGGAACGAACTTCAGGAGTAAGACGCCGGACGGTTTCCAGGTTATGATTAAAAATCTCAGGCTCGGCGGACAACACCATTTCAATGCAGCTGTCGTTGTCCAGAAAATCGGGTGTTAAAACTTCGATGATGATGCCGGGGTTGGCTTTTCGGACCTCCAGAATGGTTTTCCGGAAGTGGTCGGCTCCGCCATCCTTCAAGTCATCCCTTGCGACAGCCGTGATCACGACATGGCGAAGGCGCATGCGCCGGGTGGCCTCCGCGACCCGTTGTGGTTCATCTTGCTCAAGAGCCAGTGGTCTGGCAGTGCTGACCGCGCAAAAACCGCAAGCGCGGGTGCAACGATCCCCTGCGATCATGAAGGTCGCGGTGCCCTTGCTCCAACACTCGAAATGGTTGGGGCACTTTGCGCTTTCGCAAACAGTGTGGAGATTCAGTTCGTCAAGGAGTCCGCGCGTGTGTTTGAAGCTGTCCGAGGTGGGCAGTTTGATACGCAGCCATTCTGGTAGCCTGGGGCGGGGGGGGACTTCAAGTGTCGTCACAAATTCAATTTCTTCTGAACAGAATTGTTCACGCAAAATCAACCATTGTCAAAATTCTGATTCCAGAAACGTTCCAACTCTTCAGGGCCGAAATCCGCCAGGACTTTTCCATCCACCTGGATCACAGGGGCCATTTCCTGTCCTGAGATTTGAATCATTTCCTGAAAGGCTTCTTTTCCGGAAAATACATCAATGACCTGGTATTTCACGCCGCGTTTATCCAGCCAGTCCGTGGCTTTTTTGCACCAGCCACAATAGGGTTTGACGAATAATCGAACGGTGGAAGGAGTCATTGCGGGATCTTTCCGACGGCATTACCCGCCGATTTGACTCTTGTATTGAGCCGCGGTGAGGAGTGAACTCGTCTCTGCGGGATTGGTGAGTTTGATTTTGTAGAACCAGCCTGCACCATAGGGATCTGTGTTTGCCAGGGCAGGGTTGGAAACAACGCCCGGGTTGAGCTCTGTTACCACACCGCTCACGGGTGAATAAATGTCGCTTGCGGTTTTGACCGATTCCACAACCGCGCAAGCTTCACCAGCCCCGACGCTACGCCCAGCCTTGGGTAGTTCCACAAACACCACGTCGGTGAGTTCATGCTGGGCATGGTCGGTGATCCCAACAGTGGCGGTATCTCCCTCAACGCGAACCCATTCATGGGATTTGGCGTATTTCAATTTATCTGGAACATTGCTCATAAATTATTCGCTCTTATGTTTTCAATTATTGCTATCTCTGGAAAAGGTTTAAATTATCAAAAGTCACTTCAAGGAGCATTTATTTTCGATAAATGGGTTTGCCCACCGTAACGGCGGGAAAACGTCTGCCCCGTATTTCAATTTCCAAAGGAGTTCCCGGTTTGGCATCGGTCGCAGGCACGTAACCCATGCCGATACCCAGGCTCAGGCTGGGACTCTGGGTCCCGCTCACTACTGTTCCAATGGGTGCGGAGGTGTCGCCGGCCTTCCAGATCGTGTATTGCGGACGCGGGGGAGGTGACTTGTCCGTCATTTTGAATGCGACGCATTTCCTGGTGACGCCTCCGGCCTTTTGGCTGGCCAATGTGGTTTTGCCGACAAAATCTCCCTTGTCCAACGCCACAAACGAACCGACACCCGCCTCGATGGGGGTGGTATTCTCATCCAATTCATGGCCGTAAAGCGGGTAACAAACTTCGGTTCGCAAGGTGTCTCTTGCGCCCAATCCGGCGGGAACCAAGCCGCTGGCTTTCCCTGACTCACACACCTTATCCCAAATCGCGGTTAGCAGGCCATTTTCAGCCACGACTTCGAAGCCGTCCTCGCCTGTGTAGCCTGTGCGCGAAACCCAAACCAGGTCACCGTTGAAATCAAACTGACCAATCTCATTTTTCTTGAGATCATTGGCGCATTCTACATGAAGCCCGCCTGTGGATTTTCCCGTGAAGCAGGAATTGATAAAAGTCGAAACAGCCGGACCCTGGATGGCCACTGCACCGGTTGTATCTGAAACATTCCGAAGGGTGACTTTTTCCCTGGCTGGAAACGCATTCCAAAGCTGGTTCAGCCATTCCACGTCGGCATCAATGCGTGAGGCATTGATAATGAGCAAATACTCGTTTTCACCCAACCGGTAAGCGTAAAGATCATCAACCACACCACCTCTTTCATTGCACATGAGGGTGTATTGGCCAAGCCCGATAAATAATTTCCGAATATCATTCGTCAGGGAATGATTGAGAAAATCCGCTGCCGCCTCACCGCTCACCATCACCTCGCCCATGTGTGCAATATCAAATATCCCCGCTGCCTTTCGCACGGCCAGATGTTCATCCACGATGCTGGTATATTGCACCGGCATTTCCCAACCACCAAATTCCACCATTCGACCACCCGATCGAACATGGACATCAAAAAGAGGGGTGCGTTTAAGCATGATAATTTTGTTTCAAAAGACTTAGCCCCACTTTTCCAGAAGCATTTGTTGCTTGGGAATTTGCAATTCGTGAATGACCAGATGTTCGGTTCCTTCCACCAGCGGGGTGGGGCCGCAGGCATAGAAGACGGTGTTTGCAGGATCGGTCATTTGTTCGGCGATCCAGGCGGCATCAATCCTGCCGCGGCGGCCTGTCCATGAAGAATCATCGGCTGCCCGGGTGCAGGTTACCTTGAACTTAAAGTGGGGGTTGGCCTTTTCCAGTTCCTCAAATTCTTTCTGGAAAATAATGTCGCCGGGAGTACGGACACTGTAGAGGATGGTAATTTTCGTGGTGAGCCCGCGGCGAGTGGCATCCCTTACAAATCCACGGAACGGAGTGACACCGGAACCGCCGGCAACACAAATCAAGTGTTTGTTGGGCTCGAGCACGGGCAGAAACTTTCCCGCAGGGGGAAGGACGAACAGGGTTTGGCCGACTTGGGCGTGATCCACCATCCGGGTGCCCATGATCCCATCGCGTTTGATGGTGATCTCATAAAATCCACGATCCAGGGCGCAGGAACTCAGCGAATAAGCCCTCTTGTAATTGGGCGTGTCCGGCCAGTAAACCGTTATGAATTGGCCGGTTTTGAATTCCGGATCATGGCCCTCGGGCCACTTCAATTTCAACGTTTTGGTGTCGGGCAGTTCCATCACCGCCGACTCGACCAGCATTTCCACAGGAACTTTTGCCATAAAAGGTAAAGAATTAAGCCTAGAAATTACCTCTTAATGGGAAGTCTGTAAAGCGGTCAAAACGACTGTTTTCGCTTGAGTAAGCTGGATTTTTGCTCCGACAAGGTCTTTGCTTTTAGCAGGGGGGCGTGTCTGCGTCGATCCATTCCATCAAGTCATTCTGGACATGCAGGGGTCCGGCGGGAGGGATTCAAGTATTTGTTTAATCGATTCCTGAAAACCAGGCAGGACGAAATGGGGATCGATTTCACACATGGGTTCCAGAACAAATCGCCTCAAATGAGCCCTGGGGTGGGGGATGACCAGCTCCGGGGTGGATCGGGTTTCCCGACCAAAGGCTATAATATCCAAATCAAGCGGACGGGATTCGTTCAGGATTTTTTTTGGCTTGCGGCCAAACTGCTTTTCCAGCGACTGCAAGCGGGCGAGCAGGGATTCAGGAGTTTCAGCGGGGTTTGGAATCAGGGCGCAAACGGCATTGAGGAAATCGGGTGATCCCGGGGGGCAATCCACCGGGGTGGTTCTCCAATAGGAAGATGCGATGGGTTTGGAAGTGGAGAGTGTGGCCAGCCCTTCGATGGCTTCGTCCAAAAGAGCCTTGGAATCACCGAGATTCGAGCCGAGCGCAATATAAACCATGTGTAATTCCGAAAAAGAGTTTGATCCCGAAAACCACGAGCAACTCTGAACCAAAAGGGGTTTTGTTGCAACAAACCGATTTCCGGATCGAACCTTTTTTGGCTAAAGCTTTCGAAGGGATTGGAGAGTATTGGAGAGCTCTGACAAATCGTTCACCGGTTTTGCGCCCAACGTTGCTATGGTATCGCTGTACGCATTCACCGCCCTGCCGCCAATGATCAGCGAAACTTCCTTGGGTAATAATTTGCGGAGTAATTTGAGTTCCTTCACCACCGAATGGTCGTCCTCAGGAAAAACCAGGCTCAGCGCCACGGCTTTGGCCTTGCTCTGGATGGCTGCACCGGCGATTTCCGCAGCCGGGAGGCTGGCACCCATATAGGTCACGCGCCAACCCAGGTTGGAAGCGATTGCGGCTGCCATGAGGGCGCCCAATTCGTGCAACTGACCGGCTGGTGTTCCCACGATGATCGTTGGAGCATCCTGAATATTGCCATAAGGCTTCCCGGCATTCCAAAGGAAGCCTCGAATAATATTCGTGGCAAAATGTTCGTGGGCTGCGGTGATGGTTCCTTCAATCCATAATTCGCCCACGCTCTGGGTGACAGGGGCGATGATATTTTTCACCACGCCCAGGGCGCCCAAGGCAACAGATCCTTCTTGCAGAGCTGATTCCAAGGCTGATTGATCGAGCGATTTGATGGCGGTCATACAGGCGTTCAGGATGGAAGCGGTCTCGTTTTCCGGTGCGTGGGGTTGCAGTTCCCGATCCCGAATGCTGCTGGATTCCACGGCCATTTTTCGGAGGGTATCGATCGGTAACCCCGCAACCAGGCCAATGCTGTGGCCTGAGCGAGTCAGATCACGAAGAATCTTCAATCGCTCAATTTCCTTTTGGGAATAGAGGCGTCGGTTCGTGGCCGTTCGCTTGGGGACAACAGCACTGTAACGCTCCTCCCAAATCCGTATGACATGGGCACTCAGCCCCACCATGCGCGATACCACTTTAATTGGATTCCCAGTTGCATTCATGACAGTTCGAAAAACGATAAGTTATATTCAATCAAAATTGCAAACCTAAACAAGTTAAAATCAGGTTTTTGATGCCCGTTTTTCGCGGGTGATTGCAAAAGTTTGAGACCCCATGATTCTAAGATCGAAAAAGGGCCTCCGCAACAGGAGGATTCGGATGATGACCGCACGGCATGGATCGGCGGGACTCACCGTCGCTTTGGATGGCGCACCCAAATTTTCTTTTTCGAGATTGACGAATGTTTTTCAAATGTTAGTCTCTTCCCTCCTGATGTTGCTGTCGGGCGAGTTTGTTTTGAAGAAAAGCATGCAAGCCCTGATTCTTTCTGCCTAATTAAGCATTGTGAGGCAGCAAGCTTCAAAGTGAGATGAAATCACTTAGGGCGGCACAGAAGTCAATGCGGTTGCCTCGGTAGCTCAGTTGGTAGAGCAGTTGACTCTTAATCAATTGGTCCTAGGTTCGAGTCCTAGCCGGGGCACCACTTCCCATGTTTTACTGCATTCCCCCGGATGGGTTTTAGGAGGAAAGTGTCGCCGCCTCAGTAACCGTCGGTTTTGAATCCGTTACTTCCTTGAGCGCGTGTTCCAATGCCTTGGTTTTTGGATCAATTTTCAGCTTTAATTTGGCCAGCCAGGCTTTGTCACTTTTCTTTGCGGCTAGCTCAATCTCCATCGCCAGGGAACGTACTGCTTCTCCTCCCACCACTCCGGCGGCTCCTTTGAGCTGATGCGCAGTTCGGAGCACATTTACAAAATCGTCGTGGTCAATGCCTGTCTTAATGGTTTCGGTTAGCCGGGGAAGATCGTTTAAAAATGCGCTGGTCACCACCTTGGCGATCTCCGAGTCGCCCATAGTTCGCTCCTGAAAGGAATCCCGGTCAAAGTCCATCGCTCTCGCAGAGGGTTGGGTGCCAGTCTCAACCTTGGACGCCACGGGGGTGGGAGGGGCGTTTTGCAATTCTGGAACCAGACTCGCATTGCGGCTGGCGGTTTCATCGTCTGTCTCACGGGTATCCGCTTGCGGTCCGTTTCTCCATTTCTTGAGAATGGCCGCCAGATCTTTTACCTGAATGGGTTTGGGCAGAAAATCGTTCATGCCAGCCCCCATGCATTCCTGACGGTCTGCCAGGAATGCGCTGGCGGTGACCGCTACGATAGGGATGGTCTTGTTGTCGTCTCCTGCGACACCGTTGCGGATGCGCCGGGTTGCCTCGAGTCCGTCGAGTTCGGGCATTTGGCAATCCATGAGAACCAGATCGTACTGGTTCTGCCTTAAAGCCTCGATGGCCTCCAAGCCGTTGTGGGCTATGTCAGGGCTGGAACCCATGTTTTCGAGGATTTTTTGGACGATAATGATGTTGGTGCTGTTATCGTCGGCCACAAGAATTTTAAGACCTCGTGCTGCCAGGGGTGAATCGGCATGCGAGTGATCCACCTGGGGTACGCTCTTGCTGTGTGGGGATGTTAAAAGAAGTGTATTCAGGCATTGGCAAAGTTTGATCCTGCTAAGTGGTTTTGCGAGTTCGGCCGAGATTTGAGTGGGGGCGGAATCCAAAACTGAATCCCGTTCGCCGAACCGGCCAAGTCGAATAATGCGGGTTTTGTGTTTGCCGAAAGGAATCAGATTTCCGCATGGCTCCAATGTCTGGATCGGATCAATGATGAGTTTGTCCAACAGAACAAAATCAAAAGCCGCCCCGCTGGAGGCAGCATCATTGACGAGGCTGCGGGTTTGCTCGATGTTGCTGCTCTCAGCACATTCACAATCCATATCGCGCAGCATTTCCAGGATGGAGTTTCGGCTCTTTTCCTGGCGATCAGCCACGAGAACTCTTAGTTTGCGAGGGAAGCGGATTTGGTTTCTGGATTTCAACACTTTCTGAGACTGAGTCATTTTTGCGGTGAACCAGAATGTAGAACCGCGTCCGGGCGCGCTTTCCAAACCGATTCTTCCGCCCATCATTTCACATAATTGCTTGGATATGGCGAGCCCGAGTCCAGTGCCCCCGAACTTGCGCGTCATCGAGTTGTCCACCTGCGTGAACAATGAGAAAAGTTGTTCCTGCCGGTCCATGGGTATCCCAATACCGGAGTCCTCCACGGCGATTCTTAGAGTGACTTGATTGGAATTGGTTTCCAGAAGTTTTACATACACGGCCACATGACCGTCTGCTGTGAACTTGATTGCATTGGCCACCAGGTTCGAAATGATCTGGCGGAGTCGCGTGGGGTCGCCTTGAAGCTGGTTTGGAACCCCATCCTCCAGATGGACGCTGAGTTCCAACCCCTTCTCATAAGCACGGAGCGAATGCACCTCGATCACACGATCGATGGACTCCCGAAGATCGAAGTCGATCTCCTCCAAAACCACTTTACGGGCCTCAATTTTGGAGAAATCCAGGATGTCGTTCAAGAGATAGAGAAGTTCCTCGGCACTGTTGCGCAGAAGATTGACCAGTTGTTTCTGGTCCATTGAAAGAGTGGTTTCCAGCAGGAGATTGGATACCCCGATGACGCCATTAAGCGGCGTACGAATCTCATGGCTCATGTTGGCCAGAAAAAGACCCTTGGCCCGGTTGGCTTCCTCAGCTTTTAACACCAGAGCACGCGCCCGCTCTGAAGCTTCTTTCAGAGAACTGTTAGCCTCCTCCAATTCGTGTTTTGCTTTCTGCTGCAAGGTAATGTCCCTGTAGCTCCATACACGACCCGCAATTGTTCCTTCCGCGAACTGGGGCTGGGAGTAACGCTCATAAATGCGGCCATTCTCCAGGGTGATCATGTCGAAACTGCGACGTTCCGGTTCGGAATAAATTTCGCCGATCTGTTTGATGAATTCCTCCTTGTCCCGGACCTTGTTGGCCATGATGACCAGGCAGTCGCATTCATTGTGCATCTCCAGCACCTTCAAAGGAACCTCCCAGAGTTCGGCAAACTGCTGGTTGAAATTGATGATATTCCCGGCGGGATCGACCACCAGTATCCCGTCCGCCGTGGACTCCAGAGTTGCCTGCAACTGGCAGAGAGAATCCCTCAAAATTTGTTCGTTGCGTTTTCTTTCGGTAAAGTCCTCAAAAATGGAGAGAAAATTGTTCGTCACACCGTTGCGATCCTTGATCGGGGTGATGATGCCCAACTCCCAATAAATGCTTCCATCCTTTCGTCGATTACAAAACTCGCCCTTCCAGGTCTCGCCCTGCTGGAGGGTCTGCCACAAATTCTTGTAGTGCTCGGCCGGCATGATGCCGCTCTTGATCATCTTGTGGGTGTTGCCAACCAGTTCGCTGCTGGAGTAGCCGGACACCTGTTCAAATTTCTCGTTCACGTATTCAATCTTGCCTTGAAGATCTGTGATGGAGACACTGGCAGGACTCTTGCCCACTGCCTGCCAAAGCATTTCGAGTCGCTCAGCATTTCGCTGCCGCTCAATTTCCGGAACAATCAACTCGGTGATATCTTGAATAACCCAATGAAGATGAACCTTTCCGTTGAGTTGGATGACCGTCTGGCCGCAAACAACGTCCCGTGTTGAACCATCAGCCAGACGATGCTGGCAGCGGACGATGCCTGAAGGATCCCGATTTGTATGTGAGGTGGATGCGCCGACTGGATGCGGGGTACCGTCCGAGCGTAATTCCGAGGCCGTTAATTGCAAAAGCTTTTCACGATCATAGCCATAAAACCGTACGGCGGCATCGTTGGCCTGCACCAATTTTCCAGTACCCAGTTCAACCCATAGCATTGGAGTGAAACTTTCTGCGAACTGACGGTGATATAACTCGCCCATCTCGATTAATTCCCTGGCGGCGGAAAGCTTTTTCATTTCCATGGAATGCCATCTCCATATAAACCAGCAGGCTGTGCATAGAATGAGGATGGCGACGATGGGAGAGAAATTGCCTTCGGACTCATCCCCCTTTAGAACCAGGTGGAGATTTCGTACAATTCCGAATACTAGTGCAAGACTGAGTCCCAGCTTCCATGAACTTCCCCATCCACCGGAGTCTTTTTTGGCAGGCGTTTCCATGTTGTGGAATCCGAACTGTTCAGATTTTTACGAGTTCCACGTGTTTGTCCAGGCGAGTGAAAAGAAGGGTTCGGTAAACATTCGAGTCCCGGTAGGCAACCTGCATTTTTACTCCCAATCGGTCGATTTGGCGAAAAACACCAACGACAAAATTGAGACCCATGGAGTCGATCATGGCCGCGCCGGCGACATCCAACCGAAATACATCCCAGTTGCGGGGCGTGGAATCATTATCCTTAAGCAGTTCGGCAAACTCCCCCTTGTATATCGCAACATTGCTGCTGGTGAGATCTCCCGGAAGTGCGAATAACAATGTTTTGGTCTTCGAGTCTATTTGTGTTTTGGCATTCATGGGTCAAAATCAGTTGTTGGAGTGGTTGGGTGGGTTGATTGCCGCAGCGTCTGCTTCCAGGTAACGTGAGATTTTAAATTCAATGATCACGCTGGCACCATGGCGCTCAAATTTCAGGTCCGACGCCAGGTTTTTGATCAGGATAAGTCCCAGGTGGCTGCCTACCATGTCTTCCAGAACTTTCTGCTCGTGCGCAATAAAGTTGAAATCATGACCGGTGCCGGGGTCGTCGCACCAGATGCGCACCAGTTTTTGCAAGGAATTGTAGGCCAGTTGGAAGGTCAGTTGTTTTGAGGGATCCTTCTTGCAGCCGTGTTGCATGGCGTTTAGAACGATTTCACGGCATGCGAGAAGCAGATCGTGTTCGAGCGCGGACTCCATTCTCGGAAAAGCCAGTCGGAGACTGCTGCGCCAGATGGATTGGAGTGAGTCAATGCACTCATAGTCCCCGCCCGTGTAAGTCTCAAAAAGAATCGGCTCAAACTGTCCTTCCCCACCCAAGGTGGGGGAGAGGCTGACCCGGGCAAAAAGAATGTCGTCACCCGCACCCATCAATTCGGGTGGACGCTGTTTTTCTTCCCGCATCTTTTGCAAATAATATCCCAGGGCCAGAGGTGTCACCCCAAGCCTCATAGCCAGATCTTCCAAGCCATCGGTCCAGAGATAGAAGCATTCTCCCTCCAGAAAGGAGTGTTGAAGCGCGGTTGTGGGCAGTTCATCGAACCATCCCAAAGGTGCACCGCCGCTTTCTCCCAGGAATTGAGCCTTTCCACCTGCAAGAATACAAACCGGAGCAGGTGTTCCAAACGTCAAAACAGTCAAATCCTTTTTTGCAAAATCAAACAGCATGGAACAGACCGCAAGGGAGGTGCTGGAGCCAAAACCGTCGGACTGATTCCATTCATTCACCAGAATCTGGTTGAAATAGGCAAAAATGTCGTTCAACTCGCTCTTTCCCCGCAACATTCCGCGGACGATTCCCTGGAAATAGGCAGAAATATAAGCCGCCTGGAGATCATGGCCGGAGACATCGGTCAAGAGGCAGAAGAGTTGGCCGGGGGAGGGTTGAAAATGGGTAAAGAAATCACCGCCCGCTTCCAACTTGGGATGGAAACAGATATCCACCGCGAAGGCTTTATTGCTGGATTGGGATTGAAGAAGACTTTCCTGGGCGCGGGCGAGATCATTGACTGCCGACTCCACCTCAAGGGCATATTTATTCCGGTGGGAAGTTTCAATCGATTTGGAAATGGCGTCGCGCAGTTTTGCGAGCTGAATGGGTTTTTCCAGAAAATCTGCTGCTCCACCCCTCAGGGAATCCGTGATGAGACCTTTCTCTGATTCCGCCGTTAAAATGATGGTTGAAAGCCACGGGGCGGCTTGCTTCACCCAGGCAAGGACGTCCAGTCCGGTGGCATCAGGCATGCGGTAGTCCGTCACCACGCAGTCCAGGTTCTGAATTCCCAATTCCTGGGTCGCTTGCCGTGCATTGCGCAGAGCGTCCGCCAAAATCACATTGTAACCGAATTTCTCCAAGCCGAGCCGGAGATATTGGCGGGAAGTAAGATCATCCTCCACGACCAGCACCGCCAGCCGCTTGGTGGGATCCTGGGACAACATTTTGTCCGCAATAATCGTGGTGTCAAACCCCGAAGTATCCTTAAAGAATGCATCCATTAACGGATTCATCGGCAATTTTCCCGTGTTTCTTAAATTCCAGATCAATCTTATTTTCAGCACGGCGCTCACTTTCATGTGGCTAAAATTCCAGCCCGGGGGAATTCCGGGGTTGCGGTTAAGGTTTGGTGCCTTTTCACCGATAAACAAACAAGGTTCCCGGACGAACTGCGCTTCTAACGGGACTTAACGAATGGCCAAACGGAATTTAGCTAATACACTCAAATCTCTGGGTGAGGTCTTCGCTTCTGCGACCCGGTACCTGGCGATGAGATTGCGAAAGAGGGGGCATTCATCCAGCAAAATTCTGGCTGAAAGGTCGCTGCTCGATGCCATCAAAGCCACTCCCCGACTGGCGGCGGCAATTGAAACTCGATTTAAGGCGTCAGCTCAGGTGTTGGAGTCTCTTAAGAACGATTCAGACAAGGTTGTCGAGACGAGCAAGCGACTTGTCGTCATTGCCACGGGGCAGGAGGCTGGAAAGGACGCATTGCTGATGGGCATGCAACTGGTGGCGCAACCGCTTGATTTGCTGGCGGATTGTCACGCGGAATCCGAGGATCTCTACAAGCGCCTGAAGGATTACCAGGCGCGAATTCAGTTGCTTCAAGGCAAGGAAGCGGAGATTCGCACTGCCATGGCCCCGCTCAAATCCATGCAGGCACTTATGAAAATCGAGGCGGCCACGCTGACATCCGATGCTCAGGCCATGTTCAACGCTTTGAGTATTGAAATAGAGCGGCTTCAAGGGCAGATGCGGGAGCTTTTTGAAACTAAGTTTCTTGAACTTCTCCGGGTCGATGAGGTGCTGAAAACAGTCTGCTCCGGGCTACAAAGAACAGCGCCCCGGCTGCGAAACTTTGTTGAAAGCGAAAAGAAACGGATTGACGAATCCTTGGCCCGGCTGAGAACGGCTCTGGAACAGAATGAGGGGCGCGAAGCCAGGCTGACCCGGCTAAGTGAGGAAATATCCGCAATAGCTAAATCCGCACTTCAGGGGCTTCAAATGGAGGAGATTGTCGCCCTGCATTTCAACAGCATTCAACAAAGCCTTGAGTCCACCCAGCAAGTTTTCAATTCCGGAAACAAAGGCAAGTCTTTCCCTGATCCATCACGGCTTCTCCGTGCCAGTCAGATTGCTGCGCTAAGGGAAGCACTTTTGGTGGCGCAGAATGATGCCCGGAGGGGCATGCATTCTCTCATCGAAAAAATGGCTCGTGCGGACCGTGAGTGCCTGTCTCTGGGAGAGTTTGATTTTATCACCACCTCGGCGGATGGCATGGTTCAGTTGTTGCTTGATGACATTGAGGCGGTCAGTGCTCAAGTCAAATACGCCAGCGAAGGCGCATCCGAGGCCCATACGGCATTAAGTCCCATCTCCGGCCTGGCCACGGGAGTCACCACAACCGTTTTGGATCTTTCGCATAACATTCATCTCATTGGCTTGAATGCTCAAATTCAAGCAGCTCAATTCAGTGAAGGGGCCGGTCTGGCAGTCATTTCCTTCCGGATGAGCGAAATTTCCAGGACGACAAGTGAACTGAGCAGAACCATCGCTTCCGAGTTGGACGATATTGCCACAGGCCTGACCGAGAGTGTCAGCAAGCTGAAAAAAATCCAGGATCGGGCGAGGCAACAAGCCGACACGACTTCTTCCGAGGGTACCACAGTGGAATCCTTCCTTCACCAATTGCGTGATTCTGCTTTTCAATGCGTTGACGAAATCGCCCGACTCCTGGAAAACATAACGCTCTCGACAGGCACTGTCATGGACACGGTGGATTATAACGAGCAAGCAGAACCTGCTCTAAAGGAACTGGAAGGCTGTGTTGAAGCCTTGCACCGCTATTTTAATTTAAGCTTGGATCCAACTCAGACAACGACCGAACTTCCATCTTCCGCCGATGGTGGTGAATCAAGATTGCTGGACGGGGCTGCTCCCGCTGAAACAGCCTCGAACCCTCAACCCTTCAATGGGTTCAGATCCGTGGAGACCGCTGACAAGATTCGGAATGCCACGGTGGAACTCTCCTAAGTAGCCACATTAGTGGATATCTTGATACGGCATTGAAAAGGTATGTTTTTCGAGTGAATTCATTCGAAATATTTTCCTGAGATTTTGTCGTTGAACCTATTCCGAGTGGTAAAAAGTGATATTCGTTGCAAAAAAAGGAGGGGGGCCTCCGGGCCCCCCGATGTCTCGTAGGATTACCCGGTTCCGAAGATCCGGGGTGAGACCCTCTTAAAATGCCCCAACCAACTTGAGAGTCAAAGAAAAATGTCACCTTACTTGTCTCATTCTTTTTGGGCTTAAATGTCCGCACGGATATGGTTGGGGGACGATCCCTATCCAAGTCCATTGAGAGCAATCCAACCTCCAGAATTCATCCTTTTTCGAGCGGTGATGAAATCAAGCCGAGGTGCTAAATCTTTTTTTTGGATTTTTAAAATCACCACCCAATCCCTCGGTTCAGGAAACTCGATGTCCCCTGAGGAGTGCAAGTAATTGTTTCAAAGATGTTTATAAAATGGGAATAACCCAACACTTCTCTGGGTTTTTTCCCTGGAATCGTCAAGGTGTCCCAATCCAAGACAAATATTGTCTGAAGGCAGTTGACAAAAGGTGAGAAAAGATTATGATTAGGCATCAGAATCAGTCAGAAGATTAATCCAAAAATAATTATTACAGATTTATGACATTGCCACCTAAATCAACAATCAAGCTGGGGATCTTGGTTGCTGCTGTTATCGGAGCGAGCCTCCCGTCTCAAGCCCTTCCTGTGACTGGTACGATTTCTTTTTACGGAGACGTTGTAGCTACCACCTCAACCGCAGCTGGTTCGCCAGTTGTTGCAAACGGTGACTTTACCCAAGCGGGTGGCCTTCGTTTCGACCTGAATCAGTTTGTAGCCGCTAATCCCAGCGGTGCATTCGCATCGGTCATTCCCAACACTGTTGCCAGCCTATTCCCGGTTTTAAAGATAAATGGTCCCGCCATTCCTCCTGGTGGAGCTCCTCTTTGGACTGTGACCGACGCCTATGGTGACGCTTTTGTTTTCAATTTGACTTCTTTGCTCGAGCCTGTTTTGACTCCGCACGTCATGGTCTTGACCGGACTGGCACCATTCACGAACAGTATGTTGCTGGCGGCAACCCAACGCCGGACTATAGCGACAACGAGGGCAGCTGGACAGCCACCTTCAACAGCGTTGCTGCAGGTCCATTTGTGACTTTCGCATGGAACTCCGTTGGAGCGTTTAGCCCTGTGCCCGAAACGGGATCTACAGCCCTTTTGCTGGGACTTGGAATGCTTAGCATTGGATCATATGCCCGCTTCCGTAAGAACGAAGTCGTTGCCTGATTGATTCATTAAATATCTAATTAAAAAGAACCCTTGAAGATATTCTTCAAGGGTTTTTTTGTGTAAAAATTCCGGAAACCCGCAGCAGTTTCCTGAGTTGCTTAAAAAGAGGAAGTCTTTCTTACTCGAGATTGACAATGCCATTGGCGATGGCGAATTTAGTGAGCCCGGCAATGGTGTGAATATTTAATTTAGACATCATGCGTTCGCGATGAGTTTCCACGGTCCGAACGCCCACTCCCATTTTATCCGCCATTTCTTTGTTGCTCTTGCCTTCGGCAATCATGGAAAGCACTTGACGCTCGCGGTTGGTGAGTTGGGAAGCTGTGGGAGACATCTCTCGACCTGATTCCGCAAGGTACTGATTGAGAACGATTTGGTTGATATCGGTGCTGAAAAAGGGTTCCCCATGATGCACGGATTCGATCGCCCGATTGATATCGGCAGGCGGAGCATCCTTGAGAACGTATCCTTGGGCACCCGATTGGATGATTTGAAGCACCACCCCTTTGTTGGTTTGCATGGAGAGAATGAGAACCCTTGTGCCTGAATGATCTCTGCGAATGATCTTGGTGGCCTCCAACCCACCCATTTTGGGCATATCAATATCCATCAAAATGATATCGGGTTTCAACTCCTTGGTTTTGGAAACTGCCTCCTCACCATTCACCGCTTCCCCTACTACTTCCACAATTTCTGAACTGGCAAGCCAGGAGCCGATTCCTTTTCGGACAAATGGATGGTCGTCCACCAGTAAAACCCTAATTTTAGTCTTTTCTTTGTTCATCTCAAAAGCACCTGAATTCCGCCTGCAATGATTTATGCACGTGGGGAAGACAACTTATAGTCTTCAGACTGGAAGCGATCAAATCAAACAAATAATTCGCAACCACTTGCTAATTCAGACTCTACATTATAGCCCAAATATAAAATTTAGCAGGATAAAAGTGAAAATGGCTGGATACGCGCTATTTCGTCGAGGCTGCTTTAATTGCTTCCAATTCTTCCCATCGGGCAAACACCTTCAGTAATTGCTGTTTGTTGGATTCAATCAGGGCCAGCAATTCGTTGGTCTTGGAGGCATGGTTGCGGTGAAAATCCGGTTCTGCGAACAAAGCCTCAGTCTTGGCGATTTCTTCTTCAAGAAACTGAATTTTGGCTTCCATACCCTCCAATTCACGGGTCTCAGCGAAACTGAGCTTGCGCGCCTTGGGCGCTGTGGTTGAAGGCGTTTTGGCTGGTTCTGTCCCTGCCTTTTTGACTGGCTGGGGTGACTTCTCCTGGGCTGCAGCAGCTTCCCGTTTCTTGCGCTTTTCGACGTAATATTCATAGTCCCCCACGCTGTGGTGAATACGACCATCTCCTTCAAAGGCAAGAACATCCGTGCAAACGCGATTCAAGAAATACCGATCGTGACTCACCAGGCAAACCACTCCTGGAAAAGCCAGCAACGCTTCTTCCAACACTCGGAGCGTCGGTAGATCCAAATCATTCGTTGGCTCGTCCAAAATCAGGAAATTACCCCCGGATTTTAAGATTCGAGCCAGAAGCAGGCGGCTTCGTTCGCCTCCGGATAGATATTTGACCTGGACACTGATCCGATCGTCCTCAAACAGGAACCGCTTCAAATACGACCTTAGGGAAAGTTTTGCATCCCCCCATTGGACGAATTCCGTGCCATCCGCCACTTCATCGATAACGGTCCTTTCCTCGTTCAACTGCATCCGGGATTGATCCACGTAGTTAAACCGGGTGAGTTGGCCTGTTTTGACCGTTCCTTCGACGGGTTGTATCTCTCCCAGAATCAATTTGAGCAGGGTGGATTTACCGAGTCCATTTCGACCGCAAATGCCTATCCGCTTGCCGTTTTCAAATGTGTGGGAGAAGCCGCTGAACAGCGTGCGATCACCGAATTTCATTCCCAGGTTGGTCAATTCCACCACACGATTTCCAAGCGGGGGTGGGGGAGGAATGATGAGTTCCATTTCCTTTTCGATCACCGGGGCATCCTGAGCCGAAACTTCATCAAATTTTTCGAAGCGTATTTTGGATTTGGTTCGTTGTGCCCGGGGACCCGTGCGGACCCAAACCAACTCTCTCTTCAAAAACATCTGGCGTTTATGTTCAACGGTGGCTTCCGCTGCCTGACGTTCCGCCTTGGCGATCAAATAATCCGTGTAATTGCCGGCATGCCACCAGAAACGTCCTTCGCTCAACTCAACGATACGGTTGGCAACCCGATCCAGAAAATAGCGATCATGGGTTACCACCAAAAAGCTGCCGGAGAAATTCTCCAGAAAATCCGCAACCCACTCAATGGCATCCGGGTCAAGATGGTTCGTGGGTTCATCGAGAATCAGCAAATCCGGCCGCGAAACGATGGCCCTCGCCATGGCAATACGCCTTTTCTCGCCACCGGAAAGGGATTGCACGGAGAGATGGCCCTCGGGACATCCCAGATGGGAGAGAGCGGTTTCGACTCGCTGATCCAACGTCCATCCATCGGAAGCATGGATGCGGTGTTCGAGTTCCTCATGACGATGCGACTCGGCGGGAAGCGATTCAAACTCCTCAATCCATTTTAAGACATGTTTCGCCCCGGCCCGAACGTTGGAGCGCACATCGAGCATCGGATCCAGCGTGAAATCCTGGGAGAGATAGCTCACCACCAAGTCCCGGCGAAAGCTGACTGTTCCGGAATCAGGCGAGATCAAGCCTGCCAGCACTTTCAAAAAAGTGGTCTTGCCCGAGCCGTTGCGGCCCACAAGGCCGATCCGGTCTCCTTCCTCGATCGCGAGGGTGGCGGAATTAAGAATCTTCCGTTCGTTATAACGGATTACCAGATCGGATGCTGTGACGATTGCGGCCATTTTGTCACAGCTTACCAGAACTGAACGTTCAGAGTCTAAGCCAAATGCTGTGTTTATTACAGGCAATGGAGTGACCGGAGTTTAAAGAATAATTCGGGAGCTTTCAGGTCTTTGAGGTTGGGGGAGATCGCAAAGTGGCTTGAACCGGTGCAATTTCTGACAATTCGATGTTGGCTGTTCCCACCCCCATTTTAAGGAGTTTCTCCCCCTGAGGGCGAACCATTCGTTCATAACTTCCGACGGCATCATTGTAAGCCGAGCCCGCCTTGTCGAGGGAATCGCGGATCTTTTGGAAGTGATCAATGAATTTGGAGACCCGTGCAAACAACTCCTGGGCCGCACTGGCAATATGGCGGGCATTCTCCGATTGCGAATGTTGTTGCCAGCTAACGCTCACAGAACGGAGCAGGGCGATGAGGGATGCAGGGGTTGCCAGAAGGATCCGTTTGCTTGCGGCCCAGACGATCAAGTCATGATCTCCTTCCAAGGCGGCGCTGAACAAGGATTCCGCTGGAAGGAACAGCACCACATAATCCAAAGCGTTGGGAAATTGACTGGGATAATCGCGTGCCGCCAGTTGTTTGATGGTATCCTTTAACTTCGCGGCGTGGTTCGCCAACGCTTCAGCACGCTTGGTGGTATCGGCTTGATCCAGATTGCCCAGAAAATCCAGATCCGGCACCTTGGCATCCACAATGATGAAGCGATCTCCGGGGAGCTTTACGATCAGGTCAGGGCGATTGTCACCGGATTGGATTTGTTCACTGAAATCACAATGCGCACTCATTCCGGAAGCTTCCACCACCCGACGCAAGGTTTCCTCCCCCCATTTTCCTCGGGCTTGGTTGGAACTCAAAACCCGTCGCAATTGAAGCGTTTCGCTGGACAATGTCTGGCTCTGGGTGGAGAGGGATTCCAACTGTTTCTTCACCTCACCAAGGGCGGCGGATTGGTTGGAATCGCTTTGTTGCAGGCGTTGTTGATAGGATTCCAACTGGGTTCTCAAGGGTTCCACCAGAGTGGCTATGGCCTGTTGACGTTGTGCCAAATCACCCTTCGCGGTTTCCTGGAATGAGGCCAGTGTTTCCTTGGCCAGTTGGAGAAATTCTGGTTGAGTTTGCTTCAGCGCGTCCATGCTCAAGGCTTTGAAAGTATCCTTGAGATCCGAAAGCGCTCTCTCCTGTGAAGAGCGGGCTTCTGCCAAAGCCTTTTCGTGGGACTGGCGGAGTTCTAGAAGGCGTTCCTCGGCGGATGCTCTCTGCGCCTGCGCTGTTGCATGCAACGAGGAAAGCTGCCCGTTCTTTTGACGTTCCGAAGTCAGCTCGGTTTCGCGCTGAGCCAATTGTTGGCGCAAAACTTCTGCAAGCCGGTCATCCGGGGGTACCAAAGAAGCCGCCGATCGGTTCCTGAGAAACGCCCAAACCACGGCACCCCCGAGAGATATGCCCAAGGCCAAACCGATTAGGATGCCGGTGGTGAAGGACATTGAATCTGCCCCCTGGGACCAGGGGATGGAGCTGCTTAGTAATGAGCGATAACTTCAATCTCCACGTTTGCGCTCCGTGGCAGGGCCGCAACCTGAATGGTCGAACGGGCAGGGAAGTCCGCCGTAAAATATTTCGAATAGATTTCGTTCATTCCGGCGAAATCAGCGAGGTTGGTCAGAAACACAGTGCTTTTGACAACGTTTGCAAATGTCAGATTCTGGTCGTCCAAAATGGCTTTGACGTTCTCCAGCACGCGTTCGGTCTGGGCCTTGATATCTCCAGGAACCAGGTTGCCGGTGGCAGGGTCGAGGGGGATTTGTCCCGCACAGAAAAGGAGGTCGCCAATGCGAACAGCATGGTTGTAGGGTCCTACCGCAGGAGCTGATTTGGCCGGTTTAATGATGGTTTTTGATGGCATGTTGTTATTTGTTAAAGTGTTGAATGGCTTAATGTAACCGACAAGAAGTGGGTGGATCAAGTCCGCCCTCTTGTATTCGCGGATACCATAGATCAGGCTTTTAATTTCTTTTCCAATATTTCTCCGACTACGTTGGGGTTTGCCTTGCCTTTGCTGAGCTTCATGACCTGGCCTTTAAGGAAATTCAGAGCGGCGACTTTGCCTGCGCGGAAATCCTCGGCGCTTTTGGGGTTGGCAGCAATCACTTCGTCGCAGAATTTTTCGAGTGCGCCGGTGTCGCTCACCTGGGCCAATCCTTTTGCGTCCACGATGGCAGCAGGGGATTCACCGGTGGTAAACATCTCTGCAAAGACATCCTGGGCAATTTTTCCGCTGATTTTCCCGTTGTCGACCAGAGCCACCAGTTCCGGTATCCGGGTGGGCTTCACCTTGGTATCTGCGAGGGATGTCTGGGTTTCGGTCAATTTGGCGCGGAGGTTATTGATGATCCAGTTTGCCACGGACTTTGGGTTGGAGGCGCCAGCGACTGCGGTTTCAAAATAATGACCTAACGGAACATCCCACACAAAGGTCTGGGCGTCGCTTGCAGGTAGTTGATAATCCTTGATGAACCGGTTTTTCCTGGCGAGCGGCAATTCCACCATACGAGTCTTCACCTCTTGCAACCATGCATCAGTTGGTTCAAACGGCATCAAATCGGGCTCGGGAAAATAACGGTAATCATGCGCCTGTTCCTTGCTCCGCATTGTTTCCGTAATGCCACCGATATCATCCCATCGACGGGTTTCCTGTGAAAGTTTTCCGCCCTTGCTGACCACTTCAATCTGTCGGGGGATCTCATATTCCAGAGCTTTGCGAACGCCGCTGAAGCTGTTCATATTTTTGATCTCGATCTTGGCGCCCAGCTCTTTTTGTCCGACCGGACGCACGCTGATGTTCACGTCGCAGCGCACCATTCCTTTTTCCATGTCGCAATCGCTGATCCCGCCATAAACCAGTATGTCCTTGAGGGCATTCAAGTATTCATAAGCCATGTCGGGACTGGTGATCTCGGGTTCAGAAACGATCTCCAGGAGAGGAACGCCCGCCCGATTGAAGTCCACCCCGCTGTTACGGTCAAAATGGAAGTTCTTCCCCACATCTTCCTCCAGGTGGGCGCGGGTGATATTCACTCGCGAAATTCCACCGTTAAATTCAAAGTCAACATAACCACGCTGGGTGGAAGGTTTGTCGTATTGCGTGATTTGGTAATTTTTGGATGCATCCGGGTAGAAATAGTTCTTGCGATCGAACTTGGCGAATTTCGGGATGTCACAGTTGAGGAGATAACCCGTCAGGACGGTCAACCGCAGACCTTCTTCATTGGCCACCGGCAGTACACCTGGCAAACCAAGGCAAACAGGACAAACATTTGTATTGGGAGAGGCGCCAAATTCGTTGGCGCATCCGCACCACATTTTCGATTTTGTTTTCAGCTGGACGTGTGTTTCCAGGCCGATGACTGCTTCGTATTGCATAAATTATTTTCTTTGTTCATTCATGGCAACCAGCCCGAGGGGCGGGTTACGCACGCTCAAACGTTTGAATTGAATCAGCTCGTGATCACTGGTCGGGCCTTGTGCCATTCAGTGGATTGCTCGTAAGCGTTGGCAATCTTCAGCAAGGTGGATTCTCCGAAAGGTTTGCCTAGTAGTTGAAGTCCAATGGGCAATTTAGGGCTGGCGGTGAACCCGCAGGGAAGGCTCAATCCGCAGATTCCCGCAAGGTTGCACGAAATGGTGAAAATGTCTGACAAATACATCTGCAACGGATCGTCCGACTTCTCGCCGATTTTGAATGCGGCGGTCGGGGTGGTGGGAGTCACGATGGCATCCACTTTTTCGAAAGCATTGAGGAAATCCTGCCGGATCAAAGTGCGAACCTTTTGGGCGCGCAGATAATACGCATCATAATAACCGCTGCTGAGAACGTAGGTTCCCAAAATGATGCGTCGTTTGACTTCGGCGCCGAATCCCGCACCGCGAGTGTTTCCGTAAAGTGAGATGGGATCATTGCCATCCACCCGCGCTCCGTAGCGAATCCCATCAAAGCGTGCCAGGTTCGCACTCGCCTCGGCGGTTGCGACGATGTAGTAAGTGGCGACTGCATAATCGGTGTGAGGCAGTGAAATTTCGGTGATTTCGGCACCGAGCTTTTCCAGTTGTTCAACCGCCGCTTTGACTGAAGCATTCACCTCGGCATCGAGTCCGCCGATCATGTATTCCTTGGGAAGCCCGATTTTGAGCCCCTTGATATCGCCCAGCATTTCCTTTGCATAGTGAGGGACCGGTTCGGGAACACTGGAGGAATCTTTGGGGTCGAGACCGCTCATGACTTCCAGAAGCGTTGCGGAATCTTTTACCGTTTTTGTGAACGGTCCAATCTGGTCCAGGGAGGAGGCGAAGGCCACCAAACCATAGCGGGAGATACGACCGTAAGTGGGCTTCAATCCGACACAACCGCACAATGCCGCCGGTTGACGAATGGATCCGCCGGTATCTGTTCCGAGTGAGGCAATGCATTCATCTGCAGCCACGGCTGCCGCTGATCCGCCGGACGATCCCCCCGGAATACGGCTGGTGTCCCAGGGATTGCGTGTGGTTACGAAGGCCGAGTTTTCTGTGGAACTTCCCATGGCGAATTCATCCATGTTCAGCCGGCCAAAAATAACCGCTCCGGCCTCCCGTAGTTTGGCGATGGCAGTGGCGTCGTAAGGGGAGACAAATTTTCCGAGAATCTTGGAAGCGCAACCCAAGGGGTGACCCTTCACCGCCAGCACATCCTTGACAGCGATAGGGACGCCCAGCAATGGCTTGGCGGAGTGGCTGACTCCGGATGCGATCAATTGATCCGCGGCGTCAGCCTGCGCGAGTGCATCCGCGTCATCGTGACTCAAGAAAGCGTGTATGGAAGAATCCACACGTTGAATTTGATCGAGGCACGCCTGCGTGGCTTCGCGCGAGGAAACTTCGCGACGACCCAGGCGCTCTGTAAGATCGGAAATCGTAAGGCTGTTCAGCATGTTCAAAAGGGGAGGGGTGAATCGGTTGGGGCTTATTCCACAATTTTGGGAACCATGAACAATCCGTTTGCTTTCGCCGGCGCATTCATCAGGGCTTCCTCATTTGAAAGTGATCCCGTAACCAAATCGGGTCGGGTGATGTTGGACATGGGGAAGGCGTGGGCGGTGGGTTCGACACCGGTCACATCCAGTTCACGTAATTTTTCAATATAACCCAGAATACTGCCCAATTGTGCCCCGATTTTCTGCTCCTCCGCCGGAGAAAGCGTCAACCGGGCAAGATGGGCGACGTATTTAACATCAATCTCGTTACTCGACATGCTAAAAGACTATGGGGCGAGAGCGAAAGTTCAAGGTCAATGTGAGGACGCAAGGTGTTGGGATGGGGTTGGGGATTGGGTTTAAATCGATCATTTCGCCCCCTTTTCCAAGCCAAATTATCCATCGCCAACACCGTGGTGATTACATTTATGCCCCAAAATTATACTTCCAAATCACACCGCTCCGATTGATTATAAGTGGGTAATTTGAATCGCTAAACGAAAGGTAAAACTATGGGTCTCATCGACTATCTGAAAACACAGTTTCTCGAAATCATTGAATGGCAGGACGATTCCCGCGACACCCTCACCTGGCGCTATCCGGACCACGATAAGGAAATCAAAAACGGCGCGCAGCTGATTGTGCGTGAATCCACCGTGGCCCAATTCATCTATCTGGGGCAGTTCGGCGACACTTACAAGCCGGGCAAATATACTCTCACCACCGAGAACATTCCCATTCTTTCCACGCTGCAAGGATGGAAATATGGGCTGCATTCGCCTTTTAAGGCAGACCTGTATTACGTCAATACGAGGTTATTCACGGGTAACAAATGGGGCACAGCGAATCCCATCATGATGCGCGACACCGATTTTGGCATTGTTCGCACCCGCGCCTACGGCACTTATGATTTCCACATCGTTGATGTCAAGACCTTCCTCAAGGAAGTGGCCGGAACCGATGCGCATTTCCGGCTGGAAGAATTCAGCGACACCATGCGTTCGCGATTGGTGAGCGTGTTTACGGACGCGCTGGCTTCGGCGAAGGTTCCGGTTCTGGACATTGCCTCGCGCTATCAGGAACTGGGGGCGGCTCTCCTGCCACTCATCAATGCTCAGGTGATTGCCAGATACGGCATCGAGTTCTCCAGTTTCATTGTTGAAAATGTGTCGCTGCCACCCGAGGTCGAGCAGGCCATCGACAAACGCAGCAGCATGGCGGCCATCGGTAATCTCAATGATTACGTCAAGCTTCAGATGGGGAATGCTATCGGCAAGGGTGGTGATGGGGGTGGAGCCGGAATCGCATCCACGGCCGCCGGGCTTGGGGCGGGTCTCAGCCTGGGTCAACAAATGGCAGCCGCCATGAGCCAGCCTCAAGCAACCCCTCCCGTTGCACCTCCGGTCATTGGGGTGGCTGGTTCGGGACTGGCGGGTGCAGGACCGTCTGAATTGCTCAGCCCCAGTGATCTGGCAAAGACGCTTGGCGTCAGCGAGGCGGATGTCATTACTTCACTGGAAAAAGGGGACATTAAAGGCAAGAAAATTGGAAGCAGCTGGCGGGTGACAAAAGCCGCGCTGGACGATTTCTTGAAAAGCTGATAATTGGCATACTCATTGAATAATACAATTACGATTGTCCTGCTGATTGTGGCCGCTCTCATACTGGGGTTGGCCATAGGCGCGGTGAGAGGTTTCTCAAGAGGTACCGCTTCACCCCTCAAGGTTGATACAGAGCGACAGAAACTAAGGATGCGAAAAATCTTCGGCATCATTGGTTCGATCTTGTTGCTGGTGGGATTGGGTTCTGCGATCAAAACAAAAATATTCATACAACATGCATCCGAGGCCGATGGAGTGGTTGTTTTGATGATAGAGAGGTCGGGCGGTTCGGGTGGCGGCCATAGTTACGCGCCTTCATTCATGTTTCACGATACATCTGGAACGCTCCATACGGTTCAATCAAAACTCTCCAGCTCCGCGCCTGAATTCAAGGTGGGGGATAAAATCAAAGTGCTTTTTGAACCCGGCGCTCCTGATACCGCGGCGATCAATACTTTCTGGCAGCTTTGGTTTACTCCGGTCTTCTTTTCGCTTTTTGGAATAGCGTTGCCAATTTTGGCGCGAGTCATCACCCGGTTCCAAGGAGGGCGAAGATATTTTTAAGCGGAGAATACCTTAGATATATAGTAGGATCTTTTAAAATGAACGCGGTCAAAAAATGTAATAAAGCACCACGGAAATAATCATTTTCTCTATGCCCGACGTCATAGCCAAACAAAAATTCTCCTGTCCTGCCTGTGGTGGCGAAGCCCGTTGGGATCCAGCCAAGAAACTCTTGATCTGCCCTTTTTGCGGCACGACATCCCCGGCTCAGGCTGAGTTGAACGAGGCTGGCGCGGAGGTGATTGTCGAACACGATCTGGTTGCGGATTTACGCAAAATCCCGGATGACGCCCGGGGATGGCAGGCTGCCAAGACATCCGTCAAATGCCAGAGCTGCCAGGCGATTTCCGTTTTTGATGCGGAGCGCGTCGGTCAGCGCTGCGACTTTTGCGGTTCCTCAGCACTCGTGCCTTATGAGGAAATCAAGGAATCATTCCGTCCTGAGAGCCTGCTTCCGATGAAGATCAGTGAAAACCAGGTGCGTGACGCCATTCGCGAATGGTATGGCAACCGCTGGTTTGCACCCAATGCACTCAAGAAGGCTGCATTTACCGATATCGTGAAGGGTCTTTACATTCCTTACTGGACCTTTGATGCTCAGGTTCATGCCGATTGGTTTGCTGAAAGCGGTTATCATTACTGGGAAACGGAGGTTTACACCGATAACGAAGGTCGCACCCAGACGCGCCAGGTCATGCGCACAAGGTGGGAACCGAGCAGCGGAGCCTTAGATCACTTTTTTGACGACGAATTGGTTCCAGCTTCCAAAGGCGTTCATGCTGAAATGCTGCGTAAAATTGAGCCATTCCCCACGACTTCCGATCTTGTTCCTTATAATCCGGGTTTTCTATCAGGGTGGGTGGTGGAGCGCTACCAGATTGATTTGGTTTCAGCTGCCCAGGAAGCCCGCCAGGAAATGGAAGCCGCCATCACCAATCTTTGCGCCAGTCAGGTGCCTGGTGACACCCATCGTAATCTTCAGGTGAACGCCGATTATTCGGGGCAAACTTACAAGCACATCCTCGTGCCGATTTGGTTGCTCACCTACACCTACGGTTCCGACAACTACCAAGTGGTTATCAATGGCTACACAGGAAGTATTGCAGGCAAATATCCCAAGAGTTGGGTGAAGATTTTCTTCGCTGTCGTGGCTGTGGGCTTCGTCTTGCTGATCCTATTCATTCTGTTTGGAGCGTCCCATGTCCAGAGATAGATAAGTGACAATCTCTTGAGTTGAATCCACCGGATCTCCATTGCTGGAATGATCAGAAATTATTAGATTAGGGATTCGCTGAATGATATTTATGAGTGAACCCTATTTCTTAATGGCCAAAGAGCGCTACGCCGGACTGGGCGTGGACGTTGAAAACGCGCTTCTAATTCTTTCTCAAATCCCGATTTCCCTCCATTGCTGGCAGGGCGATGACGTCGGCGGGTTTGAAAATTTTGGCGGGACTCTTGGGGGCGGTTTGGTGGCTACGGGCAATTATCCCGGCAAGGCGCGAACCCCGGATGAACTGCGGGCTGACCTTGAAAAGGCGTATTCATTAATCCCGGGAAAACATCGTTTGAATCTCCATGCGTTTTACGGCGAGTTCGGCGGGAAAAAAGTGGATCGTGATTCCATCAGCCCCGAACATTTCAAAAACTGGATCGCCTGGGCCAAGGCGAACGGACTGGGTCTTGATTTCAATCCGACCTGCTTTTCCCATCCCAAGTCAGCGGACGGATTCACGCTTTCACATGCAAACAAGGATATCCGCGAATTCTGGATTGAGCATTGCATTCGTTGTCGGGAAATTGGCGCAGCCATGGGCAAGGCCTTGGGCAAGACTTGCGTGACCAATCTTTGGATTCCGGATGGCTATAAAGACACACCCGCAGATCGTGTTGGACCCAGGGCCAGACTCCTGGAGTCCCTGGATGCCGTGTTCAAAAAGTCTATTTCGCCCAAGCACAATCTGGATGCCGTGGAACCCAAATTGTTCGGCATTGGCAGTGAAAGTTACGTGACGGGTTCCCATGAATTTTACCTGGGATATGCCATCAGCCGCAAAGTCATGCTCACCCTGGACGCGGGGCATTATCATCCGACCGAGGGGATTGCTGACAAGATATCCAGCGTGCTGCAATTTATGCCGGAAATTCTGCTTCATGTCAGCCGGGGAGTGCGTTGGGATAGTGATCATGTGGTGGTATTGAATGATGATCTTCTCGCGATCGCCCGGGAGATTGCCTTCAATGGTTTCACCAAACGCGTTCACATTGGTTTGGACTATTTCGATGCCAGTATCAACCGCGTTGCGGCATGGACGATTGGGACGCGCAACATGCTGCGGGCGCTTCTTATTGCGCTGCTGGAACCGCCTTCCATCAAGGTCGCGGAATCCATTGGTGACTTTACTTCGCGGTTGGCCTTGCAGGAAGAGGCTCGAACCCTGCCGTTTGGGGCGGTCTGGGATCGCTACTGTCAAACGCAGGGAGTGCCTGTGGGGGAGAAATGGCTTGCAGAAGTCAAAGCTTATGAGAAGGCCGTTCTCAGCAAGCGCGGCTAAGGGAAATGCTGCAGGATTAAGCTGCACCTTTCGCAATTTGTGTGCATGGACAAAAACCTCAACCCGACCTATACTCACCGACTGATCTCGAAAAGATGAGATCAATTAAACTTTAGTCAAAGAAGAAATCCGAGTCAGCAGCCAGCATGCAAACCATCGTAATCGGCCATCGCAATCCAGACATGGATGCCATTTGTTCCGCCATTGCCTACGCGCGTTTCAAACAGCTCACAGGCATGCAGGACGTCATCGCGGCAAGAGCAGGTAATACAAATGCCAGAATCGATTACGTGTTGGAACGATTTGGGGTTCAAGCCCCGGTTTTTCTGAGCGATGTTGCGCCCCGAATCAGTGATGTCATGCAGAAGGAGGCTATTTGCATCGGGGCTGATTCCCCTGTGTACGATGCCTTGCAATTGATGGCGGAGCGTCAATTGCGGGCCATACCGGTGATTGACGAACACAAGCACTGCATAGGCCTGCTTTCCCCCTTCAAACTCAGTCAACACCTCTTTCCTCCGCGTGAGCAGGCGAATAATGCCCGGGTGATCACCGCTTCCATGGAGAACATTGTCGAGACATTCGGTGGAAAAGTGATCACCGGAAAACTTTCATCGGAGAATGTGGAGCATATCCTGATGGTCGCCGCCATGAGCCTTGACCGGTTTACTGAGCGACTTCTGAAGCAGACGGGCAAGGCTGTGATCCTGTTTGTGGGCGATCGTGAAAACATCCAAACCCACGCAATCGACGCGGGTGTTCACGCCATCGTGGTGACAGGGGGATTGCCGGTGGATGAAGGTGTCTTGAAAATCGCCTGCGAGGCCGGGGTTGTCATTGTG
>Ga0214192_1000122_pt1 | contig 45462 bp, 68 predicted proteins | sample TroBogEpilimnion_44_FD_153030 | JGI IMG/M metagenome (GOLD analysis project Ga0214192, IMG submission 153030) | Freshwater microbial communities from Trout Bog Lake, WI - 29JUL2008 epilimnion | ecosystem: Environmental > Aquatic > Freshwater > Lake > Epilimnion/Euphotic zone | place: Trout Bog... | reverse complement strand
CACGGTATTTACAATGTCTGTGGCTCCTGCTAACACAGCATCTGTACTGGTGGCGGTTAGTGGCGTACTTCAGTCTCCTGATACCTACTCTGTAGTTGGCACAACCCTTACATTCACCCAAGCACCCCCAACAGGTACAGGTAATATCTCTGCAAGGTACTTAGGTATCCCTGCATCTGGAGTAACAACAACTGCATACAGAACAGTAACAACCTTTACTGCAACTGCATCACAAACAACCTTTACACCTCCTAGCTACACAGTTGGGTTTATTAACGTATACAGAAACGGTGTACTGCTAACCCCTACATCTGACTACACGGCATCTAACGGAACAACAGTAATACTGGCAAGTGGAGCGGCATCTGGAGATACGGTAATCGTAGAGAGCTTCCTAGTTAGCTCTGTGCTTAATGCTATACCAAATACTGCGGGTAGTGTAAGCGGTTCTAATCTGGTTCAAAGTCAAATATTAACTGCGGTACAAATGCCAACAGGTTCTGTAATACAAACTGTGTCTGCTAGTACAAATTCTTTAACTACAGTTACAACAGGAACATATACTGCTACAAATTTGTCTGCAACAATAACACCTCAATTTTCTACAAGCAAAATATTATTATCTTCCAGATGCTCTTTAAGAACATATAACAGTTCTACTGGAGGAGCTTATGGAGGAGTTGCATGGCAAAGAAATGGTACTTATATTCAACAACCAGGTCAATTGTATGAATTTGGAACAAATGGAGGTTCAGTTACAGATCATAGGGGTGTTGTTTCTCATGTAATATTGGATTCTCCATCTACTACTTCATCAGTAACTTATCAAGCATATCTTGCTTTATACACAGGCACTCAAATTGAATTTAACGCTGGTGCTAATTTTTACTCTGATGTAGTTTTACAGGAGATAAGATAATGTCTAATGCCCAATACTTAGCAAGCCTTGTCAATTCAAGTGGCAATATAGTTTTACCTGTATCTAATGGTGGGGTTGTATTTAATCCTAGTACTGTTGGTACTGGCACAGTATCATCAAATACGATGTCTGATTATGAGACAGGGACTTGGACACCAGCTCTATCAAAAGGTGGAGCAACTTTTTCATATTCATTTCAAAATGGCTATTACACAAAAACAGGTAATATTGTGTATGTAATTGCAAGTTTGCAATGGCTTTCTGTTTCTGGTGGAAGCGGTACTGTATCTATCACGGGATTACCTTTTACTTGCTCTAATGGAAATAATAATTATTCACAAGGATCTTGCAATGATTTTGCAGGTTGGAATTTTGCTGATTCAGGAACAATGTTGGGTATGGAATTTACTAAAAATAACACCGTTTGCGCTCCTATATCTAATCGTAATGGTTCAGGAACAGCAACTGGTGTATCAAGCATAAACTCATCTGGTTATATTTATTTTGCAGGTTTTTACCAAGCACAATTCTAAGGAGTCACCATGACACTCGCATCATCCACAATCATCGATAAAATCGAAGTCCTAGAGAACGGTGTTGTACAAGTACGCCAGGCTCAGGTTATAACAGACTCTGGCAATGAAATAGCTCGTAACTTTACTAGGTGGGTTTGCGTTCCTGGTGAAGACGTAAGCACTCAGGATGCCAAGGTAAAGGCTATTTGCGAAGCAGTCTGGACTTCGGATGTTGTGTCTGCCTATCAAGCTCAAGTAGCATCACAAGCAAAGGTGTAATATGTTGACCCAAGTACCCTCAGGGATGCTCCAAACAACAGCGCAGTACTATGGCTTTAAGAACAGGCTAATAAATGGCGGTCTAGTTATTAGCCAATACAATGGAACAAACAGTACTACTCCAACAGACAACACATATGTAATTGACAGATGGGTTGCAAAGATGTCCCAAAACTCAAAGTATTCTACGCAACAGGTGACAACTGCTCCTGTAGGATTTAATAATAGTTTAAAGATTACTTCTTTGTTTGCAACTACTATTGCTTCTACAGATTACTTCTTGGTAAAGCAAATTATTGAAGGCTACAACATGGCAGACCTTGGATGGGGTACTGCAAATGCTAAGACCATAACTTTATCGTTTCAAGTTTATTCTAGTTTAACGGGTACATTTAGTGGTGCTTTGTGGAATATAGATGGGACAAGAAGCTATCCCTACTCTTATACTATTAGTTCTGCAAACACATGGACTCCTATAAGCATTACTATACCAGGCGATACGGCAGGAACTTGGAACACAACTAATGGTGCAGGTTGTAACGTATCATTTGGTCTTGGTGCAGGTTCTAGTGTTACTAATACTGCGGGTTCTTGGTATGGTGCTTTTTATGCACAATCTACAGGATCAGTAAATTTAGTAGCAACCAACAATGCTACTTTCTACTTTACTGCGGTTCAACTCGAAGTAGGAACCCAAGCAACATCTTTTGATTATCGTCCTTATGGTACTGAGTTACAGTTGTGCCAGAGGTATTATTACAATTTTGTAAACAACACAAGCGGTAATTCTTTGCCTATGGGTGTAGCCGCTTTTACTACTGGTTCAAGAGCAGATTTAGTAATTAACTTCCCAGTAACAATGAGAACTGCCCCTGCATTAGTACAAACAACTGGTTCTAGTTATTACAATATTTATGCAAACTCATCCAACAATTATATAAGTTCATTTCCTTTGGGAGATGTTTCTACCACTTCAGCAAATCTTAGAGTTACTGGTTTATCTGTAACAGCAGGACAAGCGGGTTATTCAAATGCGGTGACTGCGGGAGCTTCAACTTCATTTAATTCGGAACTATAAAATGATTACATACAATTTAATTACAGGCACTAATATTGTTTTAAAAAAAGATAGTACAAATATTCAAATTAGTATCCCATTTGCACCAGACAACACAGACTACGCAAACTTCAAAAAAGACATCCAAAACGGTGTCCAATTAAACGATGCTGAAGGTAATCCTATTACTGGATCAGCACTAACAACATTCTTGGCTACATTGCCATAAGGAACATATAGATGTCCTCAACTTACACAGTTACTTCTCAACAGATTGCTACCCTAGCTTTAGGTAAGTTAGGAGTACTTGAGCTTGGGGATACCCCTGACTCTACGTCCATAGCCAATGCTCAGATGACTCTTAATCTTCTTATTAAACAACTTAATACAGAAGGTTTAAAGCTATGGAAGAACTCAGAGATTATTATTCCTGTTACTAATAACACAACACAATACATTTTAGGAGGCTCTACAAGCGTTACGATGTATGATTCCTTAGCACCCTCTACACCTATTACGGATAAGCCCCTAAAGGCTATCCAAGGGTTTTATAGGACTACTACAACTACACCTTACATAGATACTCCCTTGTTGTTAATTTCTAAACAAGAATACAACATGTTAGGTTCTAAGTTCTCTACTGGTATACCCAATACCATGTTCTATGATCCTAGGAATCTATATGGTGTGTTGTATGTGTACCTAACACCTGATGCCTATACCAGTTCTAACGTACAGATACACTTAGTATGTCAGATGCCTCTTAATGATATTACTGCTACTACTGATATACCAGACTTCCCTGTAGAGTGGATGAACTGTTTGGTATGGAGTCTAGCTGATGAGTTAGCTCTACAGTACGGTGTACCCCTTAATGCTAGACAAGAGATAGCTCAAAGAGCTGCTATGTATAAAGAGAAGTTAGTAGACTGGGATGTAGAAGCTTCTAGTACATTCTTTATGCCTGACTACAGATCAACTTCTAGAAACTCCTATGGGCACTAATAATGGCAACTGAGCGTATACCCCTATGCCAACCTATTGAAAGCCGTGATGGTACTCTAGGTAAGGATTCTTATACTTCTAATGGGTACTTTGAGACTCAAGGAGGTAAAAAGGACTTTGTTAAGAGACCAGGGTTAGCTGTGGTAGCTCAGGTTACTTCTGTTACTCCTCCTGCTTATCTAAACTCTCAAGGTTTATTTGAGCTTAATGGTTTGTTGTATGCTGTTATACAGAATGTTTTATATAGTATTAACCCTAATGCTGGGTACTATGTAACTAACCTAGGTACTCTATCCTCTACTACCAATAGAGCATATGCTGCTAAGACATTCTTAGATACGTATTTGTTTATACAAAATACTGTCAACGGATACTTAATTAACCAATCAGGTTCTTTTGTATCTATGACTACCTTACCTACAGGTCCTTATGTACCTGGAGTAGTATTCTTAGACAACTATATTTTTATTGGATGTGCCAATACTAACCGTATATACAACTGTGCTGTGGGAGATCCTACAACATGGAACTCTCTTAGCTACCTAAGCTTTTATCAAACTACGGATAACCTAATGGGTATTTGTAGACATTTAAACTACCTAGTAGCATTTGGTTTTAATAGTATTCAGTTCTATTACGACAATGCCAATACTCCTCCAGCATCCCCCTTAACTACTGCTCCTAGCTATACCATTGAGGTAGGCTGTGCTAATGGAGATAGTATTGTTGCTAGTACCAATACGGTACTCTGGGTAGGTAACAATAAAACTTACGGTAAATCAGTATATCTAATGGATGGTGTATCCCCTATTAGGGTATCTAACCATTCTATTGATAAGATTATAGAGAAGGATGGAGTAGGAGTTGTTACTGCCTACTGTTATGCCATTGCAGGGCATATGATGTACATCTTAAATTTAAACACAAGTGGTATCACTTTAGTGTATGATCTTATAGAGAAACAATGGTATCACTGGTCTCAGTACTCTATACAATCTAACGATAGACCTAACCCAGGTACGTACCAAGAGTCATACTTTAGACCTACTTTCTATGCTGAAGCAGTCAATACTCCTTATCTTTTAGATGATGATACGGCTACTATTTATAGTTTAGATCCTAGTACATACCAAGATGCTGGTCAGTCTATTTACTATAGATCAGTCAGTAACATCATAGATAACGGTACAACTAAACGTAAGTTCTTTAATAGAGTTGAGATAGTCGGAGATAAGATTGCTAACGGTACTATGACCATTAGTCATTCTGGTAATGATTATCAAACCTACTCTACGGGTAGAACAGTTGACTTAAGTGTAACTAGACCACAAGCTAATGTGTTAGGTGCAGATAGACGTAGATCATGGAGATTTTTATCTACAAGCAATGTACCTCTTAGATTAGATTGTGCAGAAGTAGACTTTAGAATAGGTGAGATGGATCAGGAACAATCTGTGGGTGGTGGAACCCAGTACAGACGTTAATTAATTTAGGGGATTATTATGGGATTCTTTAGTGACTTAGCTAGTGGTGACGTAAGCCAAGCATTTGGATCAGATCTAACTGGTGGTAACTCTGCTCTTGCAAAAGATCCTTTAGGTACTATTGCTGAAATAGGAGCTGCTGGTTTAACTGGTGGAGCTGCTCTAGGTGCATTTGATTTAGGTGGATTAGCGACTGGTGCAGGAGGTGCTCTTAGTAGTTTATTTAGTGGTGGACTACCGTCTATGAGTACGATAACTTCTGCTTTAGGTATAGCAGGAGGAATTAATTCTCTTACTGGTGGAGGTCTTACAAAGGCTTTAGGACTCTCTGGAGGGGGTAGTACTGGTCCTGGTACTGGTGTAGGTAGTACAACTGCTACAGCCAATCCTATGGCCCCCTATCAACAACAATTAGCTGCTCAGTATGCTGGTTATCTTACTCAAGGTAATCAAACTGATATTACTAAAATGCCAGGATACTCACAGTATCAATCTGGTGTTGTACAACCTGCTATGAATCAAGCACAAGCTACTGCTGCTGCTAGTGGTCAACAGTATTCTGGTAACGAACAGATGGCTTTACAAAATATTGGACAACAAGGTTACTCACAGTTTATGAATAACTACTTGTCTCAACTTTATACTGGAGCTACTGGTGGTGCTTTAGGTGGTGCTCAATTGGGTACTAATCAACAAAACTTAGGTAACACAGCTACTGCTCAAGGATTAGGAGCTATTACTACTGGTTTATCAGGTTTATCTGGATTGTTTAGTGGTGGTTCTAACTCTAGCCCTAACTTCTCTAGTCCTAACTATACAACTCAAGGTGGTAACTTTAATCCTGCAACACCTAGTGACCTTAGCCAATCTCTTTTTTAAGGTAGATTAACATGCCATTTTTAATGTCTGATGTTGCTGCGGGTAGTGATGCTGCTCTTAAGTTACAACAAAACGTAGCTGCTGCACCTGATGTAAAACAAGCTCAAGCTAATAAGATGCAAGAGCAACAGTTGCTATTGCAACAAGAAGCTGCTAATGTTCAGAGGTCTAAACTTGCTAATTTAGTAGCTGAAACTGGTATAGAAGCTACTGCTCAATCTAAACAAAAACTACAAGCTCTATTTCAATCTCCAGAGTTTCAAAAAGCAAATCAAGAAGGTAACTACGGTGACATTCTTAGGATGACTGGTGCTACCCAAATGCAAGCGGGTGATATAGAGGGTGGTTCTAAAACATTAGCTCAAGCAGAAACATATGATGCTAAGAAGTTATCTGATCAAAAAACTGCTTTAGAGATTGCTGATAGAGAATTAACTAAAGCCAATGCTGTTATACAAGCTGTAGCTCCTGAGAAAATCAATGAGACATTTGATAACTTACCTGATGCTAGTAAGAAAGCTGTATATGCTGAAGTAGGTGGTCAAGCTGCTTGGAGTAAGTTTTCTAATGAAGAAAAGAAAACTGCTCTTAATAATTTAATGATGGCAGGTCTTAGAAGAACTGCTGCTCAAACGTATACTTTAGACACTAACAAACAAACTATTATTGCTGATAATAGAAAAGAAGTTGCAAAAATAAATGAAGACAAAGCCATTAAAACAAAAATTATTGGTGAAGAAGGTGCTAATACTAGGGCTAGTGATCGTTTAACAGAAAGAACTTGGAGTGATTACAACAACAAAATAAACACTCTAATGGGTCAAAGTAATAACGCTATAGCTAAAGCACAGAAGAGAGTAGACGATGCTCAACTTGCTGCTACACATGCTCCTGCTGGTTCTATATCAGATGAAAAACAAGCTAAACTTAACCAAGACGTTAAAGATGCTATGAAAGCTCGTGATGATATTCAAAAAGATTATTTTCAAAGAGAGCTTAGTGTTGCTGAGTCTGCTCCTGATAGTTGGAAAGATAAACAACGTGTTATTGATAATCTTAAAAAACAATTGTCATTAGTAGATACTCCAAAAGAAGAATCTAAGAAAGGTGTTTCTACACCTGATAAAACTACTACACCAACTGAATCTGTTTCTAAACCTTATTTAGATAGCAAAGGTAATGTTAAACCAGATTGGAAAAGACCAGATGGTTCTATAAAAGGTCCTGGGTGGTTAGGTAAACAAAAAAGTAACAGTGGAAAAGACATGAGTGAGTATTCTATTGGTACTGAAATAAACGGTAAAGAAGTAGACATACCTACATTTGTTCCAGGTCTAACACAAAAAGAAATAGACTTTTTAAAAACAGAACCTAATGTAAAAGATATTCCAGATTCTATTTTTAACAAAGCTAAAACTCATGCTGAAAAACTAATTAATGCAGGTAAATCTCCATTTAAACAATGGGATGACGCTAGTTTAAAAGAGTGGAACAAAGGATTAAAAGTTACTAGTAACAAAATGACTGCTGAACAACAGTCTTGGGTTGATAGAGCTAAAGCTGCTAACCCAGGTATGTCAGAAGCAGATATTATTGCAGAGGGTAAAAAGAAAGGTAAGTTGTAATGGCCTTTATTGATCCTGATGAAGTCAAACCTGCTCCCTCTACTGGTGGTGGTTTTATTGACCCTGATGAGGTTAAGAAACAACCTGTTAAAGAAGTAGGTGGTCGTTACCACAATATAGCTCGTACTGGTGTAGAAACTGTAGGACCTGCTGCTGCTGGTTATGCTGGCTTTGGTGCTGGTATGGCTGCTGCTGCTCCTGTAGCTGCTGCTGGAGGTGCTGTCAGTGGTCCTTTTGCTCCTATAGTTGCGGGTGCTGTTGAAGTAGTTGGTGGTCTAGCAGGTGCGTTTGTAGCTTCTGGTGCTGCTCAAAAGGTTCAGGATTTAATGCACAAAACATTTGCTCCAGAAGATTTTAAACAAAGGCAAATAGAAAAAAAACAACATCCTTATGGAACATTTGCTGCACAGACAGCAGTTAATTTAGCTGGTATGTCTCCTAAGACTGTTGCTGAACAAGCAGGTAAAGTACTTACTAAGCCTCTAGTCCAACGTGCAACTGGTGCTGCATTACAAACGGGTATAGAAGCTGGTCTTGAGTTCTCTGAGACTGGTAAGGTTGATCCTACTAAATTAGCTATGTCTGCTGTTGCAGGTGCAGCTATGCCTGGTCAGAATAAACTAGGAGAAAAACTTACCAGTGTTGGTGAGTCTGTAGTAGATAAGACTAAAAGTCTATTTGGTAAAGAGAAACCTGTTACTAGTAACACTTACTCTAAAGAAGCAGAACAAGCTGCTACTAAAAAGGATCAGCAGAACTTTGTTAAAGGTTTACAAGATAACGTAAAGAAAAAAGAAGCTAACGTACCTGTAGTAGAAGCTGCTATTAAAGATAAGTCTACTGGTGAGATTACTAGGTTAGGGCCTAAACATCCAGAAGATTTAAAAGAATCTACTAAGGATACCCACGAACAAGGGTTTATAGATGAAAAGGGTAACTTTCTCAATCGTAAAGAAGCTTGGGAAAGAGCTAAGAACTCTGGTCAAATACCAAAAGGTCAGAACCCAGAACAACCTAAAGATGGTTTACACAGCGGTGATTTAAGAACTGCTGGTGATAAACGTTTTGATGTTACACCAGAACAACCTGCTGGAGTAGCAAAAGAAACACCTAGCTCACCTGGTGAGCCTCCCGTAGATAGAACTAATACCAACCCTAGAGACGTTAAGAGTCAACAGGAGTTTGAAGATATTGCTCAAGAGATCTATGAGAAGCAAGGTGAAGAAGCTGCTCTTAAATTCTATGATGGATACCAAGAATATAAAAAGACTTGGGCAGATTCTATTGGTGAAGTAGAAAAGTTGGTCGGTACTAATATTAACTCTAAAGAAGCTAATGAACGTATCGTATACAACAACACTACCGATCTTAAGAAGATGGCAGGTGATGAGGTCAACTTAGATCAACTTAGCTACGATATAGACAAAGGTACTACTCTTGTTGGTAAAGCAAAAGAAGTAGCTACTAAGTTTAGAGAGCTAATGGATGAGCTAGGTAAACGTGCTTTAGAAAAAGGTGTTATCAAAGGATGGCATGAGGACTATGTAGCTCGTAATGTAGTTACAGAAGGCGCAGCTCCTCCTGGGGCATTAGAACAATTCTTAAAAGATGCTTTTGGTTATGGTGAAGTTGGTTCAGGTGGGGGTACTAAGACCACTACCAAATACGGTGAACAACGTAAACTTGATACTCGTGAAGACTTAAAGATACATTTAGATGGTATTAATAAATGGTTAGCTGACAACGGTGAGAACTATAGGTTTAAACTTAAGACAGATAACCTAGCAGACATCTACAAAGACTATGCTCTATCAGTAGAGAAAGCTATTGAAAATAAAAATCTTATTGAAAACATCAAACAAATTAGAAATGTAGAGGGTGAGTCTTTGATACGTCCTATTAAGGATGGTGAGCCACTACCTTACGGTTGGAAGGTTATGGACAATTCAGAACTAGCTGGATATGCCGTACATCCTGATCTAATGCCACACCTTAAGTTTGTATTTGATTCTGGGCCTGGAATGGTCATGGAAGCTCTAGGCAGTATCTCTCAGTTTGTAAAACGTATTAACGTTGTTGGTTCTTTCTTTCATGCTAAGTCTCTTATGGAGGTTCAGTCTAGTGCCAACATACCTATTTGGTCTCCTATTAAAGAGTCTATTGTTTTACCTTTGGTAGAAAAGGGTGTTAAAGCTTTTACTGGTAAAGATATACAACTGTCTGCTGTTAGTAAAGCCGTACAACAATTTAGAGAAGGTGGTGTAGGTTCTAGTGTTGATCAATGGATTAGAGAGGATGGTCTTCAATTGGGTGTACCAGAAGATGTTACTCAAGGTATCTTAAGTGCTTCTGGCAAACTTGCTGACACTTTGATCTGTAAATATGGACCTAAAACTAGGATCTTAGAAAAATCTTTAAGTGCTGTAGAAAAATATACTCTAGGTTATTTTGATAAATACACTTGGGATTACTTACACACTGGTATTAAATTATCAACTGCTGAAGCCTATTTAGATAAAGCTCGTATGCAAGCTGCTAAAGAAGGTAAAGAGTTTAATGAGTCTGCTTCCCGTAAAGAGATTGCTAAATTTTTAAATGAAGCTGCTGGTGGTCTTAATTGGTATCAAGCTGCATTAGATTCTAGAACAGAGTTTGGTAAACGTATGGCTTTAGCTGCGTTTAGTCCTGAAGGACGTAGGTCTATGCAGATAGCTTTATTTGCTCCCGACTGGACTACATCAACTGTTAGAGCGTTTAGTTCTGCTTTACCTAAAGAACTTAATCCTACTAAATGGCATCCTGTAGAAGGTGCTAAAGGTTTAATGGTTCCTACTACCAAAGGGGACTATGCTAGGTTGTATCAGTTTAAAACTGCATTGACATACTTTACTTTATTAAATGCTATTAACTTAATGACAGCTAATAGACCTATATGGGAGAACAAAGATCCTACTCGTATAGAGTTTCCAGATGGTACGTCTATGCAAGCTATGAAACATGCTATGGAACCTTACCATTGGATTGCTGATCCTGATAAAACGTTGTCTAATAAGTTAGGATTTTTACCTAAAGCAGCTATTGTTGGTATTGGTGGTTTAGAGTACGCTAGTCCTAATGCTCCTAAACTTGTTGATAGAAGTGCTCTAAGTAGATTAGGTTCTGCTACTCAACAAATAATGCCTTTCCAAGTACAAGCAGCTAAAAGTGCTCCTGAAGGTGAAGGTGTTAAACGAGCGTTACTAGGAACAGCAGGATTTCCTATTTATGGTTCTTCAGCAGATCAAAAGAAAGCTCAACGTTCAGAGCGTGAGTTAGCTACTAAAGAACAAGCTTGGAACTATAGAGACAAAGAAATTCAAGCTGGTAGGATGGAGTGGACTCCTAAACATGAAAAAGAAAGACAAAGTTTAGAGAAGCGTAGACAAAAAATTGAACAGGCTAAACAATGAACCTACTAATTATTGATCAATTTGATTGTGGATTTGCTATGGACTTGGCTATCAAGTCTGCTAACCACGGTCACGATGTACGTGTCTATATGCGTAACAATATGGACGGTACTCGCTGTGAGAACGGTGATGGTATGGATTGTTTTAAGAAAGTACCTGATTGGGAACCCAGTATGAACTGGGCTGATCTTATATTTGTTACTGATAACAGTAGGTTTATTCAGAGGTTAGAGTCTTATAGACGTAAGGGATACCCTATCTATGGCTGCAATGTAGAAGGTGCTAGATGGGAACAGGACAGGGAATACGGATCAGCTATCTTTGAGAGAGCTGGTATACCTACTATCCCTATGCAGAAATTTAAGAAATACGATGATGCTATAGCTCTTGTTCTTAGTAACAAAGATAAACGCTACGTATCTAAACCAGTAGGTGATGGTGATAAAGCATTAAGTTATTGTTCTAAAGACTGGCGTGACATGGTTTTTATGCTTAACAAGTGGAAGAAGAGCAATGCCTATGATGGTGAGTTTGTTCTTCAAGAGTTCCATGCTGGTTCAGAGATGGCTGTTGGTGGCTGGTTTGGTCTAGGTGGATTCTCTAAATATTTTCTTGAGAACTGGGAGTTTAAGAAGCTAATGTCTGGTGATTACGGCCCTGCTACTGGTGAACAGGGTACTGTTATGCGCTATACAGAGAAGTCTTTGTTAGCTGACAAGGTTCTTAAACCTCTAGAGCAGTTCCTACACGGTATAGGTTACTCTGGTTATATTGATGTCAACTGTATTATTGATAGTAAAGGTATGCCTTGGCCCCTAGAGTTTACTACTAGACCTGGTTGGCCTCTATTTCAGATCCAACAGGCTCTACATTTAGGTGATCCTATTCAGTGGATGCTTGACTCTATTAACGGTAAAGATACTTTAAAGGTAAGAGAAGGTATTGCTTGTGGTATTGTTGTATCGCAGCCAGACTATCCTTATGGCACTGTCAAGAAGAAAGATAACACAGGGTTTCCTATTTTTGATTTGACTATGGAAGATGTTACTAAGAACATACATCTCTCAGAAGTTAAGATGGGTTATAGCCCAGGTAAAGACGGTAGAAATACAGAACTATGTATGGTTACTTGTGGCAGCTATGTACTAACAGTGTCTGGTGTAGGTGATACCGTTAAGGATGCCAGAGAGTCTTGTTACAAGACCTTTAAGAAAAAGGTCAACATGATTAACTCTTGTATGGTACGTGATGATATTGGTGAGAAGTTAGAGAAGATGCTTCCTGAATTACAGAAGAATGGTTACTGTAAGGACGTAAGATATGGCTAGAAATATCAACATACCTATTCCCCAAAATCCCATTAGCGAATGTTTTCAATGGAGAGACTGGTTTCAGAAGCTAAGTAACGTAGTCTTTGGTAGCATGGCTACTCAAGACTCTAGCAACATTAATGTTACTGGTGGACAACTTACCATAGGTAGTAACCCTGCTATTACTGGTAGTGGAGTAAACACGAGTATGTCTGGTCAGGGTGCTGCGGTGTTTAACAACGGTAGTTTTGCTATTGGTAACTCTGCTGCTAATATTGTTTCTGATGGTACTACTGTTGTTCTTAATGGATTTAACCATGCTAACAGTAGTTCTAGGGGATCTTTTACTTTAGGTTTAACTGCTAACGCTACCTTGATGCCTTACGGTAGTGGCACTAACTTTACAGTACCTAAGACTGCAAATGCAATTGTTACCTGTTCAGGTAGTGTGTTTATAACTGCTTATACAACAAGTGGTAGTAGACCTGCTGGGGTTCAATGTACTCCAGTATTTCAAATATTAGACTCATCAAGTAATGTAGTAGCAGGGTTTACTGCGGTTATTAAAAATGGAACAACTCCTACAAATACTACAACTCCTTATACAGATGTATTAGCTTTACCGTTTAGTTTCTCTTTGTTGTGTGCAAACCTTACTGCTGGTTCATACACTTTAATCTGCAACGGTACTTCTACTTATACTTCTTTAGTTTATTGGGATTATTTAGGAAATATGATTACTCCGTTTAACACAGAGATACAGTTAAACACAAGTTCTTTTTACTATCAAATAGGCTAATATGTGGATCCGTTTACGCTCATTGCCGCAGCTAGTACAGCTCTCAAGCTTATCAAAAGTGGTTGTGAGATGTTTAGAGAAGGTCAAGCTGTTGTTAAAGACGTAATCAAAACTGCAAATGAGGTTAAAGCAATTGGAAAAGAAGTCAGTGGCATATTTGGTTTTCTCAAGAATCTGTTTGGTACTACAAAAGCTAAAGATCCAATTGCAGAGAAAGAAGTCTCCAAGAAACCCACCAAAAAACAAAAACAAGAGTTCAATCCCAACGAGATCTACGCAGAGATCGGTAAGAATATCACAGCGTTCTTCAAGGCGTATAACGCATTAAAGAATCACATCTTAGAAGAAGAAGAGAAATCCAAAACAGTCTACGATCCAACGGGGGATCAAACTGAGAAGGCAATACAAAGGGTATTAGCTATGAGTCAAATGGAAGATATGGGTGTAGAACTAAGGGAGTATATGGTTTACCACGTACCTCCTGAGCTTAAAGATTTGTATACCCGTATTAATACAATGATCGGTACTATTGAAAATGAGCAAGCTATTGCTAGGCAAGCTATGCTCAGAAGACAAGCTGAAGAATCATGGCAACAAAAACAAATGGAAGACAAAATCTGGTTCAGAACAGCGTCTACAGTAGTCGTGTTACTAGTAGCAATTTATCTAGCGGGTCTAATGTGGGTAATCAGTCGGATGAGTCATGGGGGTATGTCGTAACCATCATAGTGTTGGCTCTGCTGTTCGTACTTGTATTACCTGTTCTAGGGTTCCTCTATATGGAAATACATCAGGATAGAATCATAATGGAATCCAACATCAAGAGGATTGAGAAGCTCAAGAAAGAAATAGAACTCGAAAGAGAAAGAAGTAAAGAATGAAATATTGGGTACTTACAATTGTTCTAATCTTATCTGGCTGCGAGGATAGGTTTAGATACGATTGTCAAAACCCCGTACACTGGGAAGATGATGAGTGTAAGCCTCCTTTGTGTACAGTTACAGAGACCTGTCCCAACATGTTAATTAGGAACTTTGATAATGTGGTTAAGAAATCTAATCAATAGTCTAGAACAAGAGAAGGTAGATGGGTTCATTAGAACCTTGGAAGCTATTGTTAGATCCTTTGCTGGGTTTATGTTGGTCTGTGTATTCTCTTTCTCTATGTTTACCGTGCTCTATTCTTTAGTATGGAACATACAGCCTATGCAGGATATGGCTCCTGCTGATAAGCAGTTCTTTGAGATCTTAAAGATGATGGTAGCTTTCTTAGCTGGTGTGATTACTAATATGATTAATAAGACTTCTACACCATTTAGTCCTATGTCTTCTTCTATGTGTCAGCCTGGTGGTAGTACGTTTGGTAGACCTATGGGTATGCCTACTCCTTTTGGTAGTTCCACTGGTGTTCCTAGTAACACTCCTATGGCTACGCCTCCCAGCTCTTTTCCTAAGCCAACATCCCCTTCTCCATTTGCTAACCCTAATGAAAGACCACCCCTATGAAACTTATTATTTCTCTTCTACTCGGATTTAGTATTATTGGAGGAGTTTATAAACTTGGGCATGATAACGGTTATGCCCAGTCTCAACAAGAAGTAGCTACACAAATAGCTAAGGCTAATGCACAAGCTAGAGATACTGAGCATAAGCTTAATGATCAAGTAAACATTCTCTCAACCCAACTTGTAAAGGCTAAACAAGATGCTCAAAAACAAAATGCTTTGCGTAATGCTGATATTGCTTCTGGTAAGTTGCAGCTCTACATCAAAACTAAAACCCCAGTATGTCCCTCCACAGATGCCACCCCTCCCAGCGGATCTGACTCCAGAACAGCCCAACTTGACGAAACGTTTGCTCAATCTATTGTCGCCATCACAGATGACGGAGACCAAGCAATCCGTAAACTCAACGCCTGTATCGCAACCTACAACCAAGTAAAGGATCTTATAAATGGAAACACAACAACTCGCTAATGCCGCTAATATAGATGTAGCTCATGCAGAGCATTTAGTTGCTCCTCTCAATGCTGCTATTGAACAAGCTGATTTATCTACTCCACATAGATTAGCAGCGTTTATTGCACAGTGTGGTCATGAGTCTGGTGGTTTTAAGTTCTTAGAAGAGAACCTTAACTACAAAGCAGAAAGCTTATGTAAGGTATGGCCTACTCACTTTCATCCTGATATAGCCAATGAATATGCACACAACCCAGAAAAGATTGCTAACAGAGCATATGCAGGACGTATGCACAACGGAGACGAAGCAAGTGGAGACGGATGGTCATTTAGAGGTAGAGGATTCCTCCAGATTACTGGAAGAGTTACCTACGAACAATGTTCACATGAGATGGGATTTGATTTCGTATCAAACCCTGATGCTGTCGCAACGCCTGAAGGAGCTGCAATGACTGCTGCTTGGTTCTGGAAGAAACATAACCTCAATCACTTTGTAGATAACAATGACTTTGTAGGTTTAACTAAAGCTATTAATGGTGGAACCATAGGTCTAGAAGACCGTATGGCTCGTTACCAACATGCTTTAAGTGTCATTGGTGCTTAAGGTTTCATAGAGAACTTAGTAGGGTCAGGAGAGATACCCAGTTGTATCTCTTCTGCCCTTATCTGTCTATCCAAGTATTTTCTTAACCATTCAACACCCCCTATATCCTTAAACATTTCTTTTTGTTTGGGTGTTAGTCTGAGATTAACAATAGATTTAGATCCTGTTATCTCACTCTTTGGTCTTGGCATTCCTAGCCTCCATCATTGCATCTGCCATTTGGTATGCAGCCTTAGCTGTTTGTTCTGGACTAACTCCCTCAAAAACAATCCCTTCCATAGCTAACCCTGCAAACCAGTCTCTAAGCTCCATACCACTATGTTCTTGTCTACCAATAATAGCTCTTTCGTTGTCAGTGTATAACGGTGTTATGCTAGGAAATGCTTTCATTTGAAATGCTCCATGATGTTAATGATAGTGTCTACTACAGAGGTTAATGTTAGTACATAAAGTACCCAAGTTGATTCATCGTTCATCAACATCTCCTAAAGAATACAAAACAAAACAAAATACTGCTGTAATCCATACGGCTGCTAGGCCCAGGATTGCTACTAGTAACAAATAATTTAGGATCTCATTCATTATTCTTCCTCCATATCAACATCTCTCCACTCTCCTACAGCGTTCTCTGTATAGATTTCTTGAGAAGATTCTTGCCACCATTGCTGCAATATGGTGTAGTAGGGTTGGTAGGGTAAACCATTACTGTTGACGTAGTAAGGATCTATCTTACCTTTCCTTCTAAACCATCTAAGTTTGTTAGTGGGTTTCATTCTTGTCCCCTTGCTCTGATGGCGTTTGAATCGCTTGTCAATGAATATAAATCATGTAATTGCCGAAGTACAGCGCAAAACTTCTCACGCTCTTTCTCTGCTACTAGTTTGGCAAATGCTTCAATCTCGTCTGGGTAACAAACGTAATCGCAATCATCATGACCCAAACGCTCGAAGCCTGCTTGTCTAGCCAATTCAATTATTTCTTCTTTATTCATACCAACTCCTCGTAATCAATCCCATTACTGCGTAAAGCACTACACTGTATAAGGCACAGAATACTACGATGTCAGTTGTCCAAGATGTTTCTATACCTAGTATAGCTTTCTGTACCCAGTCCTGATCTGGGTTGTAATAGTTCACCTTTGGTTCGTAGTAGATACCTATCTTGATACCTGATTTAGTTGTGTACGGTACTATGGCTGACTGCCCAGTAGACTTATGATAAGTTCTAGCTTTTGGATTATGATTGCTAGTTGTATTGAACACCCCAACAGCATTGCCCATATTGCGAATCTCATGTTTTTTCCTTTTCATATATGCCTCATAATAAAACTTGTCCAATGTTCGTTGTCTGCAAATGTACAAGTATCTAAACTATGTTTAGCTGCCCAATCCAAATAAGTTGTACTACTCTTCTTAGATAGCTTCTGATTCTTATATAGAACATAAAGTATTATTATTTCAGGATGTTGCTCCTTAATAAGTAATGCTTTCTTCCTATCTGCACTAGTCCATAAGCCTTTTGTTTCTATGTAAACGTTATTAGTAACAGTGAAGTCTGGCGTATAGGTATGGTTACTAGCGGGTATAACGTACTTAATCTTATTTGCTTCGTAAGGTAAATCCCAACCTTTTAGCTTACAAGCTTCTTGAAATCTATTCTCTAACCCACTTTTGTAAATATTTGGGTTATGTCGCATTGGTCTTCTACTCATAATGATCCTGTTTTGTGTGATCCGTCAGCAATTAAGATCATAGAAATGAGGTTATCCTCGTTCTTAAATATCTCAGCAGCTCTATGTTTATGTTGTGCCCACTCCAATAGCATCTGCCACATACTCTCCTCGTCACCTCTTTCCCAACAAGTAATGGCAAACTCCATGTACTTAGTCTTAAAGTACTCCTCAAAATAAAACTCCATTAGTTTAGTTAACTTCATTACTTTGCTCTCCTGGTTGTGCTTGCTTCGCCTCTGCTACAGTAGTGCTTGCCATCCCTACTGTAGCCCCTTCGTTCCCAGCTTTTCTCTTTTGTCTTACCTGCATAAACACATCTGCCCATTGAAAACATGTCTCTACTACAGTTGAAGGTAGTACGTTGTTCTCTGTTATGGCTTTGTCTATTGCTGGGTTACTAACTATTTCAGTGAGTATTGCTATAGCAACATACTCCGTCATAGTCATATGTTGCATGTTTACGTCTTTCATGTGTTCTTTTCCTTCAACTTAGCTTCTATTGCTTTAGCAAATCCAATCATGTCTGGAATACTACAATCTTCACCAACCCAAGACTCACTTAATCCTAGAACACCTTTGATGTCGTACTCAGTCAACCCTACCCATTCTTTAGGATGAGTATAGAGAGGCACTCCAGCAGACCCGTCTGTAACTTCTCGCCAAATGCCATCAGTAAACTTTGCAAACTTGCCCACAGGCTTACCTTGCTTGGTTTTGGTTCCCTCATTGATGAGGCTACCATCCTGCTCTGGTTTTATTCTGTATTCAGCAAGATTATCCCAAATTAAATGCCGTGGTTCATCTTTCCATTCTCCATATTCAGGAACTGGTCTATACTGAATTTCAGCACCATCTGCCCATGCGTGAATTAAATCTGCGTGTTTATGTTTCATTTTTTTCCTTTAATTTAGCTTCAATCGCAAAGACGGCTTCGTCATATTTTTCGCATTGTTGCTTATCATGCTCAATTGGCAGATATGGAATAAAACCATATAGCGCCCTCAACGCAAGGCGTAATACTTCATGTTCGGTCATTGTCGTCCTCCATTTCCTTCAGCATGTGGTTCAGCGCCATCATCTGTTTACTTTTTTCCATGCGTTGTGCATGAAGTAAGTTCATTACTTCGTGTAAGGCTTGCGTAGCCCCGTAAAGTTCAATGATTTCGTCTTTAATTTCTTGCTTGGTTTTCATGTGTTTTCCTCGTGATGTATTGGAGGTTCCCAACTGTCGTTAGGCTTCTGCCAGATGTAAAGCAGCTTCATATTGAGATGGTATCTCTCATCATCGTTATAGAGTTCACGGCACTTGTCGTACCACTCTTCAGGCAGTAGCTCTGCTAAAGCTCTTTCTGCCTTTACTGGACCTAAACCAGCTACGCCTATGATGTTGTCAGATCTATCGCCAATAAGACTTTGTAAATAAAGAAACTTAAGACCTTGATCAGGAGTTACTTCTTGAAATACCTTCTTGACAAAGTTGTAGTGCTTACCTGGTATTTGTAGTAGATCTTTGTCTATGCTACATATGACTGTCGTACCTCCAGTTTTGTCCTGTTGGATACCCATTTCGTCATCAGCTTCGTATCCGTTACAGATCTCTGCTTTATGCTGTGTTACTAGGAACTCTCTGACTGCTTGCCAGTGTGTTGGTCTTTCGTCAGGTCTGTTAGCCTTGTAGCTAGGTGCTATCTCTCTCCTAAAGTTACCGCTACCTGTTAGGTATACCTGGTAAGACGTTGCTTGGGTATCCGCTAGTATGTCTTGGATCATCTGATCTGCCCTAGCTTGGGCTATCCATGTGTCCTCGTCATCCTTAACGCTACAAGCAGATCTATAGGCTACGATGTCACCATCAATCAATGCTCTCATTTTCTTCCTTTAGTTCTGTAAATGTAAACCCTTCAACTGACTCTCCCTCTGAGGGAAATATCTGTTCAAAGATAGCATTTGGCAACCAATTATCTGGTATGTTGTTTTTATCGTCTACTGTTGTTAACGTAAACGTTACTTTGTAACTCTTTAGTTTCATATTTATCTCTATAAAGGAGGGGAGTCTCAATTTGGTCTTCAACTAGGTAGGACAGAAAGCCAGAAAATTTCCTACGTTGACATCCTTGAGTGCTGGCTTAACAACTCCCCATAAACTTACTCTTGTGTTACTTCGGTTTCTGCCATAGCTTGCGCTAAGTCTAGATCACCAGCAGTATAAGCTTCAAACTTACGAGCTAACCTAATAACAAAATCTAGATTGTTTTCTTCTAGTTCAAAAGGTTTAGCTCCTCTAGCCGCTATGTACAAATCTGTAGCTCTAGCTAAAGCATTCTGACGAATGATAGCTCTATCACCATGTAATGCGGGTATAGGAAATACTTTAGTACCTCCATAGACAGCTTTAGAAGGTGCTACAGCAGCATTATTTCCACCAGAAGGGGTAGGTGTACCACTTCCTTTGCTAAGAATGTTTACGGCTTTAGTTTCTACGCCATACGTACCAGATACTCCATCAAACTCTACTTCGTAACCGACTTCTACTTTAGGATCTTTGAAACCACATTTAATCCAAGTACCATTTACTTTCATTGAAAAAGTAGGTTTAGTACCAAATTTAGTGTTTACTTCTTTTGTGGATACGGATTCCACTGTACCTGTCATCATGCTCATGTTAGTTCTTTCATGTTAAACCAATCTTCACCTACTGATGCTCCTGCATTGAGCTTCAGAGCCAGAGGTGTTCCAAAAATAATTTCAAAATACTCGTGTGTGCTGTTTAGTGTCGCTCTTATCTCCTCTAAAAAATAATCCAATTGCATTGGATGTACATCAAACATAAGGGAATCGTGGATAGTGTTAACTATCTTTACTCCATCCCAACCTATTAGCCCTCTAAAGATAACACCCAACATCATTGGTACTATATCTCCAGTAGCTAATCCTTGAATAGGATAGTTCTTCATCTCTGTGGGACTGAAATTGTAAGTCTTAGCAGACCAGGAACTATCGCTGTGATACTCTTTAAACAGAAACTTTCTACCAGTCTCTGTTTGTAGTACATAAGATTTAACTTTCTCTCGTAATCCATCTTCTCCTATTGCATAGTAAGACATTGTTTCTATCCTTCTAGCAAACTCTGTATGCCAAGAAGCTACTTGTGGATAACGTGTATAGAACACATCTACAAACTTCTTAGCCTCATCTATGCTGCAACCTGCTTGTTTGCTAATAGCCTTAGCACCTGCACCGTAGATTAGCTGAAATGTCCTAGACTTGAATGGTTTACGTTCTTCTTTGGTTGGATAACGACCAAACATACCCCTGTACAACTCTGAATGTATGTCAGCTCCACTGGCAATGTCTTTGATAAGCTGCTTGTCGTTAGTCACGTGAGCAAGAGCAACAACCTCTAGCTGATTAAAGTCAACCTCTACGATAGAACCACCTGGGAATCTAGATGTAAAGATCTGCTTTATAGGGTTATTACTAATGTTCTGAAGGTTAGGATTGGTTGAAGACAACCTACCCGTTACCGTTGCTGTGTGGTTAAGCTTGCCATGTATAAAGTTACTAATAACATGTTTGCTTAGGCCCTGGACATACGTAGATAGTTGCTTAGACAAGCTTCTGTACTTGAGCAGCCCTTCTATAAGCTGTATTGCTCTCTTGTCAAACGTATGCTTGAGCATATCGTTGAGCACAGAGTCATCTACTGACACCTGTCCAGTCTTCTCAGATACCTTCTCAGGATCTGGTACATAAGTTATCAGAGGCTTTATGGTTATTGTCCTGTCCATAAGCTTGTACTTGGTCTTACCATTCTTGTACACGCCTACTTCTTCTTTGACTTTGATTTTCTTAGTACCACCAAAGAACAACTGTGACCACTGCTTAGGACTGTTAATGTCTTCTATGTCCTTACCTGCTAACTCTTCTAGGTCTAGCTTACATTCAACGTACTCATTAACTACCTCCACTGTGTAGTCATCTAGACGCTTCTGGTCAATGTGCAAGCCATTGAACATCATCTCTGTTGTTGCATGTAGAGCTTCCATCTGAGACTCTATGAGCTTTAGCTGGTTGTTCTCTACTGCTAGTTTGTACTGTATCTCTGCTATTGCTACAGTGTTTTCTACGTCCTGTACGAGATACGGTGTTAACTCTTCTTCTGGGATCTTGTCAGACCCTAGTCCTGCTTGAAAGTACTTTTTGATCTTATCGTCTTTGATAGGCAGACCATACTTAACACTCAACTCATCTAAGCTAGAGAACTTAGATTGCTGCGCTGTAAGAATGTACTCTGCCAATTGTGTGTCCCATATCTTGTAGCTTTGTAAAATGTTCTTAAGAACAATATGTTCTTTGTACAAATACATTAGATCAAAAGATATGTTGTGTCCACAGATAATGTCTTGTTTGTCTTGTAACCTCATTGCTGAAATGAAATCATCTTTGCTGTAGGTTACGTGTGTTCTGCTACCTCCTGTGTACCCAAAAGCTACTACGTAGTTCTTGGGATCCATAGGATGAGCTAGTCCTACATCCTCATTGGCATTCATTGTCGTCTCGACATCTATGCCTATAAATCTAGGTATGGTCATGGTTTTCCATACTCCTTTTCATAAAGAATTGCTTGAAAGACAGTTATTCGCTGTTTTTTATCGAGCAAGTTTAGTGCCTTGCATACGTGAGTAGCAAGAATGAATTTGTTATAGAAACTACTTTCCTCAGTTACTATAAGATTGATCTCTCCTTTTCTTAGTGAAATAAAATCGCAGTCTACATAAAACCCACAGTTAGAAAACCCTGCTTCAAGGGCATCACCCAGAAACAAAGCAACGTCTTCTGTAAGAATGAGTATGTCTTCGTCAGTGTCAGTAGGAGCAGGATTACAAGTAACTCTACTACCTACAGCAGCCATCTCTAACACCTTAGTGTCAAGCAGTTTCTGAAATAACTGTGCCTCTAACTCTTCTTGATGTATTTTAGGTAATGTCATAGTTGCGGGTGTTACTGAAAAAGTTGATCTGGGATCTGTCCAACCAAAAGAATATTTATCATGTGGTTTCCAACCCAAAGCAACAGATTTGTCTGCCAACTCTTCTATTTTTGTTTTAGTCGTCATCGTTCATTTCACCTACTTGTTCTGCTTGACGTTTACCATCAGAGTAACCTTTACCATAACACTGAATAGCAAAGTTAATTAGCTTTGAATCCATTTTGATGTCGTACATATCTGCTAGTCTTCTAATTTCTAATTCAGTCATTTTCTTTACTCCATCCTTTGATGTTGGTTATTAGTTTTCCTCTAATCTCTTCATCATTTAACAAGGTCATAATAATGATGTGTCTAGCTACCATATGGTGTCTGTAGTACATAGCAAAGCCTGTAGCAACAATACACCATACCCATAAAAAAAATTCACTAAGCTCTAATTCAATCATCTTTTCTCCTGACTTCTTCAGCAGTCAACTCTTCTAAGAAAGTCATGTGACTGTCTACTGCCTCTGCTACGTAGTTAGGTACGTCTGTGAGAATCTCTTCTTCACCGTCTTCCCACACTACATTGATACTCCAAGCTGTTACTCTTTTCATTTATCTTCTCCTTGTAGTTCGTCTAACACCTCACACGCATCTTCTAATGCTGTTTTCATATGTTTAGTCATGTATTCAGGATTTACATCTTCTCCTACCTGTTCTACTAAATATGCTAAAGCATCAAATAACTTCTGTTCGTTTTTTGTCATGTGTACTCCTATTCAAAACGTGCTCTGATTGGATCTATTGTTACTAAATATTGACCATGTCTTTCTGATTCCATCTGCTTTGTACCACCACCAGGTAATTTGTTCTTAGGAACATTTAACGTCCTAATGATTTCCTCTTCAGGAGTCTTAGGTTCCTTGTACTTACCTAGAGTGATTACTACGTCAGCCTCACCTGGTTTATCTGTTTTAGAGCCTCTAAGAGCATCTAATCCTATAAACGGTGGATCTTTCATATCTACTGCTGTTGCACTTAGTTGTGATGCAGCAATGACTGGACCATAAGACCTAGCTAGTTCCCTAGCCCATTTGTAGATCTTACCTAATCTGATGTCTTCTCTGTCATCTGCTTTAAAGCCATCCACCTTGTCTAGTTGGTCAAAGACAATAAGTCCTGGGTTAACTTCTCTGAACAATGTCTCTAAGTCTCTTATGTTGTTCATGTCCTTAGTAACACGTATCTTGTCTTTGTTACCACCCATCAGTGTGGTGTACTTATCCATAGCTGCCTTTGAGTCAGCTATGATGACCTTAGATTCCTGTCCTAGTGTTGCTTGTACTATCCTGAAGAACACAACAGAAGATTCTTCTTCGTTGTTAACCCATACAACAGGTCTGTCTTTGGGTAACTGCTGTGCTAAGTAACTGACCTCACTAGCTAAAAACGTTGTCTTACCTACTTCAACCCTAGCTGCAACAATAATAAAATTACCTGTACGAAGAGGACCAAGCGAACGATTGAGAACATCGAGTCTCCATTCGTAACCGCTAGAGCTGATACGATCAGCAATAGCAGATAAGTCAGCAGATACAAACAGCTCATCTTTTTCTATATACCTTTCTACATCTTTAAGTGCGTTGGTTGCTAGGATATGAACGTGTTCAAGATCACTAGAACCCTCTTTTACCTTTTCACATTCTTCCATGATAAGAGCTAAGTAATCTAACTCTATAAGAGTTTTGATAACTTCTTCGTGTGCATGGTGTGGAACAAACGCTTTTGCTTTGGTTAGCGTCATGCGAAGCTTGACAATAGCATCGTCAGTTAGTCGTTTGCTTTGGTCTGCTATAAGAAAAGCAGAAAAACTATCCCAGTTGAAGTCAGAAACTGTTGGGAATGTTTTGTAGTATTTGTCCATACCATCAAGAATGATGTTGGTCTCTTTAACGACTACATGCGGTTTGATGTATCGTCTGTATTTGGCTAAATTCTCTTTGCTTTGAGAACAAAGATAAAGCACATCGTAATCCATTAAGTTCCTTTAGATTAAATAAGTCTGTAGCTCTAAGGCAGTACATTCTTTTGGTTCTTTGTCAAGATCAAATATAACTATATTTGTGTTGTGTGGTAAAAAGTGGTTTAGTTTTTCATATACTTTTGCTGCTCCTTTCCTTCCTGCTTCATCTGGGTCTAACCAGATAATGATTGTTTCGTAATGCTTGCTCTCTATGTCAAACAATGCCTTGTCTGACAAAGATGTTCTTAGTAACGCCATAGAAGAATGTGGTGTGTTAAACCCTACCCTGTAAGCACTCAAATAGTCTTCTGTGATTACTAAAGTTTTTGTTGATAGTCTGTTAAACCATGCTGGATCACCATTACTTCTTTCACTGACATAATGCGTTGTGTATTTAGGTACACTATCTTCAGGTAGCAGGTTTCGTACCTGCCAACCTAATAAAGATTCATCAGGTCCATACAGTGTTAGAGCTACAGAGTTTTTACCTTTAACACCATTGAAGCAACGTTCGTTGTTAACATCGCAGTAGTATTGTCTTAACCAAGCTTTACCTGAAACACTAATCTCACATAGATTACTAGCAGAGAATTGTTCTTTAATGACTTTAGCTGCTGCTGTTTTGTTTAGCCATGTTGATAGTCTGTTCTCATCTTTGGCGTAGCCTTTGTTGCTACAGTGGTGGCAGTAGGCCACTAGTCCTTTGTCTGTCTTTTTGATGTACAGTCTACGTTTGTTGTCTACACCTGCTTCGCAGCCTATGTGGTTAACGTGTACTTGCTCTCCAATGTTACTAGGAGCATTTGCTAAGATAAGTTTTCTATCAATCATTGTTATCTTTATTAAAAACACAAAATAAATAGCCCTATCCGAAGATAAGGCTATATGGTTTTATGCTTTAGGAGCTAGAGCCGTAAACTTTGTTAAAGAGTTCGTCAGCGACTTTACGTTGTGTATCGTTGAGCTTGTTGAGAAACACCAATGTATAGGCTTTCTTTAAGCTACAACCAGCAGATACCTTACGGCAGATACTAAATAAAGACCTAGGAGAGATTGTTAAACTAAATTGATTAGACTTGTAACCTTGTCTGATTAGATTAGCTAACTTAACAAGTTCCTTAGCAGCCTTCTTAGATACAGTGTCTTTCCATTTGTTTGTGATCATCTTCTCTTCTACTGAAGGATGTAGATAATCAATGTATACAGCAGTACCAAACCTGTCAAGAGTTGCTGAGTTCTGTACGTTAGTACCTGCATGAGCACCTGACTCATCACCTTGACCTTGAGTATTACCAATAGCAACTATCCTGAAATGCTCGTGTGGAATGATTTGTTTGTCTGCTGTAGCTCCAGGCATTTCTTTTAAGAACAACTTACCGTTGTCCTCTAAGAGCCATTGAAGACCCATAGAAATCTCTGGAGGAGTAACGTCCCACTCGTCCCATGCAAACACAGCACCGTACTTAACAGCTTCTGTAACTGCACCATCTACCCATATAGTAGAACCATCTTTAGCAGTTAATTGACCAAAGATCATTGATGAATCCATGTCACCTGTACAGTTAACTCTAACGAATGGTCTACCAGTTAATGCACATAACTGTTCAATCAAACTAGATTTACCTGCACCTGTTGGACCATAACATAGAACCTTCTCGCCTAGTTCCCAAGACATGAGAATGTTGTTTGCTAGTTCTCTATCAATAACATAATCTTTATCAACTTGAGGAATAAATGATGCAATACGCTCATCCCAATCATAGTCTTTAAAGACTGTTACACCGAAGTCTTCTGTCATTGGTATGAGATGATCACCAATAACATCAGAGAAGTAAGCTTGGTTAGGACCAATAGGTTTTTTACTAGTAACATCCTTAGCCATGTCTACTGCTAGTTCTTCTAGCATCTCTACACCATCTTTCTCACGTATTTTTGGTACGTCAGTAGCTGGTGGTCTACGCTTGTCAAGAGCTTCTTTGAGAGCTTTCTTGACGAGATCCTCTACTTTTGGTGGATCTGATTTAGTTATGAATGTTTCTGGTAATTCACTAGACATTGATTATCTTCCTTTCTATTAACTCGATTAAGTTCTTTGGTATCTCTTCTGGGCTATGCACTATGCTATGAGCTTTGTAGTAATACGATACAGAATTACTACATAAACCTAAACCATAAATGTCAACAGCCTTACTAGCTTCTATCTCTCTAATTACTTTTCTCGTAAATTCTTCTAAACCGTCATAACCTCTACTAGCTGCTGGGCTACCGTCAGACATAACAATTAGAAGCTTCTTCTTCTCTTTTCTCTTAGCTACTCTATCAAATGCCCATAAAATGTTCTCACCATCAGGATTACCTGTCATCCAACTGCTACTGTAAGCAAAGTATTGTTTGATACTGTCTTCACTAACAACTAGATCATTAAATCCCTTGTATACGAACATCAATGGAACAGAATCAGTAGTTCTTGAATATCCATCTGTAAAACCAACAATCTCAACGGGTATGTTAAGAGTTGTACATACTTCATTGAGTAGCAAAGTAGATGCCAAAGCATAAAATACTTTGTCACCTGACATAGAGCCTGACATATCGACTAACACAGATATACAAGCATCCAGAGTTTTGTTTTCTATCTTGTTCTTAAACACTCTTTCATTAAACCCTGGAGCGTTAAAGCAGATACGAGATAACCTAGATTGATCTAACTTACCTTTCTTAACACCGTACTGTCTTTGTACTTTAGCTCTGATCTGAATCAGTCTTCTAACTTGTTGTGCAAAGTTTTCTTGTGCCAAGAGTTTGCTACCTGCTCTTTCCTGATACTCTGTTAAGAACCTTTTGTTAGGACGGAAATACATTTCCTCACCTAACTTCTTAGGATAGTTAACAACAATAAACTTATCGTAGTCAGTCAATGTCCAGTCATAGCTACTACGCCTAGTAGGTTCAAGATTGATACCGACTTTACCCATAAGACTCTCTTCTGGAAGAGTTACTGAATAATTCTCGATTTGATCTTCTGTTAGCTTAAGTGTGATGATCTTGTATTCTTCGTCATCTTTTTCTTTAGCTTTGCCATCTTCAGCTTTGCTGCTGCTTTTTGGCTTACCTTCTTTGTCGTCTGCTGACTCGTCTTTGGAAGACTCGCCTCCTTCTTCTCCTTCTGCTTTCTTGTCTACTTTAGCTTTCTTAAACTCATCTTTACATTCTTTACCTAACTTTTCTAAGATGTCTATAGCTAGTTTGTATGTAGCTTCAGTGCCTAGTCTTTTATCCAGAATCTTATGACAATGAATAAGACGATCAGAAAAGTTATTAAGAACATTTGTTAAGGTTTCATCAGGAATTGCTTTGCTAGTGACAAGCTGCATCTTTGGGAAGTTATGCACGGATATGTTTGATTCCCAGTGGATAAGAGCAGTGGTGAGTTTTGCAATAAATGCAGGATCTTTAGTAGATTTCTTGAAGATTCTCTCTACTATAGAAGAACAACATTCATCGTAGTTTTCTCTAAAGCCTTGATACTCCTCAGCTTCGATATTGTTAATCCTAGAATCTTCAAGGAAATTCCAGACAAACAATACGATACCTTTGGGATCAACGTCTTTCTCTTTAAGAACCTCAAACGAACTAAAGCGATCATGGGCTACCTCATGGTCTGTGGAAGCCATTAGATCTTTTAGCTGTTCATCGGTTGTACTTTCCGTGATCTTAGGCAAATAGATAGTTTTACCATCATGCCTAGGTTGGTTAGTGTCTTCAAATACGACTGACAAGCCAGCTCTACCTGCACTTGCCCGTACATATTTCATGACCTCAATGCCTTTAGTAAGCATTTATTAAAACCCCATCTCTATCAATTGTTTGTATACTTCTTTACAAACATCATGGCTAGATAATTCTTTTGGAACAGATAGCATCTTAGACATAATCTGAGATACATATTCTTCGATGGAATACTCTTCTTTAGAAGGCTTTGCAGCCTTTATTTTGCTCTGGAGTGCTGTCTTACCAACATAGCTCCCGTTATCGTCTACAAGGGCTATTCCGAGCTTCATAGCAGTCTGAATAACGCTCTTAGCTGATCTCCAAGGACCTGGCATAGAAGATACTTCAAAGTCTTTCTTGATTTGTCTTTCGGTATCTTTGATCTCTTGTGTAAAAGTATCCACAGAGCTATGTGTAAATGCTTCTTGTATCATTTTTTCAAACGTACTAGTAGCACTAGCGTCAGAGACCAAGCTTTCTGTAGCTGCTGCATACAGAATACTTGAACCTCCACTAGGTTGTTTGTCCATAGGTTTTACTCCATTAAGAACAACAGGCAACATTGCCTCAATACAGCTCTATTTCTAAAACTGTATAAAAGTTTGTTGAAAGGGGAACGTATGTTACAGCAATAAATCGTCTTGCTCACCGTCATAGAACCAATTTAGATACTCGTAAACCCCTGACTTGAAAGAATTGTCAAGAGGATTTGATTCTTCTAGTTCTAAGTAATCAAAAAGTTCGTCTTCGCTCATAAACTGTAGAGCATCCATATCAGGATTTATATTCATATCTACCTCCAAAAGTTACTAATAACACATAGAGGGCGAGACGATCCCCGCCCATAGGCAGCGGGGAACGTGAAGCCCGATTAACTAATTCAAGCAGCGACCTAGCAAGCAAGGGCCAGCTTTGCTGGCGTACAGCTTGCCTGGGAGCAGCGTTAGATACGCTCGTCATCATCATATTCAACATCGATAAAAATGTCATTTTGACAAGCTTGACACATACCACTTATCTCATACTCTTGTTTTGAAATTAAGTTTTTAAAACCAGTAACACGTTGATTGCATATCGTACAGTTGTCTTCCGATATGGATTCATTAGAAAAGAATATGTGCTCTATAGCATTTCTCATTGGTGATGTTTTATGTTCCACGTGAAACTCCTATCTAAGTTGTTTGTTATTGATCCCTACGAGATCATCCTTGTTAAAACAGGCTACATAATTTGATTTGTGCATGGGAACAATAGTAAATAGACGTTGTCTAGCACTCTTTTCACCACACTCCAAACAAATCTTGTAGCCAGCTTTCCATCTACCTTCTGCTACATCATCCGTACAGAGGATACACATATATTTATAAGTTTTATGAGAAGTCATACTCTAATTCTTTAATTTTGTCTAAGCCAAGAACATCCATAGCTTCGAGAATATTGCAATGTGCTAAGTCATTCAAGCCTTTACTCATACGAAGCTCCGCTTCTACTATAAGAATAAAGACTCTAGTTAGCTCTTCTTTAGATAAGTTTGTAATCATATAGTTCTCCTAATACAAAAAAAAAGCAATGAGATTAGTCATTGCTTTTTAGTTAAGATTAATTGCGAGATGCTGCATCTTCTTTCATTTTTATACGTAAATCTTTAATTGAATCAAAGATTGCACGAACTTCTGTTTCACGAGGATTGTCATATCTTTCTAAAGACCACAGAGCATTTGAGAGCAACTGTTGTGCTAAAAATATTTGCAATCCTGCTGGTTTGCGTTCTACTAAATTATTGAAAGCATTGAAATCAAAATTATTTTGCTGAGACATATTAACTCCTTTTAAAATTTAACATCAAGGGCGATACAACACCGCCCTCACCAAGACGGGCGGTTTGTGTTGCCCTACTTCTAAGGTTTGCTGTTTAATCTGCAATCCCACATGCCATACCGCACAGCGGTTGGCATCTTGGGTTGCTATTTGCTGTTTAGTAGACATTTCTAGCTGTGTCCCATTTGTCTAATATTGGTTTGCTATTGACAAAAATGTTATTAGGAACATTATCTGAAGCATCCAGATCAGCAAGGTACTCATTCCATTGCTGTTTATCTAAGATTTCATATCCGAGATGCTTTACATAAGCATGGGCATCTAGCTCCCGTTTATAGCTAAGTTGGATCGCTCTACAGCCAAACTCCCATTCAAAATCATTTATGCCTTGATCTCCAAGACGAACAATAGCTTTGTTCTTATGTGTAATTGCTATATGATGAATCATTTAGAATCCTTTTCTAAGAAGTAAAACAGTACGGCAGAAAGAAGAGATACTGTAGAAGCCCACAGTAAATTTTCAGCATCCATATCATTGGTGTAACAAGCTCCGAAGTAAGCCAATATGCCTTGTAATGTGAAAAAGTAGGTATAGAGGTATTTGAATTTGTAATTCATGAAAAACTCCTAGGTTGATGAAAAAAAGCAGTGAACTCAATCACTGCTTTGTTAAGTTTACTTGGTTGGATTGTCAATTTCTTCTGAACCTGATTTACGTTGACGAGCAACTACATCGTCCCACATCTTTGATTGGATAGCGACAATATCAGTTTTCACTCCCATTACGTCATCAAGGTGACGATTATTCCAACGCTGCATATCAAATATGACTGATTGAAGAGCATACTTAGCTACCTTCAGCATAATGTACGAAGGTTGACCCTTAGTCATACTTTTAAACTGTTCCCAGTTAAATTCATTTTGATTACTCATTGCTAACTCCTTTTTGTCGTGGGGGAGAGAAATTCTCCCCTCGACCTAGAGGGGGAGAATTTGTCGGTATTTTCCCCCACACAAAAAGCAAGGAAGACCGCCCAAAACAGGCAACGCAGAGCGACAGAAGGATCATGCCAGCTTTGCTGGCGTGATACTTGGAGGAAGAACAGCAACGACAACAACAGATAGGCGGGCTGACGCAGAAAAGTTAGCTGATGAGAAAACAAAATGGGTTTAACTAAAGGGAACTTAAAAATATGACTAAGACTAGGACAACTTTGTACTTATGCTGTAAAAAGGTAGCTATGCTCAAGATCTGTACATATTTGTTATCAGCTTATGTTGGAATGTCAGCTTGATACTAATGGGTATATGTGAAAACATTGTCTGGTATCCAACAAAGTGAGGGATATGATGTAGTAAACGACAACTAAATCGTATTCAAAAGTAAATTGACTTCCAACGATTTAAACGTCTTACAAAGCAGAATTGAGTAAGATGCTTATCGCACCATCAACCGACATCAAACGAGAGATTGTAGGCATGTTATAACCCTTCCAAAGAGTAATCCTACATCAAACAGTGGTATTAAATAACTCTCAATTAATAACAGTGGGGGGAATCATAAGTGCTTGATATATAAGGTGCTGGTAATACACTACAACTATTAATACCAAAGTACCTATAGTTATAAGCTATTACTAGTACCTAGTAGGTGGGTAGGGGGGAAATATATTTATCTGTTAATAGGGTTTATGGCAATTTATAACACCGCCATATATTTTTAAACAAAGGGGGGATAGTACTTGTATTGTAGATACTGCGTAGGGGGGTTATCTACTAAGAACACCTGATAAGGGTAGTATTGTTTACATATCTCGTCTATACATAGACTCGCTATATAAACCCTGTTGTATTGATATATACCTGAACCTAAGAAAGAAAAAAGAGTAAAAAAGAAAGAAGCCTCTATTCTCATCTTTTAAAAAAGCTTGTCAAGTCCACTAAAGTATTCATTCTTAAGAAATATTGAAAATATATTTTATTTGTATCACATTGTGAAAATATGCTATAGTCCGAACCACTTAAGGAGGTCTCATGGCTAAATCACCAGCATGGCAACGTAAGGAAGGTAAGTCTCCATCTGGAGGTTTAAATGCTAAAGGTAGGGCATCTGCTAAGAAAGAAGGACATAACCTAAAGCCACCACAACCTGAAGGTGGTAGTCGTAAGGATTCTTTCTGTGCTCGTATGGGTGGTATGAAGAAGAAGCTTACTGGTACAGCTAAGGCTAAGGATCCTGATTCTAGAATTAATAAAGCTCTTAGAAAATGGAAGTGCTAGATGCAAAGAGGTAAACCTAAAAATAAAAGATATAAGAAAGCACAGTGGTCTCAGAACCAAAAGCTACAAGCTGTTAGTACTTTCTTGATGTTAGGCAATATGCCACAGACAGCTATTGTTACGGGTATACCCTTACCTACTTTAAAAGTCTGGAGATATACAGACTGGTTTAAAGAGTATTGTCTTCAGCTACAAGCAGAAGATGTACAGCAAATGGACAGTAATCTCAGAAGAATAGTTGAGAAGTCTCTTAAAGCTGTAGAGGATAGGCTAGATCTAGGTGATGCTCAGTTTGATCAGAGGACTGGTGAAATAGTACGTATACCAGTCAAGGCTCATGTAGCCTTAAAAATCTCTACAGAACTAATGACCAAACAACAAAAGCTCAGAGATGCTCCTGTCAAGGAAGAGATAGAAAAGACCATAGACGATAGGCTACTCAAACTCTCTGAAGAGTTTGCTAGGTTTGCCAATATGAACAACAAGACCATTAAAGATGAAACCAATGTGGTGGATGTCAAAGCCGTAGAAGTGCATGAGTAAACTCAATGCGGATGTAATGGAAGGTTTTGTTAATTCAGTTCTTAGAAAGAACTTTGATAAACCTGCTGCTACTCCAGAGTTTCATAAAGAGATATGGGATCTTGTTACTAGTAACTTTAAGCAAGTAGCCATAGCTGCTCCTAGGTATCATGCCAAGTCTACGGCAGTTACCCATGCCTATACCCTAGCATCTGTACTCTTTAGGGAGTCAAGATATGTACTTATAGTCTCAGATACCGTAACCCAGGCAGTACAGTTCCTAGGGGATATAAAGAAAGAACTTCTAGAGAATGATGATCTTAGATCCCTGTTTGGTGTTAAAGAGTTTTCTAAAGATACGGAAGATGATCTCATAGTTGAGATGGATGACGGTCATACCTTCAGGATACAAGCCAAGGGTAGTGAACAAAAACTAAGGGGTCTTAAGTGGGCTAATCTCAGACCTGACCTAGTCATTGGAGATGACATGGAAAACGATGAGATTGTTATGAACAAAGACCGTAGGTTAAAGTTCAAGAGATGGTTTTATGGTGCTCTTATCCCTTGTGTATCCTCTTCAGGTAAGATTAGGATTGTTGGAACAATACTACACCTAGACAGTTTACTTGAGAACCTAATGCCCGCTTCTCAGGTAGGTACTCACAGAGGGGTTAAGAGTCTAGTCAGGGAAGAATTAAAAGAATATTCTCTCAATGTTCTCCCTTGGAGATCTGTCAAGTACCGTGCCCATACGGATGACTTTAAGACTCTACTTTGGCCTGAAATGAAATCTGCTCAAGAGTTTAAGATGCTCAAAGAAGACTACGTTAGACAAGGTCTAGCTGACGTATATTCCCAGGAGATGCTCAATATACCGTTGGATGTTACAGACACATTCTTTAAAAAAGAAGACTTTGTAGGTATTAGACCAGAAGACCAAAAGAAGAAATTAGTGTACTATGCCACCTGTGACTTAGCCGTATCCCAGTCTCAGAAGGCAGACTACTCTGCATTTGTTGTTGGTGGTATGGATGATGAGGGCAAGCTTTACTGCAAACATGTGGTTAAAGCTCGTATGGATGCTTTGGAGATTGTGGATACAATCCTCATGATTCAAAAGATTTATAAGCCCGTACTCTTTGGACTTGAACAAGGTACTATTCAAAAAGCTATAGGCCCATATCTCAATGAGGAAATGCTTAAGCGGGGAGAGTTCATTAACACCGTATTGCTCAAGCCTAGCGGTGATAAGCTAACCCGTGCTAGAAGTATTCAAGCTCGTATGAGAAGTGGGGCTTGTAAGTTCGATAAGGACGCTGATTGGTATCAAGCTTTTGAAGATGAGCTTCTTAGATTTCCTAGAGACAAGCACGATGACCAGGTAGATGCTTGGGCGTACTTAGGTCTCATGCTTGATAAGATGTGGGAAGCTCCTACAGAGAAAGAACTTGAGGAAGAAGAGTACGAGGCTTATATCCGAGAAAACAATTCGGTAAACTCTAGCGGTAGATCCGCTGTTTGTGGGTACTAAACTATATGAACTTAAAAGACAAACACGACCTCAATGACATTATGTATGAGGCTAATATTGCTGATCGTCTATGTAAAGAAGACTTAGAAGCAATTGGAATGCAAGTTGTTAAAGACTTTGACAACGACTTGTTATCTAGAAGTACTTGGGAAAAAAGAACAGAAGCTTCTCTTAAACTAGCTTTGCAAGTATCCGAGAATAAGAACTTTCCTTGGCCTAATGCTTCCAATGTTAAATTTCCTCTTATTACTATTGCTGCTCTCCAATACCATGCTCGTAGTTATCCTGTACTTATTGATAGTGACCTTCCTGTAAAGTGTAGGGTAGTAGGTGATGATGCTGATGGCTTACGTTCATTACGTGCTACTAGAGTAGAGCAACACATGAGCTACCAGCTCCTAGAAGAAGATGAGGACTGGGAATCAGAGATGGATAAGGTTCTCATTACACAACCCATCATAGGTTGTGCATTTAAGAAGAGCTATTATGATCCTATTAAACGACACAATGTCTCTGAGAACGTATTGGCTAAAGACTTGGTTGTTAACTACTGGACTAAGAGTTTAGAGTCTGCTGATAGAGTTACCCACGTTCTACAGATGACCAAGAATGAAATCTATGAGCGTGTAGCTCGTAACTTATGGTTAGATATATCCGAAGGTAGACAACAGACTTACTCTTCAATAGCTCAGGGTAATACCTTACAAGCAGCACAAGATAAAGCTCAAGGTATGAACCCACCAGAGCCAAACGATACAAGTACTCCTATTGAGATCTTAGAACAACATAGGAACATAGATCTTGATGATGACGGATATGCTGAACCCTATATCGTCTACGTTCGTAGGGATAACAAAAAGGTTGCTCGTATAGTTGCTAGGTATACCCAAAGCGATGTTGAACGCAACAAACAAGGTAGAGTCCTTAGTATTAAAGCAGAGCAGTATTTTACCAAGTACCCCTTTATTCCTTCTCCAGATGGAGGTTTTTACGACTTAGGCTTTGGAGTTCTTCTTGGACCACTCAATGAATCTATTAACACCATCATCAACCAACTTGTTGATGCGGGTACTATGGCTAATACTGCTGGTGGATTCCTTAGTCGTGGTATTAAGTTACGAGGTGGTAACTATAACTTTAATCCATTGGAATGGAAACACGTTGACACCACTGGGGATGATCTAAGAAAAGGTATCGTACCTCTACCTGTTAGAGAACCTTCTCAGGTTATGTTTACTTTACTTAACCTACTCATTAACTACGGAGAGCGTATTGGTGGAGCAGTAGACATTATGACGGGACAAAATCCTGGACAGAATACTCCTGCTGAGACTACCCGTACTATGGCAGAGCAGGGTATGAAGATCTTTAACGGTATCTTTAAACGTACTCATAGAAGTCTTAAGCAAGAGTTTCGTAAACTATACAGACTTAACCAAATCTTTATTACTGAGAATACTTCTTACGTATCTCATGCCAAAGGTACTGGAATGATCCTAGCAAATGACTACGAAGGACCAGTAACTGATGTTATGCCTACAGCAGATCCTAGCGTAACTTCTGATGCACAACGTATGCAACAAGCTATGGCTATTGCTCAAAGGGTTGCTGCTACACCTGGTTTGTATAACCGTTACGAAGTAGAACATACCTTCTTAAAGGCTATGAAGATCACCAACATTGAGAAGGTACTACCAGATCCTAAAGGACCTAATGCAGTACCTGCTCCTGTTAATCCTAAACTACAGATTGAACAACTTAAGATACAAGCCAAACAAGCTTCTGATCAATTAGAGATGAAGATGGCTTTGTTAGAACTTATGAGTAAAGCAGAACTACAACAAGCTGAGATACAAAAACTTCAAGCAGAAGCAGAAGCCATTAAGATTGGTATTGCTACTGAGGGAGAAAAGATGCGTATACAAGAAATCAATATGCAGATTGCTTTGCAGCGTGAACGTAGAGAAGGTATTCTTGGTTCTATCCAGACCATGAACGCTGTCTACAATAACATGATGCAGCAAAAAGAGGGTGGCCAGGCTCAAGAGGAGATGCCACAATTAACTTAAAGTAAGGAGAGAAAGTGGAAGTAGTAACCCAAGATAACTTTAACGAGTGGAAGTTTCATCCAGTCACTAGGCGTTTAATGAAGATGCTTATGGATGATAGAGAGGTAATGAAAGAAGGTCTAGTCAATAACTCCTATGACGGAGAAGAAGAGGTTAAAGGTAGATGTCGAGCAATTGCCATTATCCTAAACCTAGAGTACGAAGACCTATACGAGCAAACGACAATTAAACCGAGAGAGGCTACAGATGAATAATGAGTCAGGAATTAATCCCGTAGGATGGAGGATCTTGGTTAAACCCCAAGAAGTAAAGAAGGTCTCCAAAGGAGGCATCATACTTTCTACAGAATCCAACAGCGACAGAGAGCAGATGGCTAACACAACAGGTATTGTAGTAGCTGTAGGAAATCAATGTTTTGCTGATGAACCCGCACCTTGGTGTAAGGTTGGGGATAAGATAATCTTTGCTAAATACGCAGGACTGTTGTATTTGGGCAAAGACGGGAATCAATACCGTATGATCAATGACAAAGACGTAACTGGCACTTTAGATGCCGATGTAGACTTAGTAGATCCCTACTTGGCTAAAACTTAAGTTGACATATAATTAAAAACAGGAGTAAGATATGAGTGAAGAAACAGGAAGCGATGTTACTAGTAACACAGGACCAGCACCTGAGATACTGCAAGAAGCAATGTCACAAGGTTGGGTTCCTAAAGAGAAGTATCGTGGTAACGAAGCTGATTGGGTAGATGCAGATGTGTTTGTAAAGAGAGGTCGTGAGATACTCCCTATTCTCAGAAAGAACAATGAGAACTTAATTAAAGAAGTACAAAACACTAAACAGCAACTACAAGAGTTTAAGCAAGCTGCTGAAGAGTTTAAAAAGTTTCAAAAAGAAGCTTACGAACGTAAGGCACAGGATTACGAGAGACGTATCCAAGAAATTAAAGAAAGCCGTGCTCAAGCAATTAGTGACGGGGATGGACAGAAAGTCAATGCTCTAGATGATGCACTTGACCAAGCTAAAGAAGAACTTAACGAAGCTAAACAAGCCGTTAAAGATGCTGACAAAGCACCTACTCCTGCTGCTACTCAAACTACGTTTGAACCAGCATTACAAGCCTGGATGGATAACAACTCTTGGTTTGGACAGGATAAGCGCATGACAAGTATTGCTAACGCTATTGGTGAGAGTCTTCGGTTAGAGTCTCCTTTACTTAAAGGCCAAGAGTTCCTAGATAAACTTGACGAAGTGTTAGCAGAAGAGTTTCCCAACAAGTTTAATAAATCAGGTAAACAAGCTCCAACAAACAGAGTAGAGTCAGGATCAGGTCGCCAAAGTCGTAGTGGCAGTAATGCCCAGTCTTATGACAATCTACCTCCTGAAGCTAAAGCTGCATGTGATCGGTTTGTTAAGCAAAAGCTTATGACCCGTGAACAATACGTTGCAGACTTTGACTGGAATTAATTTATCAACTAAACTAAAAGGAAATTATTATGCCAAGAGCACTAAATGAGTTTGAAAAAAGAGATCGTCTTATTGAGAAAATGGCAGAGAGGAAGGCAGCAGAGAATGCTCCTACTCCTAGCGTAGACGGTACAACTCGTAAAAGACGTAACACTTTTAATGGCACAGAAGCCAAGTTAAGTGTTAAGAACCAGATCCCTGGGTATCACCTACACGTATTTACCGATACTGGAGGTCGTATCCAAGATGCTATAGATAGCGGTTATGAATTTGTTACCCCTGCTGAAGTGGGTGGCGTGAGTGAGAATGTGGTTAGTCGTAATGGCGACCTAGGAGAAAGGATTAGGTATCTTGTAAACCCCCGTGCCGAAGGTTCGGAGCAATACGGATACTTGATGAAGATTCGGCAAGAATGGCATGAGGAAGATCAAGCCGAGCTTCAAGCAAAAAATAATCGTATTGACAATGCTATCCGCAAGGGTAAGATTACTGGAGACAATCCAGCTTTCTATACTCCTAGGGAAGGTATTAAACTTAATTAAACTTAAAGGAGTCTTAAATGGCTAACATTTCTCGCCCTCGTGGTCTGTCACCAGTTGGAACAATCAACGGTGCGGCCTTCAACGAGCAAGGCCAGTTGTTTGCAATCGCTAGCGATTCTTCTAACACATACGCTATTGGCGATGTGGTAAAGATCGCTACTGGTTCTGATGCAAGTGGTATTGCTTATGTAACTAAAATGACCGCTGATACTGATTTACCTTTGGGTGTCATTGTTGGTGTTCGTCCTGCTGATCCTGGTGTTAGCCTTCAAGGTGTTAACATTGATCTGTCTAAGTTGTACATTTCCAAGAGTTCTGGTACACGTTATGTATATGTCACTACTGATCCAGCTATCATTTATGAAGCTGAAGCAGATACATATGCACTAGCTGACGTATTCAAGAACGTTGGTGGTAACTGGACTGCTGACCAGACATCTACTTTGTCACAATCTTCTCCCCAGTCTAGCTTGACTGTTAAGGCTTCTACCGTTGTTGCTCAAGGCACTAGCGGATCATTAGGCTTACCATTCACAGTGATTGGTCTTGCTCAACGTCAAGATAATGCCGCAGGAACTGCTGCTAAAGTAAACCTTATCTTGAACAAGCAACAATACAAGCAAGCCCAAGGCACTGCTTAATTTAATTAATTAAAGGAGAAATAACATGGCAGGTGTAATTACAACAGGAACCCACCCAAAGGCTTTATGGCCTGGTATTAAAGCTTGGTGGGGACAAACATATGACGAGCATCCTGAAGAGTACATTGATTTGTTTGACAAAGACACATCAAGTCAAAACTACGAAGAAGATGTTCAATTGACTGGTTTCGGTCTTGTTCCTGTAAAAGAACAAGGCATGGGCACTCAGTACGATTCTGAAATCCAAGGCTTCGTTACTCGTTATACACACGTTGCATACGCAATGGGTTATATCGTAACTAAAGAAGAAATGGATGACAACTTGTACGAGCAAGTCTCTAAGAAACGTGCTGCTGCACTCGCAATGTCTTTCCGTCAAACAAAAGAAAACGTTGCAGCTAACGTATACAACCGTGCATTTAACGGTACATATTTAGGTGGTGATAGCGTATCTTTATGCGCTACTAACCATCCAAATACTACTGGTGGTACATGGGCTAACAAGCCAACAGTTGACGTTGACTTATCAGAAGCAGCTTTAGAAGATGCAATGATTGCAATCATGGGTCTACAAAACGACCGTGGTTTGTTAATTTCTATTCAACCAAACAGTTTACATATTCCACGCCAAGAAGTGTTTAATGCCCAGCGTATTCTTCACTCTAGCTACCAAACAGGTAATGCCAACAATGACATCAACGTCATTAAGTCTGGTAACTACCTACCTGGTGGATTTAAAGTAAACCACTACTTCACAAGCCCACATGCTTGGTTTATCCGTAACACTATTCCTGGTGGCACTGGTATGAAGTATTATGAGCGTCATGCAATCACATTTGATCAAGACAATGACTTCGATACAATGAATGCTAAAGCTAAAGGCTACGAGCGTTATTCATTCGGATGGTCTGATCCTCGTGCTGTATGGGGTTCTAACGGTCCTTAATTGTTATTAGTAACATTGACCCCCCTTAATTGGGGGGTTTCTTTTATCTTAATTATTGGAGTACAAAATGTCATACGAAATGCAAAAGTTAAAAGGCAAGCGTCCTGAGCCAAAAATGGGCAAACAAGCTGGAGAGGGTAAAAGAATGGAAGCTGCTAAAAAGATGGCTTCTACAATGAAACCCGCAGCTAAGAAAAAAGTAATGCGTAAGAAGATGTAATTTAGAGTAGAATTAAATCTCCGATGACGCTCTTAACTGAGCGTTGTTAAAACAACGTCAAAGGAACTAACATGTCAAATCCAACCAGACTCTATAGTGGTCTATCCACTGCATACCCTAACGAGACTTTGTACTCGTTTCCCTTCCCAGATCCATTCCACACAGGTAGTACACAAACTCTTGGTAGCTCTACATATACAAATGATTTCAACACACTCATTGGTACAGACTACACAGTAACAGGTACTAGCTCTACATTTGCTCTTACTGCTGGTGTTGGTGGTTTAGCTATCCTTACACCAGGTGGTACAACTACAGCATCTTCTGCTTACAAGAACGGTCAGTTCTTTCAGATAGCTTCTGGTAATCGTTTCTGGTATACCACTCGTATTCAAGCTTCTGCTGTAGCAGGTAACGTATCTTTCTATGCAGGTTTACAAGCTGGTTCAGCTACTACTGATGGACTTTGGTTTATTAAACCTGCTTCATCTACTTCTGTTAACTTGGTATCAGTAGTTGGTAGTACATCTACTACTATTGCTTCTGCTGTAGGTACAGTAGCAGCAGCTACTTGGATTGAATACGGTTTGTACTACAACGGTACAGATTTAATTGTTTACGTTAACAACGTACCAGTTAGTCGTATTTTAAGTCCTACTGTAGGTTCTTCTGGAACTACATTAACAAATGCTAACTTAGGACCAGTATTTCAAATTACTCCTACAGCAACTGATACATTAACTGTTGACTTTGTTTTAGCTTGCCAAGAAGTTAACCGTTAATCAAGGAGTAGTCTATGGCTAACTCAGTAACATTTCAAACCCTTGAAGAGGGACCACGTAATATTATTGTTAAGGTAGCAGGAGTACTCGATACTTCTGATTACGCTCTTAATACTTTTATTAGTGCTGCTTCTAGCAATCAAGGTGGATTAGGTCCAGTACCTACTCAAATCCGTATAGACCATATTGATTACTCTATTAGTGATCAATTAGAAGTCCAATTGTGGTGGGATGCCACTACTGACGTTATTATCATGCCTCTAGCAGGTCGTGGTCGTATGTCCTTTTGGAACTTTGGTGGTCTAGTAAACAATTCAGGAGCAGGTAAAACTGGTGACATCTTAATTAAGACAACAGGTTGGACATCTGGCGTACAGGTATTCTCTGTAATTCTTGAGTGTGTCAAACAAGGTTCAAATCTTTAAGAGGGTACATAATGGATTATCAAAATCTATTGAATATCTTCTTGGTATTTGTATCTGCCGTAACTGGTTGGTTTGCTCGTGAAATGTGGTCTGCTGTTAAGGATCTTAAAACTGATCTAGCTAAACTTAGAGAAGATCTTCCTAGAACGTATGTTGTTAAAGATGACTACAGGGAAGATATTCGAGAGATTAAGGATATGATTGGTAAGATCTTTGACAAGCTAGACAGCAAATCTGATAAGTAGTAACATGGGGGAGTAGTCAAGCATGTCTTACAAATCTAGATGGAGTAACGGTTCTTGGAACGTTATTTGTGACGTTTGTGGTAGAAAGTTTAAAGACGGTGAACTTCAAATGCGATGGGACAACCTTATGGTTTGTTCTAGAGATTGGGAGCCTAGACAACCACAAGACTTTGTAAGAGGTGTAGCTGACGTACAAGCTCCCCCATTTACTAGACCAGAGCAAGAAGATCAATTCATCCCTTTTAATTGGACTCAGTATCCCCAGGACAGCTTAACGTTTACTGAGTCACTTGCTAAAAGATTTGTTAAGCTATTCGGTGGTAGGATATTAGATGCTATAAGTTCTTTAGGAGGTAATGCTCTTAATGCCATAGCACTTAATGCCTCTGTAGCTAGTGATAAAGATGTAGAACAGTTATCTATTGTTGAGACAATCAGATTTGTTCTAGGTAGGTTTCTTACTGAATCAATGTCAATGACAGAGTCAGTAGCCAAAAGACTTACTAAAGCAGTTAGTGAATCCATATCCATATCTGAAAGTTTACGTATAGTTGATACTGAAACAACTATAGAAAGCTTATCTTTTAGTGAGGTATTGGCTAAAAAGTTTGGTGCGAGTAAGGCAGAGTCTTTAAGTATCACTGAATCATTAGCTAAACAAGTAACTAGGGTACTTAGTGATGCTCCTAGTATTACAGAAGCTGTAGCTAAAGTATTTACTAGACCCCTAACTAGTGAGAACATTCCTATGTCTGAAACAACAGTTAAGACAATAGGTAAAGTTGCACAAGAAGCTATTGGTGTTGTTGAAGCACTTTCTTTTATCCGTATCTCACCAACAGTTCTCAATGGTGCAGGACTTAACTCTATAAGGTTGAATTAACATGAATGAATCAGTTAGCTTAGTAGGTAAAATTCAAATCCTATTAAATGATAAAGAAGTCTTAAAGAAAGATAATCTTATTGTTCAAGTAGGTAAGAACTATCTAGCTGGAGCAGTTATTAACTCTGCAACTACACCATTTGTAGCTATGGCTATTGGTACGGGTACTACAGCGGCTACTACAGCAGATACAACTCTACAGACAGAAATAGCTAGGGGAGCATTTACTACTTCTAGTGTAACTACTAACGTAGTTAGTTTGTCTAATACATTTGCTGCTGGTACAGGTACTGGTGCTATTACCGAAGCAGGTATATTTAGCAATTCTAGTACTGGTGGTACGATGTTGTCTCACGTAGTGTTTAGTGCCGTTAACAAAGCTGCTTTAGATACTCTAACAATTAACTGGACTATTACAGTCGGTTAATAAGGACCACAACTATGGTAATGAAGTTTACAAACAATGCTACGTCAGCTTTAGTGTCTGGTATTACCAATACGGCTACTAGCTTGACTGTTACTTCTGGACAAGGTTCATTATTCCCTTCTTTAGGTGCTGGTGATTATTTCTACTGTACGCTATCTAACACTAGTGGTAACGTAGAGATTATTAAAGTAACTGCTAGGTCTGGTGATGTGTTCACAATGACTCGTGGACAAGATAACACTAGTGCAGTAGCTTGGAGTACGGGAGATAAGGTAGAACTTAGATTAGTAGCTGCTAACCTAAACGATATACCCAAGTTAGATGAGACCAATACATTTAGCGTAGCTCAAACACTATCTGTAGGTTCTATAACTACTTGGACTACATCAGGTAGACCAGCTACTCCTACTACTGGTCAATCAGGATTTAACTCTACTTTGGGTTCATGGGAGACTTGGAATGGTACTACTTGGTCGTACTACGATCCTGCTGGTACTGCTGTAGCCCTATCAATTGCATTAGGATAAAACATGGCAAACCTCTTTACTCGTTATACATCAAAGTCAGTAGGTACTACACCAGTAGTATTGGTTACTGCAGCCTCTGCTACTCAGACAACTGCTATTGGTCTTACTCTTGCTAATACAACCACTAGTCCTATTGTGGCTAGTGTGTACGTAACTGCATCTGCAGTAAACTACTACATACTTAATAACGCAACTATACCAGTAGGAGGTTCTTTAGCTTTGTTTGGTGGTGATGGTAAAGTGGTTCTTAATACTGGCGATGCTTTCACCGTTGTCTCTGGAACTGCAAGTTCTATGGATGCTGTTTTATCCGTTTTACAGATAACCTAATATGTACATTGGCAACACCGTCATAACCCAAGGGTTTACACCGCAGGTAGATTTCTTTAGCGGTAACGCAAGTACGACTGCGTTCACGCTGTCTCGCCCAGTTGCGTCCACATACCAGATGATTGTGGTGGTGGCTAACGTCACTCAGAACCCTGGGTCAGCATACACAGTATCTGGTAACACAATTACGTTTGCCTCTGCTCCTCCAAGCGGAACGAACAATATTTGGATTGAGTACACAAGTTTAATAACTCAAGTTATTGCTCCTAGCCCTGGTACTGTGTTTCTCGGTACATCAACTTCCTCAACAAATACTGTCACAAACAAAATACAAGTATCTATAAACGGTACAACCTATTATTTGTTGGCATCTACTTCAGGAACATAATGAACGAAATCAAATTCTCAGCACAGGTATTCAACGGACTCATGCAGTATCTAGATAACCAACCTCACAGGGAAGTTAGACAACTCATAGATGCTATTACTAGAGAAGTACAGGAACAACAAAAGCCTAAAGAGGTAGAAGATGCCACTAAGCACGATTGATAATACAGGCTTGAGTCAAAGCCAGATTCTGTCTGCTGCTAATATGCCGACAGGTAGTGTTGTTCAAGTTGTTAACGCAACACAATCAACTACTACATCTACATCTAGTTCTAGTTACCAAAATACAGGGCTTTCAGCATCTATAACACCACAATTTTCAACTAGTAAAATTTTAGTATTAGTTGATATACCGGGTTTAGCTAAATTTGGTTCATCAAGCGCACAAATAGATTTACAACTAATAAGGGGTTCTACAAGTATTATTCAATTTGAAGCTGGGGCCGGATATAACGCAGTAAACCAACAAAATAATATTGGTGCAACATCTTTAAATTATTTAGATAGCCCAGCAACAACTTCACCAACAACTTATGCCGTTCAATTTAGAGCAAATAATGGGCAAGGAACAGTTGTTGTCGCAAATAACGATGGTGGTGGAAGTACAGGTGCTATGTCAATGACCCTTATGGAGATAAGATAATGAACCCAACAATTCATGATGCGGTAAGAGCCGTATATTCAAACGTAGTTACTATTAGCGGTAATGACGTTAATTCTTTAACTTGCTTAGACCAAAACGGTGCTGAAGTAACAATTGTCCCTGCAACAGTAGAAGCAAAATTAACAGAATTACAAAACGCATACACCGCAGAACAACAAGCTCAAGCAAATGCTAAGGCATCGGCACTAGCAAAGTTAACTGCTCTAGGACTTACACAAGACGAAGTCAAAGCAATCGTAGGATAAAAATATGTACATTGGAAATCCGTTATTACAGTCAGCATTTCTAGTTGATACGTTCAGCGGGAATAACTCAACCACGGTATTTACAATGTCTGTGGCTCCTGCTAACACAGCATCTGTACTGGTGGCG